>Ga0194133_10001057_pt1 | contig 52078 bp, 38 predicted proteins | sample TA2KigOf40mmetaG_FD_155448 | JGI IMG/M metagenome (GOLD analysis project Ga0194133, IMG submission 155448) | Freshwater microbial communities from Lake Tanganyika, Tanzania - TA2015055 Kigoma Offshore 40m | ecosystem: Environmental > Aquatic > Freshwater > Lake | place: Tanzania: Lake...
AGCGGCAGCAGAAAAAAACTCATCAGAAGAAGCAAAAGCGGCAGCAGAAGCAAAAGCGGCAGCGGAAGCAAAAGCGGTAGCAGAAGCAAAGGCGGCAGCAGAAGCAAAAGCGGCAGCAGAAGCAAAGGCGGCAGCAGAAGCAAAAGCGGCAGCAGAAGCAAAAGCGGCGGCAGAAGCAAAGGCGGTGGCAGAAGCAAAGGCGGCGGCAGAAGCAAAAGTGGCAGCAGAAACAAAAGCGGCAGCAGAAGCAAAAGTGGCAGCAGAAACAAAAGCGGCAGCAGAAGCAAAAGCGGCAGCAGAAGCAAAAGCGGCAGCAGAAGCAAAAGCGGCAGCAGAAGCAAAAGCTGCAGCAGAAGCAAAAGCGGTAGCAGAAGCAAAAGCGGCAGCAGAAGCAAAGGCGGCGGCAGAAGCAAAAGTGGCAGCAGAAGCAAAAGCGGCAGCAGAAGCAAAAGCGGCAGCAGAAGCAAAAGCGGCAGGAGTAATATCTTCTCAAGCTCAATCAAAATTGGCGCAAGAATCAGGCGAAGCAACAATGGTGGCAGCACAAGCGGCACCGGGGTCAATGGTGGCAGCAGCAGAAGCAAATGTGATATCTAGACCATTTATTATTATTTCTGGTAACATACAAGTACAGGAAAAATATTTGGGTCTACCTTTTACTAGAACTGGCATCGCATTTGACAGAAGTGGTAAATTGTTTATAAATAATGCACCTCATGATAATATAGTTGTGGTACATAGTGATGGAATAGACACTATAAGCGATATGAGTCCTATAAATATTACAATCGAACCCAAAAGTGATAGTCTTTATACGTTTTCTGATACTACAACGAGAATTTTTCCAGGTGAAGAAGGTAGTTCATCAAAGACGGTTTCATTAAAGAGGGTTTATGTTGATCCAGATGTAAGAGTATTAAATATGAGTGAAATTAATGATTTTGATAGAGTCACCAAGGATGATTTTCGAATTTGTGGTGAAGAAAGATTTATGGGATTAGAAAAAGAAATTAATGATGTTTTTCCGTTACATTGTACCGTAGCAAACTATACTCGTCCATATATGGCAATAGTGTGGTGTAACAAATCTGGTAGTTATATTGTAAGATTTTACACTAAGTGGAACAATACCGAAAAAGTTGAAGGATTGTCGAATTTTACTTTGGAGGAGAAGACTATCAATTTAGGTGATGACGCGCCAGGGGGTATTGTATTTGACCAATATGGTAACCTCGTAGTAAGTATAGGAAAAACAATTTGTACTTACTATGGTAGTTATGTGAATAATGATACTCCTATTAGAAAAATTGTATTTGGAGGAATATTTACTAACTTGCGTGGTCTTGCATTCGACAGTACAGGCAATTATTTAGTTGTTGCTGATTTCACAGGGGATAATGTATGTGTATTAGATTACATTAATGGTAATGATGGTCTGCTGACGAAGGGTAGTAGTTCTTCCCTTCCGAGAAAAATGAATGAAAAACCAAATATTATTGGTACTATCAAAGGATTGCAAAGACCGATATGCGTTGCCGTCAATGGAAATATCGATACGGGTATGATTGCTGTACTCGATCAAAAACAAATTGGAGTTTATATATTTTCTGAACCGGAAGAGTCTAGTAATGAACCAAGAGTAATCGACATTAACATGGGTTTACTTAATCGTAAAATAGCTGATATGGAGGAAGAAGAAAAACAATTCGATCAACAACTTGATGATATATTAGTACAATTTGAAGGAGAAGGAGGTAAAAAACGAACACGAATACGAACACGAAAACAAAAACAAAAGCATATGCGTTATTACTTGCGTCGTAATAAATCGAAAAAAAAGTTTAGATTAAAAACGAAAAAACGCGCAAAAAAAAATAATAATGTTGCGCATTCAAAAAAAAACAAAGAAAAAGGAATGAAGTGAATTCTATTTATAATATTATAATATTGGGTAAGTAATATTGGGCAAGTAGTCAGATAAAATACGGTGGTTATGAAAGATACGCAACCAACCATGAACCAAGTGAAAGTATTTGATAATATATGAGATTTGTGCTTTCCATCATCGTCCATCTTATTGCAATGCAGTGTGGTGAAATGATTGTAATTGGCGACATTGCGAGTGTGGAGAGTGTTGCGCGGTGGTCAGTGGTACAAAGGTATAAATACAATTTAGATGCAACGTGGTGTAAAATATTACACATTATAAAGTATACAATAATGTGTAACAAGTGACTTGAAATGATGGAATACATTATATTTTTGAAGGTTTGTAAAACCATGTATGCGTTATTTCGCAGTTGCGACGCTTTTTGGTTTTGCATTGGGTTATTTTGTTTGGAATGTTGAGCGATGAATACTCGTATACATTGAATGGAGTATAAAAATCAATTTTTTTATAATTTACTTTTGTGTGTGTGATAAAATAATTATAAAAAAATTATAAAATAGTTAGTCGAATTTTATGACTGTTAGTTCAGTATCATGTGTTGTTCATATGAGTGATGAACCTGCGGTTCATTTTCAGTTTCAGGCACTTCATTCAAGTCGGTTATTAATGCGGGTTGTGAATAAACGGGGTAATATTTATAGTATAAAATTTGAATTGTTGATATGATGGTTGATATCCAAGAAATTATGACGTACCACATTTTGTAGTATGAACAGTAGACAGACCATATTATACCCGACGCCAGTCTCATCCATAAAAAGTAAGAAGACATGTCATCAGCTTTTTTCAATTTGTATGTTCTCCACATTTGTGGAATATTGTATATGATACTGAGAACATTTCCAATGTTTATAATGATGGTCATAAACAAATCAATTTGTGCATTTGATGAATCGCTAGACATGGTTGTGGTTGTATAGAGACGAGTTGCTAATTATTTTACATGTATAGTTTTATATTATTTATGTAAAATGATTAACGACGACTGCGTTGATGATGCGATGATGCGGGTTTGATTACCGAACATATTTTCCAGCTCTTGCAAAAGAGTCCACAACAAAGATGACAAAAACTCCTAAAAAGCAGTATAAAATGAGCTCTTCTGTAACATTTCCTGTTTTTTCGTCTTGTTGTTCTTCAAGCATACTTATAATATGATTCATTTTTTCGAGTAGTTCATCTTTTGAGGGTGTGGCACCATATGAGGTTGTTTTCAATGGAGCCTGGGTTGTGTATGGAGTATATTGTTGGTATTGTTGATAATATTGTTTTGCATATGAACTGGGCAAATCCATGAATGTTTCTTTTGTTACAGGTTTGTCGTCATTGTTATTGTTATTGTCATGATCGGGTTTATTGTTGGGTTGTTGACGGGCATTGTTGACTGAAGGGGGTGGGGTATAATCTGTTAAATCTTCTGAGGAGTCGATATACGGGCTATCGTTATCGTTATCTCCGATATAAGTGGATGTTGTCATGGATTGAGAGTTCAGTTGATTCATAAAATTTGAAACACGCGAGTTGGTCTGTGACTGTTGCAGCGGACGTTTGATTGTTTTTCTTAAAGATGATGATGACGAGGATTGTGGAGGAGCCATTTTTTTAACGCCCTGATTTTTTTGATTTTTACTATAATCTACTTCTGATTCAGTATTATAAGGTGAAGCATATTGTGCTAAAGACATTCTACTATAAAAAAATGAGATTTTATTTTAGAAAACATACGGAAATAAAGATTATATAATTAAATAAATTCAATAAAATAGTTGAAATAATAAATTTGATTGATAAATAATATCAACATATGTATATTGATATTATTTGATTCGACTTTTGGAGTTTACGTGCGTGAGTATGAATAAAACAGTTGGAGAAGTTATAAAAGATCTGAAACACTTTAAAATAAGTAACGACTATGGTAAAATGGTTATGATGCAAATTGGGTTGGGATTGGGAGTAATATATGCATGTTTGTTTCATTCAAGTAAAGTGCAACATTTTTATAATACAGTGGTGGGTCGTGTGTTGATTATAGTAATAATAAGTGTTGGTTGTGCTTACAGGTGTTTATTTTTTGTGTTGATATTTATTGTTTGTATATTTGTGAATTCATGTAAGACGTATGAAGGATTTAGCTTGACGGACATTGATTCAATTACGTCTAGTATTAAATCTAACTTACCGGCATCTATGGTGTCGTTGCCGTCAAATCCGACTCCTCAGAATATTTATGATTACTTGAATAAACAAATTTGTACAGCTGGGAACTCAGACATTTATTCACAAATTGCAACATCGTCATCGTCGTCGGATGATGCAAAACTTCTGGCAAACACTGCGTCAGCGTTTAATGGTGCCATGTGTAAAAGTAATGCAATTTTTTACCAAAAACCACAAGCCATATTTGACGATTTTAAAAACACATGTGCATCTAATCCAGGTGTAAGCGACCAAAATAAACAAATAATGTCACTTGCTTCATCGATTACTGCAGATGCAACTTCAAGTAATGTTTTTAGCGCTCCGCTAATTGCGATTGCAAAATGGATAACAACAACGCAAAGTGCGATATGCGGAGCGACACCGGCGACACCGGCGACGCCGGCGACATCAAGTTGAAAGTTATCAGTGTGTAAAAAATGGTGTGAAAATGAAAAATACAGACAAACAATTAGTTCGGATTTAAAAAAATGGTGTGAATGGTGTGAAAATAAAAAATCTGACACATAATAATAATTTAATTGATTTTACTAATGATGATGACGATATAAATTTAGAACAAAATATTTTACTTATACTTTTTTACTTTTATATTTACGTTTGCTTTGTCGCTGTCGTCGTTTGCTTTGTCGTCGTTTGCTTTGCCGTTGTCGTCGTTTGCTTTGCCGTTGTCGTCGTTTGCTTTTATTTTTACTTCCGCCCAGTAGCGCATTCTCTTCTTCATCATTATAATTTGGCGTTTGCCATCTTTGAGGTCCAAGTTCAAGTGCATCGAAAAATGACCATTTGCCTTTAAATTTTTTTTCTAGTCCATTTTTGTCAGTTCGTGTGTATGTGCCTGTTGCATTATTTAAATCCAACATGGGTTCATGCAACACATAGTCACGTTGATTTTTATTTGATAATAAACCTAAATCAAAATCAAATGATGAACCGGAAGGCCACACATATTTTACAAAGGTGTCATCTTTGAATACGCCACGATACACATTTCCATTGGATGCCGTGTATTCGCCGAACCCATTCATTTTGTCATTATTCCATGTTCCGTCGTATTTGCGACCGTCGCTCCAAGTCATGATGCCGCGTCCATTTCGATTAAAATCGTTCGCAAGGTCAACGCTCGCTTCGTTCAAGGTTCCCTTATACATTTTCCAAGTTCCGTCGGGTTCTTCATTTTTCATTATGCCTTGTCCTTTCATTTGTCCGCGAACCCACTGACCTGTAAGTGTTATTTTGTTCCTGTGGTAAGGATGGCGAACGACCATCGTTCCATATCCATGTATGTAACCATTTTTCCATTCGCCTTTATAGTTTTTTGAATAATTTGGATGAGGATGATGCCATTTCATGTGTCCGTTTCCATCCATTAAACCATTTTTCCAGCTACCAGTGTATTCTTTGCACAGTACTGCATCACTAGTTTTCCACAACATATGGCCTGATCCATGTGGAATTTTAATATTAGCATCATGTTGATTTACAAAAAAATCTCCGCTGTATTTACTAGTATGACAATCGTCGTCTTCCAAGATACGTTCTGACCAGGTTAATGGCGTATAGTCAATTACGCCGTTGGTTGTTTGACGCATACCTCGACTATCTAGGTCATCTAGCTCTTCCGTTGTATTCATACTCATAATGTTATATAATGTGAATTGTATGATATATATTGTATATATACTATAATTTGTGATATGACATATATACAATATATAAATAATTAAGCAAGCTAAATAAATAATAATATAGTTAATTAATATATATAGGATTTAAATTCATCAAAATTCTTGAATGTTTTCAAAGATAAATGAATATATAAGTTCGCTAAATTCCAACATGTTTTTTGCTGGAATTATGATGTTGACATTGAACATTGGGTCTAGGTACGTTCAGTTGAATCTCAGTCCTTCAGCAGAATCATATTTAAAATATGCAATAACGAAAGAATTTCTTGTGTTTACGATTGCGTGGATGGGAACGCGCAATATTTATGTTGCGTTGACGTTGACTGCCGTATTTGTAGTATTAGCGGACTATGCTTTTAACGATAAAAGTAATTTCTGCATACTACCCGAAAAGTTTAAAAAGTTGCAAGATTCAATCGATGTAAATAACGATAAAATAATTAGTGAACTTGAAATAAAAAATGCAATGGATATTTTAGAAAAAGCGAAGAAACAACGTGAAAATCGGATACAATTGGGATACTTGTCATTTTATGACAATACAAAATTGTGACCATGTAAAAATATGAGCATGACCATACAACAAAACAAAATTAATACTAATATAAAATAAAAATATTAAATATATGAAAATATTATTAATTAATATATCAATATATTAATAATTAATTAATAATATAATTTATCTAACAAAATAGAATTGACTCACGATTGGAATGTCTATGTCTCAGCCTCAGCAACCGCAATTACAGCCAAAAGCAACAACATCGCAGCCAAAAGAAACAACAGCAGTAGTTGCAAAAAAGTGGTATCAAGATGATGAAGAGAGAAGTGTAAATAAAAATAGTAAGGAAGCTCAGCGTCAGTTGGAGTTTGGTCCGGGTGGTTTTTTTGGATCAAAATTTGACGCAATCAATGTCAAGATACAAGAGATTTATGAGGTTGGAGTTTTAAAACTTTTTCTTGAAACTGAAATTTTGAAGAGTTCGACGGGGTCATTTGAACCTGGGCGAAAAGAATTGTACAATCCACTGTATATGACAAAGCCGTTTATTGGTACCGACTTGCTTTTTACATCTGATGTTGAATTTAGCGATGTGGGGTTTTTGCCCGGGTCTTTAGAAGATGACCGTCGAAAATGTTTTTTAAGTCGTTTTGAGTTCAACAAGTATTTACTAAGACTTCCAAAGCCGATATCCGACATTGAAACGCCTTTCAAGGAAAAAAGAGATTCGAATGCGTACAAGTATTTGGAAATTCTCGGAAATGAAGACAAACAAAGAATTTTAATGATTTGTGATAAGTTTGATGAGAAATATAAAAATGGTCAGTTGAAGATTTTACATGATGTTGAAGAAAAAAAAAAAGAGTTAAGCGCGATTAAGTTTTTAAAAGTGGATGCAACTATGAGTTTGGAAGAAAAAACGAAAAAAGAAGAAGATAAACAAAAAGAGGTGACGCGTGAAGAAAATAGAATGACAAAGTTAGAAACGAAACGCGTAAATTATAAATCGGCATGTAAAATGTTAACGAATGATATTGGGCGAATGCAGTATAATGCGACGCTTCTGGAATCGGTTGATGCAACCAAAAAAGATGCAACTTCACTTTCTAAAAAAATTATTGATTGGTTGAAATATAAACAAAACAGTCAAAGTTTTTTGAAAGAAGTATTTGAAATATTTAAACCGTTAATGTCGAATGAACTGGAAGTTAAAAAGAAGCTTGTTGTAGAAAAAATTCAAATTTTTGTAAAAGATATTATTTCATTATTTGAACCCATATGTAAGAGTTATTTTTATGAAACACTAACAATATTGTTGTCATTTTTGCCATTAGCAACAGGTGTAAATCGGGATGATATTGATTTCATAGATGACTATCTTCAACCCACAAACAGAATAAATCGTCCACAGGAATTTTCGTGGACTAAAATACAGTCTGTACTTCAAAGAGTTTCCAAGTTACAATTTACAACAGATGCAAACAAAAATACTGCTGTTGACTTATATTCTATGTCAAAATTCATGTCAAATTTTCAACAAAATTTTCTTACCGTGTTCACAATTGATAAAGATGAAAAGTGGAATTTTGAAGAAATAATAAATAATCAAAGTGTTGCGTTGAATACTTACAGCGACATTTACATCTTGTACAATAACATAATATACTTGAGTACAATATTGAACAACATTGAAAATGTGACTGAAGAAGTAGAAACCCAAATTAAAAGTTTAAAAAGAATGGTTCCCGAGAGAGTAGAAGATTTTCACGAAAATTTGAAAAAATTAATAAACAGTGCGAATGAGTTGAAAAAAGATGTTGAATCTTTACGTTTAGAATTTGAAACAACCACGTACAAAACAATACTTGGCGAATCATCACATTCGGTGTTTGTTGAAAGCATTTTTTATGACAAAGTTCCAAACATTTCAAATGCCAACAAGAATAATAAATTTTTGGTAGTTTCTGATTTTATTACTAATGTGGACGGTAATAAGCCAGTTACGATTACCATTCCAAGTGGTTACTATGACCTTGAAACGTTAGGTAAAGCGGTTGAGAAAGAATTGTGCGACAACTGTAAATGGCAAGTTGATGCTGTTAAAAATGAAAATAAAGATACGATTTGGAGTTGTAAATATGATGAGAATAAAAAAATGCAGCTGACACTGTATTTTCCTGACGATGTATTAATGAATAATGGGAACAATATTATTCCAAATATTCATGATGCATATCCTGATGGGTACAATGGTATAATCGCTCCTAACAATAATGCAAATAATAGATTCAATGTGAAAGTCGATTTAAATATGAATGGGAATGTACCTAGATATTCATCAAATTATACCCTGGTAATACCACAAGGTGAATACACAAGTATTGAACAGTTATTAGGCGCCATGGAAAAAGTAATGAACGACTTCATTAGAGAGAAAAAATACAATGCTAAAATGGAAATTATAAAAGATGGAACTCATATAAAATTTAAATTTTCTACATCATTTTATAAAAAAAAAGAATTCTTAATAGTTAATTTCGACCCAAGTTCATCGTTAAATGAAATAGTAGGGGCTAATAATGGTGTTGATTATTATTTGAATACTTTTATTACAAAAGAAGTTCGAATGCCACAACCATACAATTTACCGCCGTTATCAAAAAGTGTTAAAATTGAAACAAGAATGAAGATTGCAGGTGAAGACTGCGATGCTTCAGTTATTTTTGGTATTTCTCCTCCTGCATCACAAACGAACCCAACAGGAAAAGTTGAAATTATTCCGAATATTGAAACTCGAGAGTTTCTTCTCGAAAAAGAAAATAACCTAAAGATGAGTAAAGTTTTAGATGGCTATTTTAATTTTTCACTTTTTTCAACAAACTCAAATCGAATATCAGACTATGGTATTTTAAATTTTACAAGAAAAATTAACAATCTTGATTCGGTTAACTTACAAGTATTGAATAAAGGTAAGTCAAATTTATATAATTCGAAATTCAAAACTGAAATATTAGAAAAGACAGGATTATATATTAGTAACTCCATACTTCAACCAGAGGTTCCAGTTATTACTTATACAGACATATTGAACAGTCTTTTTTACAGATACCCGTGCATTCCTTCAGTGGATGAATCGAGTGTTGTGTTGAAAGAAGGAACGCTCGAATTTGATGGGTTTATTGAAAAGCGCGTGAATGTGCCAATGTTCAAAAGTGTTGTTTGGTTTGGAAAAAATGATAACAGCAATGACTCACTTTCTTTTACCATAAAAAAAGCTCTTGAAAATGCATTGATGTATAGTGACTGCGACGATGAGCGCAGCAAACTGTTGTGTGATTTGCATTATGCCATTTGTGGTCCTGTCTTTACGGACACGGTCTCAAAGAAACAGAGTCGAGAAAACAACGAGTTGGTAATGTCTTACCAGTTTCAACTTGAACTGAAACGACCTTATATTACGAATCCCAGGATCCGCAGCCCTCCCCCTCTTGATCCTAAACCATTTACGGTAAAGGGAGTAACACCATATTTTGATAAATCTGTTAGTCGTTATAAGTATTTGATATACGGTCATTATATTCGCAGCAATGGCGAACAAATGGGGTGCATTAAATACTATGACCCAGGAGAAAAGATAGCACCGGATCCAATGTCAATGCAACTGTATGATGTATTAGTATTTGATGACGGCGGCACGCCCGGAAGTAAATCCACATCCACAGTAAATACCGTTGTTGAGGTTACTTTTACAGAAACTTTTTTTCACTTTATTTATCCTGTTTTTTTTATTGGAGGTAAATTCAAAAGAGTGATTCAAAATGAAATCGATGATGATAATGTAAGTGTTGTCAGGTTGAATGCAAATAATTATATCGTTTGGACGATGGGTGATGATAAAAAAAAATTACCTTCAAACGATATTAATATGTATTTAGATCCGAATCATAGAATAACTTACAACCCATCTCCATATGATTCATTCCAATATTGTTGGGCTATAGACAAAACAACACCGCCGCGAGTTCCAGGAGTTGAATTCCAAATTCGTAAAGAAAATTTCGATGGCTTTATTCGTCGTATAGATTTAAAAGAAAATGAAGAAGTAATGTTTGTTTTAAACGTTTATAATGAGTTGAGCAGCAACTGTATAGTTACAAAAAATATAACTAATAGTCAGTTTTATATTTACCTTCCGACGAGTACTAGTGCTAATAGAATTTTAGACACGTATGGTGATGATTTGCAAATAAACTGCGGGGCAATAAGTACAAATAAAGCTATTTTTGAGTCGAGTAGAGAACTTCACAACTTACAGAATGAATACTGTTTAGGAAGTTCAGACAAGGTGAGAATTTCTAGTCGCATTACAACGTTGACTACAGAAATGCAAAATTTGTCAGATACAAATCCTAATGTGGCAGACAGCATGCTCTGGATTGGGTTGAAAAAAAAACACGATAACTTGAGTATTCTTTCATGTCATATAATTGACCGTTCAACAAGTGGTGTAGTGAGAGTAGTGAGATTGGATTTGGATGATTTGATTACATTTGAAGTGAACGACACGATTGAAAAAATAAGAGTTGACATAAATGACCCGGAAATTGTGACCGTATTTGGAAAATTTACAGCAACAATTAAAATAAATGATGGTAAATTCAAAAAAATTAGAAATGCCATGGTAATATATACGAACTTGGAAAATAAATATAATAATAATGGCAATTATTGTAACACCGCCGCAACTTTGAAATATAGACTCAACTCTGATAATTTTGAAGCGGTAACAGTTAATTTGTCCGAGTTTGATACATACTCTTCTAATTCTTGTCTTGACGGACTTGTTGTTGCTTCAAATAATAATGGAACAAAGCAACAAAATGTGGGTATTTTATTAATAAAAACAAACGAAGTAACGCCAACGGTCATTGGATTTCATGAAAATAAGATAACAAAACTAAAAAGTGATGACAGTAACGGCGGCGTATGGTCTAACATACTCTGTTATGATTATCCAATGTGCGCGGACACATGGATGTGGGATAAAACTGTAACACCGCCGGAGCTAATTTTGGAAAAAGGAATATTGAATCCACTTTTATTTATTGCATTTAAAACTACATTGGAAAGTGGAAATGTAAATCGAATTACGGAATTATATAATGGCAACTTTGTCATGGTTACATCAAAAGAATTTATACCGTCAGACGCTTTATCTAGAGTGCATGTATTGAACACGTGGGGCATTGACTTAAGCAGTGAGTATACACCATTTTACAGGCGCATATTTGAGAGTGATGAAGGCAATAAGATATTTAAAATGGAAATATATAAAAAGTATATGGATAAGGTTTTAGATACGATTATTGGAAGTGCCAAAGAGTATTATGAAGATAAAATAAAAAATTCAATTTATAACGGGGAGTACGGCACAGCAGTAAATTCGACATTTTTTACTGGAGGAGGATTGTTAAGACAAAATAGAGAAAATGCTGCAGCAGCGATGGTGATCGCGAAAGAAGTTGAATTGAAAGAGATTAAAAAATATGAAAGTAAAGAAATGCAAAAACAAGAAACATCATTCATTGAAATTCGTGTTCCAGATATAATGATGAGTAATTCATATTTAAAAAAACTGGGCAATGATGAAAAAGTAAAGGTTAGAAAATATTTTTTTGATGCACTGTACAAATTTTCTAGTAAGTTGAATGTAATCGCCAGTCAAAGTGAAAGCCCAGGACAAAAAAAAATGGCGATAAAAGATAAGTACAGGGTTGTTTTATGTTCATCGAGAATGAATTTGGCCAACTTTCAAGACATGTACAGAGAGAAAGAAGTTGAAGATGTAACTATAGTGTCATTTTTTGAAGTTACCGGTGACTTGTTGTATGATTATGAAGTGGATGACAGTAAAGAAGGAATAAAAAATGTGATTTTGGTGAACCAGTGGAACGACAGAGGTTTTATTGGAGACTACGGTGCTTTTGCCAAAGCTTATTCAAATAATTTAACTCCAAATCAAATGATAGTTTCCAAGACGATGATGAAAGAAGTAAATGTCGCCGCATCTTCTGATATGACCCTGACCCAAACAGAGTATGTTCCCATGAATGCAAACACATCTTTTTTGATGAACCCTTTTATAGCATACGGAACGTTTGATTTGAATCGATGGAAAGGGTTTCGGCCGATTTTCGAAAAGGTGAGTAATATGAAAACGGTTCAGACGGTTCAGACGGGTGGTGAAGATGAATTTTTACGAAGACAGTTGTTAAAAAATCAGCAACAAGCTCGATACTCGTCTCCTGCATATGCGCTACCCCGGTCTTATGCTTATGGGCCTTATGATTATGGGCCTTATTCTTATGCTCAAGAAGGTCGAAACCTTTATGGTTATGATGGGCTAATAAGGCCGTATGATGAAAGACGGCTGCAATATGATCCATTACTATACAACAGACGAATGGGTGAAGATTATTATGACCAAAATCCAACAGTCAAAATTCAAAGCAGAGTTATCGAAAGAACAACTAACAGGTCAGATAAATTGAAAGAGGATAGAATGCGAGTGGTAGAACCGATGAATAAGCTCAAAAGAATAGTACTTTGGTTGTGCGATTTTCTAGAAGGTAAGATGCTTATGGTAAAATCGTTTATAACGAAGAATCATGTTGTTTTGACGCTTCCCACTCAAAATCAACTAACCAGTGCAAAGTCAGGCACCGAACTATTATATAAACTGTGTCAAAACTATTTTCATACAGAAATGGTGATGAGAAAATGGGACCTTCAGTACACGTACAAATATAGTCCAACTGAAACTGGTATATTCGTATACAATTCCAAGACAAGCGACTTGCCAAAAGAGACAACGAATATGGTGTATGTTTCAATGAAAGCCATTTACAATTTGGCAAATGACGTTGGTAGTCAGAACGACAATACAACTATATCTATATTTGAAGGTGACAAGGATATTATCCTTGAAGTGTTTAAAGTTTTCAAACTGATAAGTGGTGGAATTATATCTCCCACATCTAAAGAATTCAATGAGATACGGGCTCAACTGGTTAGTAAAACAGTTCCGCCGCACTTGCAGTCAGTTATATCTGCAACAAAACGAAAAAAAAATGTTGAAGCTAATGTGAATTTTCTAATCAACTTATTTTTTTCACCGAATAATTTATTTTTTGCAAGAGGGAGTATTCCTTATTACATTTATTCAACTCAAAGAAACTGTACAATTTACACAATAATAAAACAGCCGACATATGACGATGACAGTTATTTAACATGCTTGAAGTTATTTTTACAAACGCAACAGGATTTTAAGAATCAGAGTAAAGATAAAGCAAGTAACTTTCGGGTGGGTTGTGCTGTAAAAAAGAAATTAATTAACGATAACTTTTCAGCAGTTTGGGATAATTTTTGGAACGACCTTATTGAATCTGAAGAACAAGTCAATCTTGACAACCAACTTGTAGCAGATGTTAATTTTGAAAAAGGTTCAAGTGAACGTGAAGAAGAAAAAAGTAAAGAAACAAGTAATGATAAACTAACGCAAGAAGTGTGTTTAGAGTTAGCAACAAAAGCAAATGATAATGGGGAATTAATGTACAATTTTCCAGTAGGATGGGATATTTCAAAGTATTATCCAGTAAAATACAACTATGTGTATTACAACATTAACGAGAGTGAAAACTACAAGTTTAATAATGAATATTTTTATAATTTTATTTACCCATCCTCATATCCTACAGTAAGTAGTGGTAGTAGTATTTATCAAGGTTTAAATTGTATCAAGTATCATATAAATGGAGATGGAACAAATCCGCTTTTATTTTTGGGCTTATCCACGGGTGTCTACATTTTTGATTTGAAAAGGTATAAGTTGACAAAATTCATTGTGACGAATAGGGAAGTACTTTGTATGGATATTTTAACTATAACTCAAGGGGGGAACGGAAACAGTAGTAGTTATATGTTGATTGGCGGAACGTTTAGTCAAGTAGCCACTTTTTTGAATGATAAAGAATATAAAAAAAAATCTGGTGTAAACGGTGGAATAGCGATGATTGACTTGAAAACATATGAAGTTATAACCATCGCCAATATCGCCACCGTCTTAAGCTCAGGCGTTCAAGTACAAAAAGTGTGTATATGTAAAGATAAAAAAATAGTTAAAGCAAAAGGTGTAAAAGGTGGAGTACAAACTCAAAGCACTGAAGGATATGTTGCAATAGTTGGAGGTATTTTTAATATTGAAATAATAAGTCCTAATAATACTGGTACTGGTATTGATAACGAAGAGTTAAAAAATATTGGGTGCATAGTCATAAAACAAAAAGATGATGGTACAAGTTATGAAGCGAGTTTAATTGCAGTAGATAGCAGAGTTGCAAGAATGAATACAAGTGGTGTAAATGCAGAAAGTATCACATCGATTGTGTGTCAAGACAGTAGTGGTAGTAGTGGTGATAGTACCTCTGATAGTACCTCTGAAACAGTATTTTTTATAGGTGGAAACAGTATGGACAAATATACTAATTTTGACCAAAAAACAAGTGAACCTACCTTATCTAGTTGTAATGGAATTGTAAAATTGACATTGAAATCTGAATTTAATAGTAGTGACGGAATGTATAACCAAGTGGGCGTGATTGAGTCCGTGTCTGTAAATAGCACCAACCAAATTATATTTGTATCGTTTGAAACTGTAATAATAAATTCAATAAATTATTTATTTTGTTTAACGACATCGGCTGATGCTGTTATAAGACTGAATATATTTAACTTGGAATTAAAGTCGCAGCCTCAATCTCAAATGTCAGTATATTCATATTCAGATGTTCCGTATAAATTACCAAGCGGAATGAAAAAATTACATAGTCAAACACTGTTACAAACAAAAGACGGTGATAAAAATATACTCATTATGAGCCTAACATTCACGTCATCTAGTTCATCAACCACCTTTAGTAGTCAAACGTTTACATGTAATGTGGTCAACTTGAATGATAGAGCAGCACCTACAATAGTTGAAAGCGTGTCTAATAATAATTTACCACACGATTTTTCAATTACAGATATGGTTTACCTGAAGGATACTAGAGAAGTATACATTGCAAAAAATGACCTGAAAAAAGATGATAATATTTTGTCAGTTCGTTCCAACTATCAGAAAATTGGCGAATGGAAAATGAAAGACGGTGGAGGTGAAGAGACTGATAAGATTGCTCATTTTATTGAAAAATCGTCAGTTGAGTTGATGAATATATTTCAATCGAATCCTTCCATAGTACTGTTTCTTCAAAATATTGATTTTCGAAATTTTCAAAGTTTCGGCAACATCGATGAGTTTAAAAAAAAGTTAGTTGCAATAAATACCACGATAAAAAGTTTGGCGTCAGGATCGTTACAATTAACTTTTGACGATTTTGAATCACCGTGTGTTGATATATGTACAAAAGTAAAAAATATTGTGCAATTTATAAATCTCTTCACATTAAAAAGTAGTGTACCAAACATTTCAGAAACTGTCAATAAATTTGTAAATAACCTTTTATTTATATTACTTTACACTGGGTGTAATAATTTAGTGAATACTCTTTGTGATAATTATCAAGCATGTTTAACTGCATTTGTAAACGGGGCGCCAACAGATTGGACAACTAAGTTTGAAACTTCATTTATACCAATAAAATTTATTGTTGATTTCATAAAAAAAATAGGAAAAAAAGCAATTCAATTTGATATATTAGATGATTTTAAGGTGTGTAGTAATCCGAAGACGAATACAGGCATTGCATATTTGGTGTATAATTATAATGTCAATCTTGAAGATGAAATAACACCAAAGTATCAAGATAATATTAAAAATAAGATATATGAATTTGGGGAAAATTCTTCCTCTTCTATAAGTGATAAGTTTTATGAAACGAATGTCATTGATAAGATGGGAAACACACATACCGAAATCAGTTATTGTAGTTTTTATAAATTTAAAAGGTTAAAAAAAGGGAGTACTACACTTTTTGGAGAGATTGGAAATAATGACTCGGAAACAATTTACGTGAGTATGAATATTGATAAAACAGAAGAAACTTTTAGTAGTGTCGAGGTATTTGATTTTTTGAATAACATTCGAGAATACTTTGGTAAGTTGAAGGTTGGGGGGAGTCCATTTGTTGACGTGGGAATAAGCGGTCCAATAAAACGAATAATATTTGGTGGTGACTTTGGTTGTAACTTGCTGAGTGACGTGGAAGTGTGCAAGAAATTTAAGGCAAAACAGATGAAAGTGTATACAATTGAAGACAATGATAACGTAATGACTGCTCAAGAAGAAGAAAAGAGTAAAGAAAAAACGAATCATCTGTTTGTGGTTGATGTTGACTTAGAGAAGCAAGTAAAACAGTTTGGAGGTGGCAATGAAAATGAAGATGAGAGTCAAGAAAGTCAAAATAAAAAGCGGATTTTTATTGGAGCTCCGATTGAAAGTAACAAGTGGGTTAGTAGTAATAAAAGAAAAACGCGTCGTAAACTTCCGTTTTTGATGTCGTCTTCATAGTTTACAGTTGGTTTGAGTAGTTAACTAGTTCACGTTTGTATATTCACGTATTCGTATATTCGCATATTCATATATTCGTATATTATTTAGATTAAAAATAATATACTTATAGTAGGTAAGAGGTAACAAAGGCAACGCGTTTATGAGCAACAAGTTAGATGGAAATGGAACAGTAACAGTTGTAACAGCGTATTATTGTGTAAAGTCAAAACATGAGCCAAAACAATATGATGTGTGGATAAAAAATTTGCTGTTGCATGTTGGTCGAAATTGTAAGATGGTAATTTTCACTTCTCCGGAGTTGGTTGAATATATAAATGCGGTGTGTGAAAAGAACACATTGGGTGCATCTTTCACGGTGATAAGTATAAAAATGAAGGAGTTTAAGTTATTGAAACGATATCCGCTGAAAATGTGGGTTCAACATTATGCGATGGATCCGCAAAAATCGACGGGTCGAACGATAGAGTGTTACTTAATATGGAATTCCAAGTTGATATTTTTGAAGGAAGCAATGGAGCGGAATATATATGGTAGTGACAAGTATGTTTGGATAGACATTGGTAGTTACAGAACGACAGATCCTGAATCGAATCAAATGTTACTGGAACATTTTCCGAGGTATGAAAACGTGTCAAATAATGACAAGGTGGATATTGTCTTGATCAATCCATTTTCTTCTGAAGAAATGAATCAAGTAATATTTTACAATTCGGTGCACTTGGGAGGAATGTTTGGAGGAAATATAAAGGCAATAAATCGTTTATATAGACAATTTTACAAGGCACTAGATGTATATTTATGCGGAAGGTGTTTTGCTGGTTGTGATCAGCAAATATTGTCAACGTGTTATGTGCATTATCCGGAAATGTTCAATTTGATTATTCCAGACAGTAAAAAAGGCGACGTCTGGTTTTACTTGTATCATTATTGGAGCTGTTTACAAAATATGTAAATTAAAAAGTAAAAATAAAAAAAAACATTAGTGATTTTTTATTTTTTTTTATTTTTATTTCAAAGTGTTACATAAGTGACGTGTGACGTGTGTGACGTGGCACGTACTTACCAGCCATCAAACCAGTCATCAGAGTCGTAATCCGTGCGGGCATTAGGATTTTCTTCAATGATGAACTGAAATTTTTTCAAGTTTTTCAAGAAAGCTGGTGAAACGTACCAACGAATCGGGGCTTTTTTTCCGAGTGTTTTGAAGTCTTTGACGTTGCAGATGCCGGTTTCGCCACGTTTGACTCCATGAACTTCATATTTCGGCGTTTTTTTGATGCCATAATCGGCTAACGCGGAGGCAGAACCTGACAGACCGCGACAGCCGTCAGGGCGTGGCGCAAATGTTTTACCTGGCCACATGTTTGCTTTTGTGGACATGCTCCAAAGTGCTGCTTCAGGAGTGTATTGATGGAGTAGCGATTGCCAATGGTATGTCCAGTAGAGTTTGGCAGCTTCAATGTAGACTTTTTCGAATTCTTCGACGGTTTTGCATTTGCACAATTCGTCTGCGCGGTTGTGAAACAACGATGCCAGAAAGTCAGGATGTATATTTCTTATTGTCGAGTTCCACGGAACCAAGTAGCCGTAATCGGATGGATGAACAAAGGTTGGGTGAAGAGTAGAAATTCGGGTTTCCTCATCAACCTGGTAGTATGGCTTGTAGACTTTTATAAACCCAAGAGCTTTTTCTTCCGGCGTAATGGAGGTCATGTTTGGAACAATGTGCCAGTTCACTCTTTGTCTCCATGCCTGAACTTTTTCAGAATGAATTTGATTAGAGTACTTGTGATTTTCATTGTATTCATTTTTCTGCCATTCTTGCATGTCCTCGCTATTTTTGAAGATGGGAGCGACAGTTGGAGCGTCGGGTCGAATCAGTGAAACATGCGCTGGATAAGAATTTGGGTCGTCATCGTGTTGATGTTGAGGTTGAACACGTTCGATTGATTCGACTGCTTCTGCTGCTGTTGGCTGTGGTGTATCTTTTTCTTTTTGTTTCGGTTGTGGTTGTTTTTCGGGAACACCGTTGCCACTGGCAGTTTTTTTTGTTCGGTCTTTTGTTGGGTGTAGAATGAATATATCGCCTTGTTGTTGAGTTGAAGCAGAAACAACAGGAACAACCGCAGCAACAGCAGATTTTTTTACAACTGAAGCCCAAGATGTCATTGAAGTGTAGTGGTTTGTCCGAGAATTGATAAATTTAAATATATATATATAAAAATCAATTTATATTTTTTTCAATAAAATATTATAAAAATTTATAAAAAAATTAATCAGAACAAATAGATTCGAGAAGATTTAAATCGAGATCCGGCATTTCGGTGTGACATTCCCAAAAGAATTTGCAAAATGACCAATTTACGCGATGATTTGTAGCATATAAGGAATCTGGGTCGCACCGTTTTAAAAGCTTGTCTGCAATTTTGGGCGGAAGCAGATGCAGGCTCGGGCGCGGAAGCACGTAACAAAGTTGAACGACGTCGCGAATAGGGTTGGGTGCTTTAACCTCAAGGAAATTGTAAAATTTGGAATCTGGAATAAATTGAAGCAAGTCTTTCAGGAGTGGCGGGTAGTGATAGTTGTAAGACCATCGCCAGTCGACGCAGCCGCTTGAATAATATTTAAATGTCCATTCCATACCTTCGAGGTAATTTGTGCATATTTTCTTGCATTCAGATGCTGTAATTTTGATATGAAATAGTGTTTCATAGTATCGGAGTTCCCAGTTACTTGTGAATGGATTGATATATTTTTCCTTGTTTCGATATTTGATGGGACACATGTTAAGTTCATCAATGCTGGACGGCAGTTCATCGTTAGACCATTCGCTAACAATGTCTGAAATTTCGGTCAACGATGAGCTCATGGTGTTGTTATTGTTATGAAGGTGTTGTTGTTGTTGGAAGCGGTCGCGTTTTTTATATTCTTGACGAAGGAGTGAGTCTTCGTTATTCGCGAGATATTCGACAAACACTTTATAGTTGGTCCAATTTATATTTGTATTATTCTGCTGTGTCAAGCAAATAAGGTATTCGCCTGGATTACACCCGATGGTTTTGCGGTAAGCTTCAAGGAGCGTGTCAATACCGGTGGTTCGAATGTTGACCGCTGGAAAGTGGGGCATGAAGTCATTTCCGAGCATGAAACAGATAAAAATATAGTCAAACATTCTGCATTTTTCACTTTGAAACTCTATTTTTTCGGTTACTTGTCCGCAGTGGTCGTGCATACAGTTCATGTATTTAATGATGGATTGCGCAAGGTCGGGAATATCGACAAAGTATTGGCACGTTTCGTCGAGTGTTCTATCGACCGATTTCAGAAATTCGGGTGTTTCGCGATATAAGAATATGCGTTCAGAAATGTGCAAATGATTGAGGCACAGCATAATGAGGTCGGCATCGAGTCCATAAATGATGGTGGTTTGATTTTTGTGCGCGTCGGGAAAGTTGCGAATGTGTTGGAAAATTTTATGTTCGCCTTCGCCAGATTCGCAGCTGGAAGAAACGATGACTTTAGGGTTGGATTTAAAATGCGCGGTAACGAGCGTGTGAAGTTTATTCATGAACGTGGTTCCAGGGGTGATGGAACTAGTATTCCAAACTGCAGATGTGTCTGGGTTTTGATTTACTGCATTCGTAATTTTATTTGCATTTTTACAAGGTTTTGTTGCATTATATTTATCGATGCGTTTTTGCAAATCGCCGGTGAGCCACGACTTGTAGCGACGTTCGCGTTGTTGGTTCAATTTTGCAACAGGTGCAACGCCGTCAAAAGCAATAATAATTTTTTCTTTAGGTTGAAACATGTCAATATAAGTTTGTATTTTATTGCAAACGGCAAGAATAATTTCGGCTTCATATACATCAATATTTTTTGTTCCGATGACAGTTTCGTACACGGCATTATAAATGATGCCATTGCAGTCTGCATAAAAGTTATCAACGCTGGGTCCAAGCAAGGCAATTTTTTTGAGAATGGATGGGTGGCGTTTGACAATGTGTAAAAAGTAAGAAGGTATTCCCATTTTGTATGACGAGTGGTAGAGTGAGTGAAAATTAAGATGTACGATGGACGGTGGACAGACTATAGTATATCTCTCGCATTCTTTAATAACATTTATGTATATTATTTATAGACATAACGTAATAAATGCAATATATATAATATAAGTAGTATATACATAAATAAATAAAACATAAGTTAAAATAAAATAAAAATAAAAAAATGAAACCTAAAAATTTAAAAATGAAAAATGATTTATGTGATTCATTTTCGGATAAAACGAGTATCAGTGGAAGTGGGAGTGGAAGTGGAAGTGGTGCCTTGGTTGCAACGACTGAAGTGTCGTGTATGTTGTTACAGGTAGAAAGGTTAAGAGAAATGATTCAGAGAACGATTCTTGCGCAACACCAGTATAAAATAGTTGATATTTTGAGCGCAAATGATATTAATTTGTCAGTGAATTATTTAGAAAAAATATATAAAAATTTGGATATGATAGAGGCGGGGTTACACTGTGGTTCAAGCAAAACTGTGTTGGAGTTGAGGTATGAAATTAAAATGGTTATGAGCGAGTTGTCATCGGTGTTTAGAAATTATGGCACACAGTCAATAAGCGACTTGCTTGAAGTTACAATTGGGAGCGAGTTTATAAAAAATGCGTCAGGGGCGTCATCGGCGGCATTGGTAATGGCGGCATTGGTAATAGATTGGGATAATAAAAAATACGAGGTGTTGAAGATGTATTTTCATCCGATATATTTCAAAGTGTTGCCATGGAAAAATGATAAGAAGAGTGCAACGAGTGAAAAACTGATACAAAAGAATCGAATTGTTGAAGATTTTTTGATTGTAGAAAAGTCATTAAATTTAGATTGTTTTGATTTGGCAAGAACAAACAAGAATTTCACGAGTCGTGTGTTTGGGATAAAGGTTGCAGTGCATAATTATAGTGAACAGAAGACGCTGATAATAAATGGATTAGTGGACAATGTATTATTGGATTGTATTTCTTGCGAGTATGTTACAAATAGGATTTCGCATTTGTGGAAAAATGTGCCGAATGATCCGGAATTTATGGCAGAATCGTTTACAAAGTATATAAAGTCGTTATCGTTGAAGGATATTTTAGTATTTTCAAATGAAGAGTTGTATTCGAAATATATATCGAGTGTTGGCGCAGTTCAGTTGTTAAAACAAAAACAAACGTCGCAACTTGTCAAGGAGTTTATAAACACGGATTTATTTTCTCAACGAACCATGCTTATTCAGCTATTGTTGAAGTCGAACGAAAATGAATACAAGTATTTGTCGTATTTGTTGTATGACATGTTATCGAATGAAATAAATCCGCAAGTGGATTCGAATGAGCAAACTGTCTTGTTTAACAGTTTACCGTGGAATATGAAATATTATTTCAAAGATGCGATGAAACAGACAGTTTCGCACACGAATGCTATTTCAAAGTATGATAGTGGCAGTATTCCTTTAGAACAACAGATCTGCCTGTTGAAAACGACGGATGCGGTAAAGGATAAGGCGATGATAAAATTGCGCGAAATTAAATCCAAGTCGGATGACACGACGACAAAGGCGCGTCAGTATTTGGAGGGATTGCTGAAAATACCGTTTGGGACATATTTGAGAGAAAAAATATTAGATGAAATATCGGTGGTAAAGGAACTCTATTTGCGAATGTGTAATTGTGATAAAAGTATAAGTTGTCTTATTCATGATGAAGAGAAGGAAAAGGTGGAAAAGGTGGAAAAGGTTACGATACTTGAAATAAAAAATAATTGTATAAAAATAAATAATAAAATAGATGAGATTGGGTTAAAGTATTTGAATAAGTTTATACTGGATTTAGTGGGGGGTCACAAGAAAGATGTATTGTTGAGCATATTAAGTAAAGTCATGATGTTTATGAAGAAACATAAAATGAAAATTGGAGTAACGGGAGGGAAGACGGTTGAGCATATAAAAGAAAATATTGAATGTTTTGTGAGACATATATTCAAAACATCATTAATGAAGATGAAAATAAAAATGGAAAATTGTGAAAGTGATAGTGAGAATGAACAAGAAGATGAGTATGATATATTTTTCAAAGAGTTGGCGAATGAATATTTATTGGAGAGTAAAAGTGAGTCGTCGCTGACGCCTGTGCCGCCGACAATGTTTATGCGGAATTTTGCATGTCAAAATAAAAGTATTGAAAAACGGATGAAAGGTGTGGGTAACTATATGACGACTGTGTCTGAAACGTTGGATGCGGCGGTACACGGTCATCTTCAAGCGAAGCGTCAAATTGAGCGTATAGTGGGTCAGTGGATTAGCGGCGAGTCAACGGGGTATTGTTTTGGGTTTGAGGGTCCTCCTGGCGTGGGTAAAACCAGTTTGGCGAAATATGGATTGGCGAATTGTTTAAAGAATGAAAATGGAGAGAGTCGACCGTTTGCATTTATAGCGATGGGTGGTTCGAGCAATGGCAGCACATTAGAGGGGCACAATTACACGTATGTGGGTTCAATGTGGGGTAAGATTGTGGACGTGTTGATGGAAAAAAAGTGCATGAATCCGATTATATTTATCGATGAATTGGACAAGATAAGTAATACGGATCATGGTCGCGAAATTGTGGGTATACTGACGCATTTGATTGATTCGACGCAAAATGATTGTTTTCAAGACAAGTATTTCAGTGGGATTGATTTAGATTTGTCAAAGGCGCTTTTCATATTTTCATACAATGATCCAGGTGTTGTGGATAAAATATTATTGGATAGGATACATCGAGTTAAGTTTAAACACATCACATTAGATGAGAAGTTGGTGATTTGCAAAAAGTATTTGCTTCCGGAGCTTTACAAGAAGATGGGGTTGGAGAATGGCGTGGTTGAGTTGTCTGAAGAGAATCTTGTGTTTATAATTGAAAAGTACACGTGTGAGCCTGGTGTGAGAAAGTTGAAAGAGTTATTGTTTGAGATTATTGGAGAGATTAATCTTGAATGTATAAAAATTAAAACAGGTCACAACGACGGCGCTGAATCCGCGTCCTTATGTCTTCCCATTGTGATAACAAATGACGAAATAAAAATGAAATATTTGCGCGAGCGCCATGAAATTCGTGTTCAGCAGATAAGCACGCATTCAAAGGTGGGTATTATCAATGGTTTATGGGCGAATGCGGTCGGTCGTGGCGGGATAATACCGATAGAGGCACATTTTTTTCCGTGCGATCGTTTTTTTGATTTGAAGTTGACGGGAATGCAGGGTGATGTAATGAAAGAGAGCATGAACGTGGCGAAAACGTTGGCCTGGTCGTTGTTGACCGAAGATGAAATGACGCGAAATTTGGAGATGTTTGCGAAAACGAAAATGCAGGGCATTCACATTCATTGTCCGGAAGGCGCCACACCGAAGGATGGTCCGTCCGCCGGAACGGCGATAACGTGTGTTTTGTACAGTTTATTAACGAATAAAAAAATAGATAATCGTATAGCAATAACAGGTGAGATTAATTTGCAGGGACATGTTACAGCGATTGGTGGTCTGGATTTGAAGATAATGGGCGGGATAAGTGGAGGTGTAACAACCTTCATTTTTCCTAAAGATAATAAGAAAGACTATGATGAATTCATGGAAAAAAATGGGACAAAAGATGAAATAAAGTCGATTGTATTTATTCAGGTTTCATCAATTCAAGAAGTGTTGGGTATGATTTTTTGTTAAGAGCGCGACGGTTAGTGACTATATCGGCTTTTGCTGCGTTCTTTACTCCTACTCTTACTACGTCCTTTACTCCTGCTGCGTCCTTTACTCATGCTGCGATTTTTTTTACGACCTCCAGTGACTGTGCTTATTTGTGTTGGCGATTGTGAGTTGTTGTTGTTGCTATTTTTTTTAGATGAGACGCCGGGAGTATCCGCCGGCGGCGGTTCTGAGGTTGAGGTTGCTGCACCCATTTCGTAAAATTGATATCTAATTATATATTATATGTTATATAATTTTATTTTCTAAATAAAATAAAATAAAAAATAATTATTTTATTTATAAATTATATAAAATAATAAAACGCACGAGTCATGTTTGAGATTTTATTTAAATTATATCATAAAAAAGGCACGTTTCATATTTTTTTAACATCGTTTATAGCATTTGCATTTTTGAATATTATTGAAAATGTAATTCATTATAATATTGGAAAAATGTCAAGTAGGAAATTAATAATTACAAATCCATCGAATGAAGACTGGAAAAAAATAATAATAACAATGTTTATATTTGCACTTTTACAAGGCGTATTAACAATGTATCTCTATTGATATTTTTATTTTTTTTTATTTTTATTTTTCATGGTTTTATTTGTGTCTTCAGATTTCCCCGCGCAGAAACATGGATGCAATTTCGGGCGTTGAAGTGTCGAATCCGGCCAGGTTGAGTGTTCTCCTGTCGGTTGGGTCCACAATGGTGAAGCAGTTTCCGGTCATTCCGATGACAATCAGTTTCGTGTCCGTTCCCATCATTTGTCGGTACCTGACGAGCGCTGACTGTGGGTGTTCATTGGGCGCGTAGGTTTCATTGTCGGTGAGAACAATGAACGCATCAAACTTCAGGTTGTGTTTGATTGCGTGCAAGATGGGGAGAACACAGTCAGTGCTGCTGAAAGTCATTCCATTTGTGGCGGCGAGGCCTTCATCAATTGTCATTCCGCGTCGCAACTGGTTTCGCGAGGAAGGTCCGCTCATGTCAGTCAAACCAGCAGAGAATCCGACAACACTCACATTTTTCTCTGTTTCAAGGTAGAGGAGCGCCATTGCAATGGATGCATCACGGCAAGTGAGCACTTTTGAACCGAGAACCGCCGAGCTCATGCTCCCGCTGACATCGACTGCAACCATGATGGATTGACCGGTTGGGGTGATGGTGCCGTACGATAGCCGGAACAGCTGAGTGAATGCATTTGAGATGAAGGAGTTTGGAACCCATGAAAGAGAGCCGAGGTCGCCGTGTCCGTTCTTGTACACCTTCGATGCGACGAGGACTTTGATGGGGTGAATGCGCGCCTTGAGAATTGCTTTTTGGTCGGTCATGCGTGCGACAATTTCCTTGTACTTGTCACCGGCAACTCCATTTTGTGTCATTTTTCCCAAATTTCGCAAAAGAGCTTCCAGGGGCATTGTTTCAAGCAGTGTTGCCCAGATTTCCCTGCTTGCAAACAGGGCGGTTGGAATGTGTTCGCGAGCAAGGTGACCAGAGCGGATGATAGCACATGCAAGTGCAACATTTGGCGATTCACCTGCACCTGCTTCATGGACTGCATGCAAGTGTTTGAGGAGGTGTGCGACTTGTTGAAGTTGCGTGAGCTCTTCATGTTGTCTCTTTCCACTCTTCTTTGCACCGCCTCCCCCCTCTTCTTCGTCGTCATCAGAATCTGCGACTGCTGCTGCAACTACTGGCGTAGGAACAGCAGCAGCAGCAGCCGCAGAAGGCATGACGGATGTTACGGCGGCGACGAATCCTCCAACGAGCGATTTGACTGCAGTGGCACTGGTGGCAGCGGCGGTGGCGACAGGAGGAGTGACGAATTGGGCGAGTGTTTTCTGGGTTGGAATGGGCGGAGTTTCAATCGAGTTCAATTTTGCAAGGAACTCCTCTTTTGTGAGCGCTTTGAATGGGTTGGGAAGAATGAGCTTTCCGCTTGCTTTCAGAGTGGCGAGTGTTTTTTCAGAAGGCACTTTTGCTTTGCGGGCATTTTTCATCATGACGTAGTCCAACATGAGACGCGCGCCGTCGTCTGCAAGGGTTGTCGGGTCAATGTGAATCATCCGAATGATGTCGGCGTGAGTCCAGCCTTCACGATTTTGGTATTTTGTCATGTGAAATGCAAGTTCGCGCCCACTTCGCGAAGTGTAGTAGTGGGAGATTGCTCTGCGAAACCCGGCGCCCCATCCCTTTCCCTTGTTCTCGGGTTTCGACATGGATAAGTCGCGAACAAACCCGGCAAGCATGAACATGTGAGTGGGAATGCGGACACACTCCTTCATTGTTTCAAATGCGATTTGCTTTTCGGCAGGAGTCTTTGCAAAGACGATTGCGGCGGCGAGTGAAAGCAGAACTGGCTCTTGTTTTGGGGCGCGTCCGCCGACTGAAACGGCTTTCAAAAGAGCGCAAAGTTGCACGAATTGACTGGGGTCGGGGTCACGAATCATTTTGAGAACAGAAAGCGCGCATTCGAGATTTACATCAGAAGACTGTTTGTAGTAGTTGCCCATGTCTTTCGCGCCGCCCAGAACGAGATAGCGGTTGACGTGTTCGAGCGTTGACAGTTTCCAGACATACCCGCCGGCGTCGTTCAAGACCTGGTTGATGTCGTATTTGCATGTTTGAGGGATTGACGCCCTATTTTGAGGCTGGTGAGCGACCATGGCGGCCGAACCGACAGCAGATTTGGATTTCGATTTTTTCTTACCTTTTCCTTTATTTCCTCCAGCGGATGCAGATGCAGCTTTAGCAGAGGGCATTGTGATCGAGTTGGTTGTACTTGTTTGAGAACATGCAAAATTTATTTATAAAAAATAAAAATTCAATTTATATTTTTATTTGAATTTAATTTTTGAAAATAAAAATATAAATGAAAATGAAAATGAAAATGAAAATGAAAATATAAATGAAAATGAAAATAATATAAAATATAAAATATTATTACATTTACAATGAATATAATTCAAAAATTACCAGATGATATTATTTTATATATTTATACAAAGTTTTTGAAAAGGTATCGCATATGTGAGGGAAAACTCATCAAGTTGATAGATTTTGATAAATATAAATTTTTGGAAAAGTATATTTACCGGAAAATAACAGAAGTTTATGGCAGTCAGGTAAGTTATCATATCAAGTATAAACTATCTAATTTGAGTGAGATAAATAGAAAAAATTCATATAATGATATTGAAGATGATATGATGTGTGTGCATATAACGGTGGAAGATGGTTTGTTAAGATATAGTGTTGATAGGTTTCGGTTTAAAAAAATAAAAGATTTTAATATGATTTCACAGCCGTTACCATCTATTTACTATAAAGGTAAAGGTGGTTATGATGACTGCGATTGGGAAATTATAGGTTATACGTATGAAATTTAATGAAGTTTATTAGATCCAAAAAAATAATAATATATTCCAAACGATATAAAAATATATAAAAATATATTATTATATTAATACAAGTAACTAACGCAACGTTAATTTAAATGCAGGCTTTTGATTTTGATTACTGTGACACATATGAATCCTATGGAAGTAGTGGGGTAGTGTTGGAGAACAATAGAGTAAGGTTGTTTAAGTGTTATGAGTGTAAAGTGGATAAACCGGTTGTAAAAAAAAGTGTGAGTGATTCAAGATTTAGATGCGATAATTGCATTCAGAATCAGAATCCATTTCATCAACCGACGGCCGATGAAACGACGCCACAGTATTCATGGAGGTGGCTTAATTTTTTTACTTAGTTCAGTTTGTTGATCGGTTTCCGAGTGAATTGAATGAGTACATTCCAAACTGTGATGCAATTTTTTTGCGAAGTAATGCAACAGGTTGTTCTGACAATCTTGCGCGGTTTGCATCGGATTTTTTTCGCATTTCAAGTGCAAGCGCGGCTGATGATGATAACTTTTCATGTTTGATGTCATCATGATTGGCATTGGCGATGGGGACAGCGACAGCGATACATGCGGTGGCATCGTTGTCATCGTTGTCGACTGGAAGTAGTTGGCATTTTTTGCCGACGTTGCAGTTCCAGAATCCAAATACTTCTTTTGTGTGCAGGTCAATGCATGCATTGTCTGTGGGACGAAGGAAGCAGTGGCGGTTACCAATAAAGAAGCGACAGCATTTAGGAGGTGGTTTGATGTAGTCGTCGTGAGGGTTGTAAATCATGGAAACGGGTGGTGCAAAGTCACAGTCGATGCGTGGATAAGTGGTGAGTGTTTGTTGTGGTTGTTTTTTTTTAATTATAATTTTAATTTTTTGTTTCGGAGTTTCGTCCGTTATTGGCGCTGGCGCTGACGCTGGCACTGGCGCTGGCACTGGCACTGGCGCTGGCGCTGGCACTGGCACTGGCGCTGGCGCTGACACTGGCACTGGCACTGGCACTGGCACTGGCACTGGCACTGGCGCTGGTGTATGTTCGGGGTCCTGAGACTGTTTTTTTGTGGTTATTTTGATCTTGAGTTTGGGTTTGGGGGAAGAGGAAGGAACATTAGCAGCAACAACTTCGGAAGTATTTTCGGAAGTAACATCATTTTTTTTTGCAATGATTTTGATTTTGGGTTTGGAGGAAGCGGTGTTGGTGGTGGCTTTCGCTTGCTCACTGACGTTTTCTGGAAAATAAAGGTGAAGGTTTGAAAAAGACATAAGAGGTCGGTGTTGCTGCTGTTGCAGCTGACGTTGCATTGTAAATATCCAAAATGAGAATCCTATATAATATAAATATAATGAAAAAAAAAATCAATTTATATTTTTTTCATTTATCATTATCATTATTATTATTATTATTATTTGAATTATTCGAATAATAATATAAAGTATTCAAATATAATAATCTATATCTATATAAACGAATAAATTAAATAAAAACAAAATGAATCCTTCGACGAACAAAAAGAGCAAGGAAGAGACTGAAAATACAACACCGACGCCAACAACGCTGGTTGTTGAGTATACAGGCGGACGTGATGTATTTATGGAGTTGTTGAAAAGAAACCCAGGAGTGTTTATATTTAAATTTGGAGCAGAATGGTGCAACCCATGTAAAAAAATAAAAAAATTTGTAGACAAGGTCTCTCTTGTTCTTCCAAAAAACGCCATGTATATTTTCAGTGTTGACGTAGATGAATGTTTTGACTTGTTTGCATATTTGAAGCAAAAGAAAATGGTGTCAGGCATTCCGGCAATTCTTGCATATAAAATGGGAAATGAGAGTTATGCGCCCGATGCCTCAGTGTCAGGAACAGACGAGACAGACTTAAAGTATTTTTTTGACACGTGTTTGAAGATGATGGGCGACATTATGACGACATGATGGCGATGAGGATGTGGTTTGTCACTTGATTAAGTTTGGTTTATTGTAATATTTCGCCATTTTTGTAAACATTGCATTTGAATTTTTGGTTGGAAGGGCGCGAGCAAATTTCGGCATTTGCGGGTGCGTTGTAAAAAAGGAACGAGGGTTTATTTGCCATAAGAACTGATGTTGAGAGAACAGCCATACCAGCTCCAATGAGCGAGCTGAGAAGAATTGCATACACATTTGTGCATTTGCTATTCAACATGGTTATGCAGTCGATGATATAAAATACGAGCACAACGGTTAAGATGCTGTAGTTCATGGAGTTGTAAAACATTGGAACAGCCAGATAAATAAAAATGAAAGAAAGAATAGCACTGTTGATGGATGAGTTTGCGAATGAGGATCCAGGAATGTTGATGATTCTGCATATTGGGTCCATTACTACTGAATCGGGTGTTTTCTCTCCAAAGGTCGAGAAACAAATAAAGTACACAATGATAAGAGTAAACAATGAAGCAATGTATATTATACCTTTCATGTCAGAATTTGAAATACTTAACATGATTAAGAATGCGGATAGTATGAATGAACCTGATATAGAAATAATTTTGAAAATGTTTGATAAAGACAAATCAATTATTGTCATTTTAATTTTATTTTTCTACTACTACTATATATATATTATTTAAAATTATAATATATATATAAAAATAAATGCTACTAAACTAAAAGATATTATTATTATGGATTAAATTTTGAATAATTTTGAGTTATCCATTTTTTAAAAGATGTGACTGCGGTTGATTTATAAAAAGAGTTCACCATAAGTTTAACATTATGGTCTGATTTTGTCATTATGATAAAAAAGTTGGAAATCACATTTCTTGTCACTGCTTTTTTATATTTTGAAATATATTCTTCAGTTGTAAATATTTTTTTTTTGGTTCTAGCATTTACTTTATTATGAAAATTAAAAAAATATGTGCACAACTCTTTTTTGTTTGTTATTTTGGATTTATCTAAATTTCGCGTTTCTTGTTGAGCGTGTTCTGCACATTCGGGACACGGAAGGTTGGCGCTGATAAGAACGAAGAAATCAAGAAGTGAATTTTTCGTTTCATTGAATTTGTCATTTTTTATCTTGAATGCGAGTGTATGAAACACATACCATACTGCTGGACCCCAAACACTTTTTCCTACCATATTTTTTATATATTATGTAAGTTAAATTTATTAAGAATAATGCTAAAATGCAAAAAATAATATACAATAAGAATTTAAACCTATATTAATAATTTCATTATTGGATAGATAACGACGCTTACACATACACACATACATAGTGACAATGGACAGTTCAAATTTGAATTATAAGATAGCTTCAGCAGCGGCAACAAATAAAAAATATATTATAGAAGGTGATGGTGATGAAGTAGAAGATGAAAACATTGAATATGATTTTTTTACTAAATTAAAATGTATGATGAGTGAGACGCAATGTGTTGGTGGCGGCGACAGTGGCGTTAATGATGATAGTGATAATATTTGTTTGTTGACGAAAGAGCCATTGCATGATATTCATATTGTTTTGAGTTGCGGTCATAAATTCAATTATATTCCGTTGTACAAAGAGGTGGTTATTCAAAAAACGTCGGCGGGCATGACTACAAATGGGTATTATAACTTGTGTTTGTTACGTACGAATGAGTTGAAGTGTCCATACTGTCGGAGGGTGCAAGATAAGCTGTTACCATTGTTGAATTATAGTAATATTAAAAAACTTAGGGGGGTTAATGCTCCAGAGTCACTGTGCATGAAGGTGCGAACGTGCGAGCACGTTGAAACTGCCAATAAAAAAAAGAAAAAAAATGCTAAAAAAGAAATGTCATCTGCGTGTAAATGCAATGCGATTCATGTGGTAAATGGCACATACTATTGTAAAAAACATTATGAGCAACAACTACAAGAGAAGGAGCAACCGCAACAGCAACAAGAGAAAAAAGAAGAAATAAAACCAAATTTTGAAAGTGAAAATGCGAATATGTGTGGTGTATTAATCAAGACGGGTAAAAAGAAGGGACTGCCGTGCACAAGTTCTTCAAGTTGTCGCATTCATGCGCATTTACGCAAAAATGTTGTTGTTGCAACGTCTCTTGACTAGGGTTTAAGAGTTAGTTATAATTTTTGTTTTTACACCTTTTCTCATTTAAAACGCCCATTTTATATGAGAACTTATAAATAGTTCTTCTTTATTTTTCGTGTCTTGTTTTTATTGGATACCGCAATCAAAACGGATGTTTTGTTTCCATATGCAACTTAAATAATCCTTTTGAAAAATTTTACATTTTTTCTTATTTTTTGCTCTGTAAAATTGGCGTTTTCACTGAATGAATTGAATTATTTCTCTATCTCTCTACGAATCGGAAAATAAAAAGCAAAATAAATGTAAGAGGAGTCATAATGAAAGGCGTTTCTATTCTATAAAAGGTTTTGAATTTCATTTTTAGAGAGAAGAGAGAAAAATCTAAAAATGAATAATAAACAAATAAAAAAATACAAAATGGAAATGATACAATCCTGTCCTACAGGCGACAATTGTTTTGAATTCGATTATCGTTGAATATTTGATAGCAACAACTGTTTGAAATATTATTTTCAAGAAAATTTATATTTTGCGGGGTCCAATTTGTAATATAGGTGTAAATGAAAAAAACAGACAGCATGGATAATATATTGGTGCCGATGAGTAGAAATTTTAAATTATACTTGTTTGTTCTTTTATCCCACATCAGCGTGCAACTGATGATTAACCCATAAAAAAATCCCAACCAATGAAACAAGTACGCAACGTTTTCGACTTTAATATAAAAAAAACTTATAATTTCCAATGCAATAATGATGAATATTGTGAATAGTAACATTTTTTTCATAACTTTGTCCATGTATTTTGAATTGATTGCGTAATCGGACAGTAAACTTCCAGTATACGCAAACACAATATGAGAACATCCGATGACTTTGGTATACGGATAAAAGTAACTGTACGTAATTCCAGAATAGATGGAAACGAGACCATAAATGAATAATACTAATTTATAGTGATAAGAAGATTCTATAATGTACATTAATGGAAACAGTATAATCGTGTTACAAATAATGTGTTTTATATTTGCATGAACAAAAGACATTGTAAAGAATCTCCAAAATTCCGGTCTTATGTCGCGACAATCGGGATAATACGACACAATACCAAAAAAAAACTGTTCAAAATTAGGCGATACTTTTTCGGTGCTCATATTTTCTAAGAAAAATAAACCGGTAACATAGCTGGCCCATATCAGCAAATTAAAAATGATATAAATAAAATTTCTATGTTTGCTGTGAATATAGTAAGATAGTAAACCATTTCTATTAAATGTATAAATAACATTATTATTTGTCACCGATGATTCGATATTTAAATTATTATTATTATTGTTTTCATTTGATTGTTCGTTGATTATATTCATTTTACATAGAACTGAATATAATAAATTATATTGTTTAAGTTTGATTGCCTATTATATTATAATTTTCTTGTCTCCATTCGACGATGATGATCCAGTTAAACTGTTTTCAGCTCCATCACTTTCCCCCGTTTTTTCAATCATCAAAATGGAAGGTAAATTGTCGGTTTTAAATTCTTCTTTCTTTTCAGCGGTTTCTTCTTCGGGGCGTTCATTAGCGTCTGCGAACGTGACATCTTCCGGAATTTAAAAAACAATTTTTATACATAGAATTTAACTATCTCTATTTTTTTTCTCAAGAGAACCCGTAGGCATATTATCAATATCATTTATAAAATTTTTTATTTCATTTATATTTATTATAGTTTTTTTTAATTCACCATCATATCCATATAGTTCTGCTTTAAAAGATGTTCCAAGTACATATTTTATATCAACATTTCTTTTATTAAATTCTATTATTAAAGTCTTTATTATTTTTTTTATTTCAGAAATTTGTTTTTTTGAAGCAGTTATTTCAATTCTTCTTCTTAAATTAATAAATTCTTTATATTTTTCTAAATCTCCTTTATTTTTATTGTAGCGACGACCGTGTTGTCTTTTTTTTGTTTTTTTGCCACCAACAAGGTCTGGAAAATATGGTCTTAAAGTGCTTATTTGTTCTCTTTTTGTTTTTCTATATAACTCTTCACTTTTTTGTTTTTTTGCTCTAGACGGAGAAAATACACTGTCCCATACCGTTTTTTTCGGAGAGGGTGACACATCTTTAAAAAGTCCAGTTTTTCTCTGCTTGTGTGGTGTTAAGTCAGGCAGCCTTTCTTTAAATAATTCTTTTACAATGCTGGGTGTAAATGGTGAACACGATGTGTCAATGAATAGAACATGTTGTAGGTCATCTATAACTTTGCATAATTCTTTTACTATCTCAAAAGTTGTAATTGAAGAATGTTCACTTTGGCAATCAAATGTAGGTTCATGATGAATTATTTCACTCAACGGTATTAACCCATCTTCCTGGACAACCTGAATAGATTGTAGTTTGTATCCACCGATTTCCCCTCCCCTTTTGCCGCACGAGTATCTTTTATTCAAAAAAGGAGTATTATTTGTTTTTGTACATACAGCAAGGTTATAAACTCCTGCTTCAAAATAATTTTCTAATAAATCTGGTTTATCATCCAATTTAACACGTTTTAGTCTAATGCCTTTTAAACCTTCTTGTGCTTTTTCAGAAACATCTTTTATTGATAATCCTAATCTTCTTTTAAATGAATCTATAAGTGACCCTTTAAACTTTTCATCGAATCGCTTGTAGTCTTCTCTTATGTTACACGTAATGGCGCCAATATCAGATAAATAATATGTCGAGACAGACTCTAACTTATCATTTACATCTGTTGGATATTTTATTAAGTCGTGGGATTTTACAAATCCTCCGTGTGTGTGTACAATAACAATGACTCCGCGTGGCAATGATGATTCTTTTGACGTCCAATTTATTTTTAAGTCTGCGACATGTGTAGATTCTTCATGTATCATTCGAGTATATGGATTTTCATTTTTTATTTTAGCATCAAGCTGAAGTATAAATTGTTGTTGGATGGGGGTGAGAAAAGCAAAATTTCTACTCACGTCGGTTGCATAACGAATCATTGCTCTCATATTTTCTGGTCTCAAATTTAACATAGCGTAGGGTATGTCATCGATCTCTTTTATTGAATCGAGCAACTTGTTGGCTTGTTCTCGTTCGAAAACGGGGGGGGGTAATTTTGTTTGAATTTGTGAAGAAAATCTAGATGAAAATGACCCCGTTGTTTTTTTTGTGGGTGTTTTCTGTTTTGTGGGTGTTTTCTGTTTTGTGGATGTTTTCTGTTTTGTGGGTGTTTTCTGTTTTGTGGGTGTTTTTATTTTACGCATTGTTGCAGCTTTTTTTTTTATAGGTGACGCACGAGAAGAAGATGATAACTTCCATTCAGCTGGAAGTCCAAATTCATCGTCATCATCTTCATTTATTTTTGTCGAAGTTTGTTCTGGTACTCTTGATAATGTTGTTTTTCTAAACATTATAATAATTTAAGTTACAAATACTTACTTATTATATATATATATATATATATACATATATTTTTTATAAATATATACATGAGATTTTTATAATGAACATCGGGCATGCATAAGTTATTGCATGCATGCATTAATATTTTAATATATATTACGCATACGATATAGAAACAAACAGCGTTATTATAATAACTGACTGTAATACACTGCTAAGTCGAAAAATCATGTTCAGCATTCAACATGTTTTAAATAAAGAAGGTGGAGATGAAAATAGCTATAGTTTGTTTCGAATGTTGGAACCGATGGAGCAAGAAAATATAAATGTGAATAATCAAGAAAACAATGAAAGCAATGAAAATAAAGGAATGCAAGACAATGAAGTTGTGGTGGTGACCGCCACGCCTGAAATAATGAGACAAATTTTAATAGATAAATATGGAGGTGGAGAAAGCGATGATTGGCTTTACGCGGATTGGAACGTGCGAGGTATTTTGCCGAGTCCGATGCGTCTGGTAATGTTTCGTCCGAGCATGTGTCAATTGTGCGGAGTGGTGGATGCTAATGTTGAACATTCGCAGTTTTATATCGGACACGTGTACGATCACGCCGGATTCAACTATTGTTTCCATTGCAAAGACAAGTTTTTCAGCGCGTTAAAGGAGCGGGCAGAACCCATATGGGAACTATTACAGTGTGAGACATTGCGCAATTTTTGGGCGCCGAGAACGCGTCGCGATCCTGTGACAAATGAACGACTGTATTCTGGAAAATACAAGTATGAAAAATGGTGGGCAATTTCAAAATATATTTCTTATTCTGTTGACAACACGAAAGGAATGCCGGGTATAGAAAATGCGCCGTTTATTTGTTGCGCAATGAATGATACGATTTTGGGTGAGATATCGAAATCAATTCCTGTTTCAGATATTTTGAAGTCGAATTATAATGCGTGCAAGAATGGATTTTTTGATCCGTATTATGACCCTAACGACGATGACCCAATTAATACGTTGGAGCTTGCAGATGATGCGAAGATTGTGCTTTCAAAGGTTAAATCGGTGCAGCAACAGTAATTGTAATCATGTAACGTGCACAAGTTTGTAGTTGTGCGTTTTGGGAATGATGTCATGAATTTTGTATTGAGGCCCGCTTGGTCCAAACCATCTATCAGGAGCAATAACGAGTTTGTCGGGGTTACTGTTGATATACGATGCCCACCAGCTGTAAGAGCTGTTTGCGATGATGTTGTGAGTGCAGGCAGACATTAGCCAAAAACAGTATTCATCGTCTGGGTTATCAACAATGATTTTATGGGGAATATTTTTGAAAGTTGGTTCGTTTTGAATGAAGGCGACATCATCAGAGAATAAAATGAATATACTATTCTCTGTTGAAAAATGTGAAATAGCGTTTGAGTAGTAATTCGCATCAAGGTTGACGTGAATATGTGATAGGGATAAATAGTCGGTTCTTCTCACGTGGACTGATATAGGTGTTAGTGTATTTTTTTTAAAATGGTTGATGTCTGATTCAATTTTTTTGGAATATGGATTGTGTAACATTTTAATGAATTCTGTTTTACAAGTATCAAAATACTTGTAAGATTGAAAGTACCCATAAATGCAGTTATTGACACAAGAGTCGAGGTGAATGGTGTTATGAAAGAAATTTTTTTCACGATATGTAGTGTTATAGTTTCGAGTTGTGGTTGAATCTATTTTTATATTTTTGAACATTTTGTATTTTGTAATATTTTTTCTTTTACTGTCACTCCACATTTTAGAATAAAAAATCAAAGAAGAATTGTATTTTTTAGATAATGTGTAACAATTTGCTAAAATAAATAATAAATTTCCCAACCCACCCATCAAGTGACCGGTGATTTCTTTTTTTTCTGTGCTATGTTCTTTATGTTTCTGCATTTAATAATGTTGTGTTGTGGTGTGTCGAGTGTGTTTGTCTTTATTTATGTTTGTATTTATAAGTTAAAATCAAAATTTAATATTGTTTTTTTATTTTATAATATATTCAAACTAATTGAAAAACAAAAGTTATTTATAAAATAAAATAAAAATAAAATGGATGAAAAATTAAACAGTTTATTAAACGATTTGAATAATTCAAATGAAGTTGATCAGCAAGATGCGAGTAAAGCTTGTCGTGATTGTTGTGTAATAGGGCTGTGTGTTTATTATAATGAGCCTGGGCTACCGAGCGTACTGTCAAATATTTTAAAAATAATGGACTCGAATTTATTTTATAAAGTCACTTTAGTTGCATTTTATGATCATTCATTAGACAACTCATATTCGATATTGGAGACCTTTAAAAAAAAGTATGAATACGCGCGTCCGCATGTGTTTAAAATGATAATTATAAATAATTCAAAAAGAAGTGGTCAAAAAATGCGGATGCGCATGCATTATGGCCAAAGAACAAATGCGGCTGTAAGAGTGTTGGACACTGGTAGAACTGCGAGAATTTCTCAAGCAAGAAATGGCATATTACATGTTATCAGGGAGTTGTATAAAAGAAAATTTTATAACAAGTATTTTATTATGATGGATAGTAACGAGTATGCGTGTGTTGGTCTAATCAACATACCAACATTATCCGACGCTTTGAAGCGTTCGGATGAGTGGGATAGTGTATCCTTTAACAGAGAAGCGGGGTACTATGACTATTGGGCACTATCATATGATAAATATATTTATAGCATATATCATATTGTGAACAAGAATGAAACACTGAATCTTATAAAAAATGATTTTACAAAAAAGTTAGATGGTGCGAAAAACACAAAAACGGGTAAGTATGATTTTATACCTGTGTATTCTTCGTATAATGGTTTTGCAATATACAAGAGCGAAAAGTTTTTGAACTGCAGTTATAGTTCAAACATTGACATAACTCTTTTTCCGAAATCGTTACTTCCTTCGGGTGTAGTTAATAAGTTTACAAATGATTGTGAACACAGGAAGTTTCATTTAGAAGCAATAAAAAAGAATAAGGCGCGAATTGTTGTGAGCCCGCTTTCGATATTTTATAAACTGCCGATTCAAAATCCGGGATTACGAGGTCCAGCTTAAATGAGCTGACTAATGCCGGTTTCAAAGTCGACAGTTATACTCCATCCTAATTTTTTCATTTTTTCATTACAAATATAGTAACGTTTATCATTAAACGGCCTGTCTTCAATGTACTCAATGTAGTTTTTGAAATCGTCATCAACATTTAGAATTTTTTTAATAAGAATTTTTGCAATGTCAATAATTTTGTATTCCATACCTTCATCGCACCCAATGTTGTAAGTATCGCCAATTTTGCCCTTTTCCAATACTGCAACAAATGCTGTAGCGGTGTCGTACACGTGTAAAAAAGCGCGCATGCAGTTTTCATTTTGGATTGTAATTTTTGAGCCAGTTTTAAGTTGATGTATGAATTTTGGTATCACTTTTTCAGGGTATTGGTTTGGGCCGTACACGTTATTTCCTCGTGTTATAATAATAGGCATTTTGAATGAGTGGTAGTATGACTTTGCCAGTATTTCAGCGCTTGCTTTAGTTGCAGCATAAGGATTTGTTGGACACAGAATGGATGTTTCTTTTTTGATTTCCGCTGATTCGTTTTCTCCGTACACTTCATCTGTTGACACATGAATAAAAAGTTTTAGTGTTTGACAATACAGTCTCACAGCTTCGAGTAGTTTATGGGTTCCAACGATATTGTCGTTTGTGTATGTAATGGCATCAGAAAATGATGTTTGCACGTGAGATTGTGCGGCAAAATGAACAACGTGTGTTATTTTATTTTGTTGAAAGATGTAATTCAACAAGTCAGAGCTTTGCAAGTTGCCTTTTATAAACGTATACCTTTTAGAATGTCTAACAAGTTCATTCACGTTACATTCGTTTGCACAGTAGTAAAGAGTATCAAAGTTTATTATTTTTATTTTATTGTATATTTTAAAAATATGATTTATAAAATGAGAACCGATAAATCCTGCTCCTCCTGTGACAAATAAAATAGTGTCTTCAGAATTTTCAACTTGTACTACTGGCGGCAAAGGCGGTGACGGTGTCGGTGTTGGTAGCTGTGCATCCGCCGCGGCGGCACGTTTGTAATTTTTAAGAGTGTCTTCTAAAGCATCTTTGATGTTGCGCACATTGGGTGCGAATTTTTCCAACACGGTAGTGTCTAAGTAGTTGTTGGAACGGTCACAGGCCAACACCTTGCGCTGTTCTTCCACGCTAAAGTTGTTCCATTTAAAATGCGGGTCAACGTGTTTTTGATACATTTTAAGTATTTCATTGTGTGAAATGACACCGGGGTTGGTTAAATTCACAGTTCCAACAATATGCGCTTTCATCATTTGGATGACAATGGGTAATAGTTCATCAAGAACCGACATGGAATTTGGCACTGAACACACTTTAGAATAGTTTACAATTTTTGTAATAAAGTTTCGTGGATTTTCTGTTGCAACAATTGGCATTCTAATTCGCAGGTTTAGCACATTTTCAGATAACTGGTGCATAAGCCTATCAGTAAAACCCTTCACCACAGAGTAACCTGAACCAAAAAAGTTAGGAATGTCATTTTCTTCAAAACCCTTTTCTATGATTCCTTCGCCATTTCCTTTTGTAACCTCTTCCAAGTTTTTGTAGTTAAAAATACATCCAGTTCCAAGGTAGGTGTAGTGAATATTTCTTTCTTTGCATGCAAGAGCCAGTGATATGGGAGAGAACAAGTTGTCTTTTATATTTTCAACTAATTTACCAGGTTGTTCTAAATAGTCGATTGTGGTATATTTTGTTGAGCCGATTATTCCGTGCGTTCGTCCAATGAACGAAATAACGTGTGAAGGTGAAAATTCGTCAAGTTCTTTACATAGTGATGTTGTGTCATCAACGCGCGATTTACCGAGAATAAATTCCAGTGGAGGATTTATCTCTTTTTCTTTTTGTAATAATTCTATAAACTGCGTTCCGATCCATCCGGCGTGACCATATACGATAAATTTCATTTTGGTGTTTCTTATTTTATTTTATATTTTATACATAAAAATATTTTTAAAAATATACGCGCGTACGTGCACGCGCACGCATTGTTGAGTTTTTATAATGTGGTGGATAGTATATCAATTTGTTCTTTTGTCAATTTATCAGGGTAGTTTATTTTGAAAATAATAATTAGATTTCCTGAATTTTTATTTTTATCAATCATACCTAAGTTCTGTATCGTTTTTATCGTGTTGTCTTTAATGACTGTTCTGTCTTTATGTTGCATGTGAAAAATTTTGTTGTTTAGATGTTTTATGGTGAATTCGAGACCGCACAGTGATTCTTTGAGTGATATTTCTTTTTCAACAATCAAGTCCATATTGTTTCGTTTAAAGATAGAATGTTCTTGAATATTTACAACAATGTTGATTTGTGAAAAATGATGTGATGAGTGTGTAGTGTCGGATAATATTAAAACTTCTTTGTCGTTAATTCCGGGGGGTATGCAGATGTTGACGGTTTCATTTGAACTGGTATTATTTACATTAACTTCTTCATTCAAGTTAACTGACAGTTGTTCAATTCCAAAGTATGCATTTTCGAGTGTTATGTAGATATTTTTAGTCACGGGTTCGCGTTGTTCGCGTTTTGGCGGGTTGTTGTTGTGCATCATTTCATGAAAAAAATGTGGTTGTTGTTGTTGTTGATGATGCAAAAAATGAAAATGTGGATGATTTTGCATTCCTACTCCTCCTCCGGATGAGTTAATAATATGGATACCCATACCACCGAGATCCATCATCGGTCCCATCGGTCCCATCGACCTGAAGTGAATAGGTCCGGCTCCCATGCCACCCCTTATAAATGAAGGTGGAAACCCGTGAACATGTTCGTGTTGCTGCTGCTGGTGGTTGGTGGAGGGTCCTGCTGCCGCTCCCATCGAGGCGAAAATCATATTGAATATGTCAAATGGGTTTACATGTTCAAAGTCTCCAAATGTGCTGAAGTTTCCACCGCGCGCGCCCATGTCGTATAATTTTTTTTTCTCGGGATTACTCAGCGTTTCATATGCACTTGCAAGTAGTTTGAATTTTCCATTTGACTCTTTGCTGTTGCCATTTTTGTCCGGGTGGTGAATCATTGAAAGTTTGCGGTATGCTTTTTTTATTTCTTCGGATGATGCATCCCGACTTATTTCTAGTATCTGATAATAGTCTTCTTCATCCGCAGCTTCGCGCATATTATTGAAATTAAAATTCATATTTAATTAAATATTAAATATAAATTTTAAATAGATTATATACGAATTAACATTTGGTAAATAATATAGTATAATTTATGAGTAATATAGTTAATGATACTGGTTGTAATAACTCTCCATTTATACACAAGTATCAGCCAAAGTGTTTGAGTGACTTTGAGCAATTGAATACAACTATTATAACTCTCATTCAGTCATTAATATCATTGAATAATTTAAATATTTTAATCATTGGTGACTCGGGAACAGGAAAAACTTCAATTATAAACTCAATTATTCAAGAATACTATGGAAGCGATTACAACTGTGACAATGTTTTAGTTTTGAATAGTTTGAAGGAACAGGGAATTCAGTATTATAGAAATGATGTAAAAACATTTTGTCAAACATGCAGTTTAGTAAAACATAAAAAAAAAATTGTGTTGCTGGATGACATTGATTTAATAAATGAACAAAGTCAACAGGTATTTAGAAACTGTATGGATAAATATAAAGACAACATTCATTTTATTTCGTCGTGTTCAAATGTTCAAAAAGTGATAGACAGTTTGCAATCTAGAACAATACTGGTTCAAATAAATCCATTGACAACATCCTGTTTGATGAAGATTATGAATAAAATAAAACTGAACGAAAATCTAAACATGTCATCATATGCAGATGAATTTATATTAAGTATTTGTAATAATTCTGTTAGAATTTTAATAAATTACCTGGAGAAAATAAAAATAATAGGTTGTTATGTTGACTTGGAACTTGTTCATAAGCTATGTACAAATATAAGTTACACAATATTTGATAATTATACAAATTGTGTTTTTGAAAAAAAATTAGTAGATGCAATAAAAATTTTATATACGTTGCATGACGAAGGGTACTCGGTCATGGATATATTGGATAATTATTTTCTCTACATAAAGTTGACTCATTTATTGAATGATAATTTAAAGTATAAACTTACGACTCTGCTTTGTAAGTATATTATATATTTTCATAATGTTCATGAAGATGAATTGGAGCTGGCATTATTTACAAACAATTTTATGCAATTATTTTAATTATTATTTTTATATATTTTTAATATTGAAAAATATATAAGATTTTATTTTTAATATAATACATAATACATTATTTAATAAGTATTTATAAAAAATAAATTAATAGATACAATATACACAATGTCTCAAGTATTCAGAAAGATAATTCCCAAACATTTTTTGTTTGAGTTTTTAGAGGCAATCGGTTGTCAAAAAACAGATAAATTTTATCTTGTTGATGTAACTGCATTCAAAAGATCAGTTTATAATAATCTTTTAGAAGTATTTATTCATAATATTAAAGATTATTATTATACGTCAAAGCTTCATTATGTTGACATGTCACATATGAATCATAATAAATTCAACACAATTATTAGACAGGTGTGTAAGTGCAACAAGGTTCATTTTTCCAAGTTTATAAAATATGACAAGTCGACTTATAGTGTAGTGTACAAAGTGCATTATAGTGATAATGGTGATAATAATGACAACATTGATTATCCTGAAAATTATGACAATATTTATTCGAAAACTTAGCCTCGGCTAGTCATTGTTTTTCTTCTTCTTACACATATTATACTATTATTATTACTATTACTTTAATTATTTTATACACATTGCCGATTATTCAAATCTTGCCGATTGAGCGAACCAGTTGTCCAGGAGGTCCATTCCACCCGCTTTGCATTGTCATGACAGTGCCGTCCACAACATACAGAAGAGTGGTAAGTATTCCAACCGTTTTGCCCATCAGGTCTTTTATTCCCATTGTTATTTTTTGAAATTCTATCAACATGTTTAAAAATACACTGAATATTCCTGTAACAATTCCGGTAACAGAGTCCCTAATATAACTGAACATTTTTCTGAAGTTGTTCAAACTGTCGCCAATGTCGTCCAAACTTCCAGCGGTAACCGAAGTCATATAGTTGACAGGTTCCAGCAAGTATCCCATGTAGTCAGTTTGCATATTTTGTATACAGTATGTGAAATTCTCTCCAGCGTCGTGGCCAAACATAGCGCTAAATGGCATAACAGTCGGATTGCATCGGTACAAAGGCCAATTATCTTGAATGTATTTTGTTCCGATCACTAAAAATGAGAGAACGTACAATCCAATAAAAATAATTATAATAAATATTGCAGAAAGTAAGTCACTTGTTTTCATTATTTAATAAATGTGTTGAATGAAGAAGAATGTGTGAATGTGTGTTATATAATAATGATTTTTTAATATTTTCATAAAATCATAAATATTAAAAACTTTAAATAATTTTGTGTGTGGAAAAAAAATAAAAAAGAGTAAAATTTGTTATGTTTGATATGTTTTTTTATTAATGGAATTGTTTTTGTTATTATTTTGTTCCCGGTGCTGCTGGTGGTGCTGCTGGTGGTTCTGCCGGAGGTTTTACATCTCCATCAAATGAAGAATATGCTAAAGTTTGCGCATGATTTGAGGCGAGTTGGTTGATGATGGAGGTTCCGTTTGGTGTGGTTTGCGAAAATGATGGTATCGTCATTGTGGCTCCCGCGCCACCTCTGCTAAGTTTTTTATTTTTTTTATTTCTATTTCTTCGCCTCAACATACTTTTTCGCAAAGTCAGTCTCAAACTTTTTCGGAATTTACGAGAAAATTTGCGTCTACTTTTTCCCCTTTTACTTTGTTTTTTATTTGGTTTTTTATTTGATTTTGAACCGCCACTTCTTGACAAATTGACAAGCTGATGCTGAAATACGTTTCGTTCCACACCCTTATTGAATGCAGTTTGGCTCGGATTGGGGTCATTCACCGTGTGAGGTATAACATACGGGTTTGAAACGGAAGAGACAGTTGACATAATGTTATGTAATTGTATTTGTGTACCTTGGTGGAATATAATACAAGTAGAAAATAAATATTTGTAAAAATAAATATTTAATTATTCGTATTATTATTTAGATATTATTGGTGTATTAAGATATAACAAATAAAATATATAAAATGAATTCCGCAGAGAGAATACAGTTGGAAAAAATGATTCAAGTCAACGGGGCAGTTGACAACACAGAAATCATACGAAGTTTAAAACACAGTGAAAGAATAAGACAGGATGTGTTGACCATGGTAAAACTTAAAAAGGATTATCAAAGGTTGTCTAAATCAAATCCCGCTCAGTTTGATGCAATGTGTGTGTCAAGGTGTTCATTTTTATTCAACACATATACAGACTTGTTTAACCGTTTGAAAAAGGATGAACTAGATTTGAACATAATGGGGCAGCTGCTGGGGCTTTTAAAAATGATTGAAGATAATAAAATTGACCAACACACTGCATCCTTTGAAGTTGGAAAGTTATTGAAAAGCATTTATATTGACAGTGCTTTAAAAAAGTCGCAACATTTGGATGACGCACACAAGCATGACGCTAATAAAAAATCGCAGTCGCACCTTCCAGCAAAAAAAGTGTCATGGTCGGAATATAAAAAAACCCATTTAGGAGATAAGGATAATGTATAAAATAAAAATTTATAAATAAATAAATAATATTATTATATTTTAGCAAATAGCAAATAGTGCAAATAATATTATTAATTGATTTTTAATATAATGTCAATTGAATACAGTGCGAATTCGAATAATTACAACGGTCATGATGAAATAAATAAAAAAATACCGCCCGTTGTAAGATTATTTTTGAAAAGACTTGAACAAAATGTTCCAAATGTGCGTATTCGTTTATTTGGAAGTGTAACGAATTTTACACATTTCAAAGATAAAAGTGATGTGGATTGTTGCATTATTTATCCGGATGAATACACACGAATAAAACTGTGTGCATTTATAGAGGAGGAATCCATTGAATTTAATAAAACGCGGATTAGGTTTCGAGATATGAAATACAGTAAGCCGGGGTATAATGATGAATTTATTGGTTTGTATCAACTGTGTTTTGATGACAAGGATAAGCTTGACATCAGTTTAGTTAATGGAGAATCCGGAATTGGTCCACTTCAGAACTATCAACATGATTTAGGATTTGTATACATGTGTTTGATATACATTATAAAGTGGTTGTACTACAGGGCGTCGCTTATTTCAAAAGATTTGTTTGTTTATTTGAAACAATCGGTATTTTCTTTTAGAAATAGCGCGATAACCATTGAGCATTCGAATAAAAGAGAACTGTAGGTGCTTTGACGCCCTTACAGTCTGTATTGTGCTGGGGTACGTAGTGAAAGCGTTCGAGCCATTTCATCACGATAACAGTCGAAGGCGAGCGTAAAACTGAAATCGTTAGTAAAATCAACGAGTACACCATTGTGGTACCTGAATTTAACTTTTATTTTACTGAGACGTTCGAGAGGGGGAAAGAATGTGGTGAGATTTTGAATAAGTCCATTTCGAGAGTCAAAGTATTGCGTGTTTGGACATCCTAGTATTGGTATTTTTGCAAAAAATGAGTTTACGATTCCGTTGTATGAGTTATTGATGGCTCCATTCGTGTTGAGCGGGTAAGGTTTGAGTTCATCAGCTTGGTTGCATTTGTCGAGTTCCATATAAAAATTTGTTTCTCCAATTATGTTTATTTTATTGGGAGCATTGACGTAGTATCCACTCGTTCCGAGCCAGTAGTAGTTTGCCGTGTCTGCAATATTCAAATACGTTAAGTTAATAAAAGAGGGGTCAGTCGACGTATTTGAAGAGTAACTTGAAGAGTAAATTTCTTTATCAAAACCTAAATAAAATGGAAGACCCCATTTTCCATTTTGACACACGGGCGTGGTTGGCTGTGCGCATGACACATCGTATTGAATGATTGCGTCAAAGTTTAAAATAAATGCCTCATGCTTATTTCCAAATTGTAATTTTTGCGTTACTTCATTGTAAACAACCACAAAATAGTTATACGCGGAACCAATGGCAGATCCTGTATAATAGTTTAATTTATTTCTTAATTCAAATGCTAATTGTTTTGGTGAATAAAATCCTTCACTGATTGTTAGTGTTATATAATATGAAATACTTTCAACTTTGAATAATAATTTTGTATTATAGTAACTATTTTTAAATGTATAATTATTGGATGGGAAATTGCATTCAACAAGTCGAATTGTTTCAACATTTAAAAGTTGTTGAGGTAGTGTTATTTCAAAATGTGCGCGATTTTTCCATTGACACTGGTCTCTGTCTTCAGAACAAATTGAAACAAGCTTGCGGTCAAGCATATATGTTTGCTGACGCCGTATCAATTGATGATCTGAATGAGTATTATCGTTGTTGTTGAACATTTTTATTTTATATATTTGTTGTTTTGTTTTGTATTTATATATGTAAATATTTAATTGATATTTCTATTCTCAATTCTATTCCTAAATTCGACTTTTATATTTTTATTTTTTTTTTATTTATTTATTTTTCTTGAATAAAAATATAAATTGAAAAATTGAAATCTGTACTTATATTCTGCAGCTTCCTAGCACAAACTTACGAACAAACAATGGCAAACACAGTAGCAAATCAGCAGCAGCAAGTTCCTATGATTCAGGGTGTTTCATTTCGTCCTGATTCTGATATTAGATATTCAAAACCTAAAATTAATTCAAGTGGTGGAAAAAGCGTGGGTGTTGTCAATGCTCACACTGGTCAGTCACTGTATTTGGGGACTCCTCTTCTCATGACGTGGGGAATCCAAGAATTCATCGATGACAAGACGAGAAAGGTATCGTATGATATGGCGCTTCAGTTCCCAAGCGAAGAGTATCATCAATCAGCAGAGTCAAAAGCAGACTCACATGCGTTTTTGAAGGCGATGGTTGCGTTTGAGAGAAAGCTCAAGGCGGATGCACTTACCAACTCAAAGGATTGGTTTGCAAAGCCAAAGATGACGCCAGATGCAATTGATGCTTTGTTCACGCCCGTTCTGAAGTATCCTGTCGACAAGGTTACTTGTGAGAAGGACATGTCAAAGGCGCCCACTATGAAAATCAAGGTTCCTTACTGGAACAACAAATGGGAGGGAGTTGAGGTTTACGATACAGACAAGGTCTGTCTCTACCCGTCGTCATCAAATCCCCTACTTTCACCCAAGGACTTGATTACCAAGCAGTCACATGTTGTGACAATGATTCAGTGCGGCGGTCTTTGGTTTGCAAATGGCAAATTTGGAGTCACATGGCGTCTTGTTCAGGGAATTGTTCAGCCAAAGCTTTCAATGCGTGGAAGATGCCATTTGAGCTTGACTCCTTCTGAGAGTGCGAGGCTTCAATCCCAAGCTAACAAGCAGCAGCAAGAAGAGCATCAGCAGTTTTGTGGTGATGATGATGTCCCCTCGTCTGTTCCTGTGACAGAGACTGTGGATTCTGATGATGGTGGTGCAAGTCACAGTGAAGAGGATGATGGGGGTGTTGTGGAACGCACACCATCTATTCCTGTGGCTGCTCCTCCTTCTGTGCAAGCTGCTGTTGCTGCAGACGCGCCAAAGAAGAAGATTATCAAAAAGACTTCTTAAACTTGAACGTGTGTGTGTGTTGTGTTGTGTGCGTGTGTGTGTGCGTGTGTAAAAAATAAAAAGGTAAAAAAAATGTGTTGAAATAAAAAAATAAAAAATACTAATATTTTTTTATGAAAGTGTATGAAAGAAGTTAAAGGACATTCGATATTAACAATTAACATATAGTTTAATCATTTTTGTTTGTTACTATTCAAAGTTTGTTGAAATGCCATCATCATCATCATTACAAAAAATTAAAAGCATTGTGAAGAAACGCGGCATAACTTGTGGTTTTTTTTCAAATGTTTCCACTACCACTACCACATTATTGATTGTTGAGTCTCCTTCAAAGTGTGCAACGATTATGAAATACTTAGGAGATGGGTATAAGTGTGTTGCGACGTGTGGTCACCTGCGTTATTTAGATGGTTTGTCTGCTATAGATATGAATAAAAACTATCAATTGAAGTTCATGGTGATGGATTCAAAACGGGCACAAATTGTAAGGATAAAATCAGAAATAAAACTAGCAAGTCGAGTGGTTGTAGCGACGGATGATGACCGCGAAGGTGAAGCAATTGCGTGGCACATTTGTGACATGTTTGATTTACCGATTGAAACGACGGAGAGAATTGTGTTTCATGAAATAACAAAAAGTGCGCTGGAAAAGGCAATGGCTACTCCAAGAACTGTCAACATGAACATTGTTATTTCAGCGCATGCCAGACAAATTTTAGACTTACTCATTGGTTATAAAATCTCTCCTTATCTTTGGAAATACATTTCATTGACAGGATTATCTGGATTATCTGCTGGTCGGTGTCAAACTCCTGCGCTGCGTCTTGTGTACGACAATCAGAGAGAAATTGAAGAAAGGTTATTAAAAAATGAAAATAGTGATAATAAAACAAATGATAATAAAACAAATGATAATAAAACAAATGATAATAAAACAAATTATAGTGTTTGCGGTTATTTTACAAAATTAAATATCCCATTCTCTCTAGAACAAAGATTTAAATCTTTTTTTTTAGAACAAGACAATGAACTAGAGTTGGAAACATTCCTGCGTAATTCTATTACATCTGATCATGTTTTTATGTGTATCGAACGTGATACATGTGTGCGCTGCTTGTCGCCACCGGTTCCATTTTCAACGAGTCGGCTACAGCAAGTGGCTAGCAATGAGTTTTCGATTTCTCCAAGTGAGACGATGCAGATTTGTCAAACGCTTTATGAGCGCGGTTGTATTACATATATTCGCACGACGGGAAAGAATTATAGTGCAGAATTTACAGACCAGGTGAAAAATTATGTTTGTGAAAAATGGGGAGAGAAGTATGTTAAACATTACGATGAGAAGGGGGGGATAGGCGGTGGTGCTGGTGTAGGTGTGGATGCACACGAGGCAATTCGCCCGACTGATATTACTCGCGTGTTATTGACGGGTGATTTTCATGCGCTAGAACAAAGAATGTATAAACTTATTTGGAAAAATGCATTAGAAAATTGTATGTCGGACTACACATTTTTGCCAATGGTTGCAAAAATAAGTGCAAATGTTGCAAACGTAAAGTATATATACAAATTTGCATGTCAAAGACCTGTTTTTTTAGGATGGAAAGCGGTGCAAGGGTTCACGCCGGAACAGCAGCGTCATCACACAATGATGGATTATTTGCAAAATGTTAGAGAGAATACAATTATTCCTTACAATAAAATAGAAACAAGTATTGTTATTACGTCGTCTCTCGGCGCGCATTACACAGAGGCTCGATTGATACAGGAGCTGGAAGAAAGAGAAATTGGAAGACCGTCAACATATTCCGCGATAATTGAAAAAATTATGGAACGTGAATATGTAAAAAAACAAAATGTCATAGGAAAGCGGATAGAATATGATGAGTATACTTTGGTTGATAAAGTCGTTTCTAAAATAAAAAGTTGGAGAGAAGTTGGAAATGAAAATAATAAATTAATCATTACACCAGTTGGCAAAAGCGTTCTAGAATTTTTAACATGTCATTTTCCTATTTTATTTTCGTATGACTATACGAAACACATGGAAATGCGTTTGGATGACATTGCTACCTCTGCCGCAAACGGCGGTGACCCAAAACACGATTTAAAAATAGTTTGTGATGAATGTCTTGGAGAGATTGAAGAATGTATAAAAAAAATAAAAAAAATAAAAAAGGATGAAATGCACTATAGAATAGACGATCATCATATTTTTATCATTAGTAACCATATTAATAAAGGTCATGGTCCGGTTGTAATGTATTCCGAGAAACCATTTCCTACTGTTGAAAAAGAGGGTTCGGAATGTTTTGATAAGTATTTGAATGACTGTTTACAGTCAGGAGAGAATGAAAATATAATATTTAAAAAAGTGAAACCAGGAATTATAATGGATGATTTAATAGATGGAAAATATCAAAATATCTCTGAAATTCTTATTGAAGACTCTTTAGTAGAACGAGTTGTTGGAACCTATGGTGGCTTCAGCGTTATTTTAAAAAATGGACGATTTGGAAAATATGTGGTGTGGGGTAAAAATGGAGAAAATAAAAAATCTCTGAAAAATGTTTGCAAAAACATTTCTGATATTTCTCTCGAAGAAGTTATTCGACAGATTGAGAATGAAAATAAAGATGAGATGAATGATGGAGATGAAAATACAGCAACAACAGACATCATTCGAAAAGTGAATGACGATATGAGCATTCGAAAAGGCAAATATGGAGACTATATTTTTTATAAAACATTAAAAATGAAAAAACCAAAATTTATTTCTCTCAAAACTTTTACATTGGATTACACAAAATGTTCGTTGCATGATATTACATCATGGGTAAAAACATACATTTAATATACAATATATTATATATGTCAAAAGATACTTAAAAAGACACTGCTACTATGAGTATAAACAATCCAATGGTTAAGACAAAGACTTCCACCGCCGCCAGTTCGGCTGATTCTTCTGCTTCTGCTGCTGTTTCCAATGTTGTCGTTTCTGAAGGCGGCGCATCATCGAAAGTAAAGAGACTTCCCAAGTCCAAATCTGTTAGTGAGGTAGCAGCTGCTTCTGCTGACTCAACTTCTTCCTCTTCATTGACTTCTGCATCTCATACTAACGTTGTTTCTTCTTCTGAGTGTGAACCTTCTGCTGTTCTTTCTTCTGAGACGTCATCTACTCTTTTGAAATTGTATTCTGAATATTCTAGCAAGCTTCAGGCTGCTCATGCGACGTGGAACACTCTTCGCAGTGAGTTTCGCATCATTGAGCGTCAAACTGTTCGCGAGCTGAAGAATGCTCAAAAGGCGTCGTTGAAGAAGAAGCGCAAGACTGGTAACCGCGCGCCTTCTGGGTTTGTCAAGCCCACTCTCATTTCAAATGAGCTTGCCGGATTTCTTGGCAAGCCCGAGGGTTCTGAGATGGCTCGCACCGAGGTGACTCGTGAGATCAACAAGTACATTCGCACCAACAACTTGCAGGACAAGGAGAATGGTCGCAAGATTAACCCTGATAAGAAGTTGACTTCTCTTCTCAAGTTGAAGAAGGGAGATGAGCTCACTTATTTCAATCTTCAGCGCTACATGTCGCCTCATTTTGCCAAGTCTGCTGCTAGCCAAGCTGCGTCTTCTGCCGCCCCTGTCGCAGCTTCTTAATAATGCTGCATGCTGCAAAAGTAAACACAAAATAAAAAAAACACAAA
>Ga0194133_10001061_pt1 | contig 51817 bp, 31 predicted proteins | sample TA2KigOf40mmetaG_FD_155448 | JGI IMG/M metagenome (GOLD analysis project Ga0194133, IMG submission 155448) | Freshwater microbial communities from Lake Tanganyika, Tanzania - TA2015055 Kigoma Offshore 40m | ecosystem: Environmental > Aquatic > Freshwater > Lake | place: Tanzania: Lake...
AGCATTCTTAGTAACCAAGGATTTAAATGTTAATATTTCGAGTAACCGTTGTGCATATTCACGAATAAGTTGAGGCATTTCAAGTTTACTTAATTCGTGTTCATCATATGTTTTTAAAAGAATTTGTGTTCTAAAATAGTCAGTTTCTGTTCTTCTATTATCGGTCATTCTTAAGATAAAAAATGAATTATCAATATAATATATATAGATTATATATATAAATAACATATAATGAATTCAAATTTGAAAAGCGTTTCTCGTTCCATTTCAAATGGATTGAAAGCAGTAGAATCAAAGGCAGCTGTTTTTGCAACTGATAAAAATGTTTTGAATATTGTTTTGATTATCGCAGTAATAAACATGATTGGTTATTTGATGATTGGAAATATAGATGCAGTAATGTTTATGGCCATAGTTGGTTATTTAAGCACATTTTTTACCAAAAACATGGTTATCGTGATTTTGATTGCCATAATTTCAACTAATTTTTTGATGGTTTCTAAAGTACATTATTTTAGCAAACAAGCATCACTGGAAGGAATGCAAGCATCAAAAGAAGAAACAGAAGAAACTAGCAAACCAGAAGTAACTAGCAAACCAATGGCATCTGACAAACCCACACAATCTACTACCCCTAAACCTACTAAGTCCACAAAAGAATCAAAAAAGACTGAAGGTATGAATGGAAAGCTGGCTCCAGCCAAGCTGGTTGAAGACAGTGATGATGAACCAGATTTGCAGTCGTCGTCTAATCGTGAAGTAGAAAAAATGCATGACTCATTACAAACCATTCAAAATGGAATAGAAACGGAAGAAGTGATAAAACAGCAAAAAGTATTGATGGACAATATTAAAACCATGCAACCTTTTCTTGAAACTGCTGAAAGATTTTTAGATAAGTTCAATATGAAGGGCATAGATGGATTACTTGGAAAAATTGGAATGGGAAGCGGAAACGGGAATTCATAAAAACGGCAAATATTGCATTGTTGCATTTTCATATGTTGTCACTTTGAAAGTGTCATTATATCCATCAACGTACACGGTGTCTCCATTATACAAGTTATCACAACCGTTTTCATTTGTGCAGTTTCTTCCTTTTACTGAAATTGGAAGTTTAATAAAATTATTTTTTTCATTTATTGTGTAAAATTGCCATTTGTCTTTTCTAACAAGTAACGGACGTCCCATCAATGGCAACATGGTGTCTGACCCATTCATTCGTGTCAAAATACCAATTTGCCGATAGTCTGCAGCTGAACCTTGAGTTTTTATGTTTATAGGAACAACGGGGCCACGAATGTCAAGTGTTGTTATCCGATCATCACGCATGGGAGGAACATATGGATTCAGTAAAACATCATCTGGCAATTTGCTGAATCCAAAATTTGCACGAGGCAATATTGACGATTGTTGTGATATTTGTTCTTGTACAATGGGTACCGGGTAAAGATGTGCGGGTGAAGCATTTTTGTAAATTATTGCACATCCAAAAATAAAAATAAGAAAAAATAGAATCAATGTGGTGGTTTCAATGCAAAACACTCCCGGATAACATTTTTTATTTGTATACGACATTATGCGAATGTGTATAATTATATATAATTTGTATATAATTATATAATGAGTTGAAATAAAAAATGCTATGTAAATGAAATTAGTAAATTGACTTTGTCTATTTTATGTTCCAGCGAGATCTCCCATTAAACTACTACTACCCGATGATCTAGAGGCTGACGTGCTGCTGACTTGGGCGGCCGTAGATGCAACATAGCATCTACCCTGTCTGAATTCGGTGCCAGTTGCACAACACACTCCATTCATGCAATTACTTGCATCCAATAAAAACGAAGTATCGCCTGAACTTACTTTCCCATCCCCAACTTTTGAAGGATCAAATTCCCATGCGTATTCATCAAAATTGACTTTGTCTCTTTTATTTATATCTTCAATTCCCAAATAAATAAAGATTCCACCAATCAAAATTGTTATGATTATCAATATTCCAGCAATATAGGTTGGAAATAGTTCCGATTTGGTTAGTATCAATAAAAATAAGATAGGGATGCATGTGTAAATAAATATTCGTAAAACACCAGTTTGGGCCATAAAACGTTTACCATAGTAGGTGTTTAGCTGAACTTGTCTGTTTTTATTGTTCTTTATGATTATATTTTCTTCCCTTATTCTTGCTTCTTCGGCGGCATTCTGGACCTTGGCTTGTGTAGTTTGTTCTGAATTTGTTTTAGTAGTTTGTACATCTCTTGCAGCGATCTGATATAGAGTTGATAATTGTGCTTGATTATTAACGAGGTCGTTATATAGTTTATTCACCTCTTCTTTTGTTTGAGCTGCTGTATTTTTATCTGCTGGTGGTACATTTGGATCACCTATTATTTTGTCTAAAGACCCAGAATATTTATTCAAAGCATTTAGTAGATCAGTAAAAGTCATTTTTGTTCACAAATTAACTTTGTATTATTATATAATCAAAATAATATATTTTTTGTTGTTTTGTATAATAAAAAAAGTGATATTGTTCCCAAAATTGTTAAATAAAAATTGTATCGGTTACTATTATTGAAAAGGCGGCTGAATTCTAATGCAGTGTCAAGTTGTGAAATTGGTTTGGACGTCGTTTCCGTCATTCCTTCTTTGACACTTACCCTCTTAGCTTTATTAAAATTGTCAACCTCTTTATTTATCAATTTGTTGAGATTATTGATTTTCAATTTTTCATCAGTTACATCAAAATTGTTATTCAAATTATTTGAAATGGATGAATGCAACTCATTTGATTTGTTTTTATTGTAGATATAATCACCGATTGCGTCGCTTTTTTGAGAAAGATTCATTAAACTTTCAACCATGTTTTGATGAGTCCGCATTTGTTGACTAACAAGACGTTGATGTTCTTTTTCAGCATCACTCAAAACACATCCTCCTCCCATCCTCCACCAATATTTTGTGCCGTTTATAATATAAGAAGGATTTTCGACATCATACTGTTTGACCATATAATTACTGATTAGGCTAGGAGTATTTGCGGGAATGGTTCCACCACCCTTTATGGGATTACTTTTTGGCAAATTTGTGCATGCAAATACTCCCGCATCATTACATGGTGTACAATTAGAAGGAGGCCCGTAAGTTGCCATTTCTTATTTTTGAATGTTTAAGTTCTATATTATTATTTGAATAATAAAAAGTTTTTATAATAAATTTGTGGCTTCTTTTATGTCTTCAAATTTTTCGGCTAAATTATCAATTGTTTTATTTTCAAAAATGCTTTTAGATGTTTCTGTTCCGTTGCTTAAACTAGTTGAACTTGAACTTGATAAAACCATATAAATAAAAAACATCATGCATAAGCCAATAAAAATGCCAATATAAAATTTGACTCTAGCATGTAAGAGAAAAGTTTTTGAAGAATTCATATCATCATAATTTTCAAAAGATTCAATAACCGGAAATTTCAATTTATTTGCTGAAGTATTGATTTCATTACTTAATGCTTCAATTTCTTCATTTATTTTATACATTTTTTTCAAAAGAATAACTCCTTCTAATCCGCCGGGTTTGGTATAACCGGAAGGAGGACTGTATGTTTTTACATTTTGTTCTGCCAACTCATTATTATTTTGTGGAGCGCCTGCAACTAGTCCATAACACCTTTTTGCGAATGTTTTGCCTCCATTATTTGGATTATCATAAGAAGAGTTGAAGTATGTTACTTTGGAATATACAAAATTTTCATCCAAAATTGACGCGTTTTTGCAATTGGTATCATTCTCGTGAAGTCCCAAAAACCTCCAACTGGGGGTTGATAATTCAGGAACTTGCGGTGGAATTTTACCATACATTGCATTAACCTTTGATTCATCCCACTTTTTTTTTTCATATGCGGAAAAGTTGTATTTGAACTCGGATTTCAATTTATTAAGTTTGATTATTTCAGCAGCCCTTAATCCATCTACCGTTCCTCCAGTGGATGGGTTATCACTGCTATTCCACCTCATGGTATAGCCAAATCCAGATCCAATATAAGAAACTCCTGTGTTTGAAACAAATTCATAAGATGCAGGCCATGAACCGTACGAATATGTGCTGATGCTATTTCTGTTGGAACCAGCGTAACTCGAGCGTCCCGGCAACATTTTGATATAAAGTATTTTTGTTTCTCCGTAGCGGAGCACTCCTGCATGCACCGCAGAACTTGAAATCCAAGAATCATCTGTGTATATATCGGTGCCCCAAACAGCTCCTTGCGCTGAACCGGTTACGGTCATTGAAAACGTCTTTCCAATATCCCCACGATAACCGACCATATGTACCGAAGACCCAATTTTTATGGCATCATTTTGAGGTCTGCTTTCTATTCCAAATGCATAAGTGCCTATAGGCCCTTGACCACAAACAACAGATGTTCTTCCATTTGTTATATTGTATGCATTGAGCCAATACTCTGCAAAATAGCGAAATTGCAAACTAATTTTATTGGCTGGTGCATAATTGACCATGTAAAATTGAGGATCAGGATTCCACCATTGAATATTGTTATTATTAGGTTCCGGCTGCGATAACAAAGTTTTCCAATCAGAATCTCCAGTTCTAACAATCATTGGTGGTATTGTTTTATTTGCAAATGGATCCTTGAATCTTTCACACCAATTTTTTATTTCATTTGGTTCAAGGGGGCATTTTTCTAAGTTATTTTTGTTTTCCGAAACTTGTTTGATTCCATCTGCTTTTTCATTGTAATGAATACACTTATTGGGATTGCACTCAATTCCACATCCAGAACTTGAATACAATGCATAAAAACAATTGGGGTTATTCAAACATGAATCAAAACAAGTTTTTTCATTAACATTGTCAGAGAATTTAGTATCTATTCGTGTATTAGCATTATCATTATTTACATAATATGGATAAAAATTGACATTACTAATGTCCTCTTTATTAATGTTTTTTTTTACTTCTTTTATGTATGTGTCGTAAAGTTGCATGTAAGTTTTTGTCAATTGATTTATTTTTTCAACATTTTTTTTGTACTTTACTAAATCATCATCACCAAGTGTTGGAGCTTTTGTCATTCTTATCTATTAACCGGAAATACTGAATACTGAATACTGAATGATGTATATTATATTATATAATATAAATATTTTATAGAAAAACTTGATGATTAATGATTTGGAATAATGTTTTTTTTGTGTTTGAAAATGTAAAAATATGTATGATTTAAATGTAATGAACCTTGATTACTGGTACTTTAATTGAAATTGGGTTAGATGGAAAAATATTGAGCGATCCATTGAACCAGTAGTAAATGTAACCAATCATTACAATAATAAAAATAAATAGAATTATGCAAGAAATAATATATGCAGGTGTGGTTGTTGTTTCTGATGTCAAACTGCTTATTGTGATGGAAGCAACAATCAACGATGCGACAATTAAAACAATTATTTCATAATAATATGTGCGGTTTACGGTAACTGTGCTTTGTTGTGAATTTGTGGAATTATTCAAAATATTAGTATATGTCATGATATAATATGTATAATATGTATATATATAATAAGTTGACAAGTTGACAAGTTGACTTGAAATATCTTGCAATTGAGAAAAAAAATTATTTTTTGATAGTTGTTTCCAATGAATTGGACGGAAGCACCTTATCTTTTATGTCTTCTGCTTTAGTTTTTATATCATTTATTATCACAGAATCTGATTGCTTGACTAATCTGTAAATAAAAAATGAAATAACAAGAATGCCGATTAAAATATAAATAATATTTAAAATTGCGATAATGTAAATTCGTTTTCCAGTTTGAAGTCTTTCATCATCAGTAGTTCTCGCTGGTTCAAAGGTTTCAATAAAATTTTCAGGAGATTGTATCATTTGATTTGCGGTTTCGTTAATTGTCTGATTTATAGAATCGGTTCTTGCCTTTTTTGCAAGTGCGATTGCATTTTCTTTTGTTTTTTGCTCAAGAGTTTCATATGATTCTTTCATTTTTTTATCCAAATTTGCCTTAAATCTGAACATGCGATCATATAAAGTTTGTAGTGTCTTATTTTTTTTGTTGTATTCTGTTTCAGCATTTGGATTGTTGGGCATCATTTTGTAATCGGCATAAACTTGAGAATAGTTTTCAGTTGCGGCAGAAAAGTGATTTATAATATCATTTAATTCAGAATCCATTTCTGTAAATTTATATGTAGTAAGTGAATATAATATTATTTTGGTGTGCAAACACGGTAATACGGAGTAGTAACAGAAGTTTTGCTCATCCTATCAATTCTGCATATCTCTCCTGGTCGCATGCCAATTGCCATTGCAACTGGGTCAAATCTTGAAATATTTGGTAACATGTCCAGTCGTGAAACGTTGTAACGCGTCAGCATAGTTTTGGTTTCAGCTTCATTTAAAATGGTGTGTTTTGGAACATATGAATGTTCCAACAAGTTGAACTGCAAACGATCAATACTAAAGACAACTAAATAAAATCCTTCTTGTTCCCATAACTGACTCAAAATTGCAATCGTTGGATCATTAATTTCTGTTTTTGTGATAATAATCAAAGCATCTGTTTTGGTGAGAATTTTTTCGGTTTTAAATAAGTCATTAACATAATCAATAATGTTGTCCTTGCGCAATGGTTTTCCTAAATGATACTTTACGTATGCCTTTTCTCCGGTATCTTTTTCAACCGTCATGTCAAGTTGTTTATTTATATGCATGGCATGCACTTCATTAATGCCAAATTGTTCATATTCATCTACCTTGAAACCTTGCAGTTTCAACAACGACAACAAGGTTGTCCGTGATTTGCACAAAGTAGTTATGGTACCACTGGCATTTCCGGTCAAAATGCTCATGTTTATATTGGTTGCTATTAAATAGTTATGATAAATATTTAATTCAATTTTTTGAATTATATATGAATTGATCTTAATTAATTTTAATTTATTAAACTTTGAGGACATTACCAGGGAATCCAACAAGGTTAGCGCCGATGCCAAAACCAGCGCCACTCCTTGCAGAAACTGCAAGAGTTGGAACGAATGTGTCTAAAATACTAAAAGTTGCAGCGGCAACAATTGCAATGAGACCTATTTCATTAAAATTCAATCTTGCACGAGGAATGGAATATGCAGCAAGTGCGACTAAAAGACCCTCAATGATGTATTTGTAAGCACGTCTAGCCAATTCACCTAAATCTAAAACTCCACTAAACATAGTTTTATTATATAATAATTCAAGAAAAAAAAATGAAAATAAGAAATAAAAATAATAATTATCAAAAAATTGGCTTAAAATCACATGAACAGAAATAATACAAATATGAGTGTAAAACCTAAAGGTGTTACTTTGCAAAAACTTCCAGATGGAAGTGATAATCCAAAGTATGTTGACTTGCTTGAAGAAGATAAACCAATTGCTGGTCAAAAATTTGTGTGTATGTCGTTTATTTCACCGGAATCGTTAATCAAACAGCGTGACCATTATTTATTTGAAGAATTTATAAAATCATGGGATGTCAACAAATCATTAAATATTTTTTCACAGTTTTTGGGGTTTGTTTCCTACAAGTATGGTGTAAATTTAGAAAAGATGAATCAAGATTTTGAACAATTCAAAGAATCTGAAAAAGAAACGATTATAAAAACAGGAATAACAGATGACTACAAAACATTTTTAGATAACAATGAAGATAGATTGGATGAAGAGTTCAATTTGAAACATGAGTTTCAAACATCAATTCGCGGCGTGAAAGTGCGTGGAGTTTTTCAAACTCAAAAAGAGGCCGAAATAAGATGCAAAATGTTGAGGGAAGTGGACCCGAATCATGATGTGTTTGTGGGACCAGTTGGGTTGTGGGTTCCATTTCATCCAGAAGCATACAAAACTGGTAATGTGGTTTATATGGAAGACACCTTGAACCAACTCATGCACGAGAAAAAGAAGAATGAAGAACAAGCCAAGTCAGAGTTTGACAAACGGGTTAAAGAAGCAAAACTGAAAGCAATGGAGGAAAATAAAAAGTTGGCAATTGAAAGTGGTAACAAACTGACTCAGACATTGAATGAACAAGGTGAATTGGTTGGTGTTTCACAAAGTCAAGGCGTACATTTTTCAATAAATGATAATTTGAACGAAAACTCAACCATTTCAGACATAAGAAATACTTTGTTCAACTCTGAAAACGTGGTTCTTGATCCATCCAGATCTGATAGAGGTTTATCAAAATTAACTCATCCACCTAAAATGACTAATGATGAAGAATAATTTCATATTGTGTATTTAAAAGGCAGGGTAAACATGTTGATTATGGCAAAGGGTAATTGTTTTGTTTTACAGTTTCTATTTTTGGCCTTTAGGTGGAACAATGTATCCGTGAGACCTGGTTCGCCGAAGCGCGTCTCTAGCATCATTTACATTGGGCGCTTTAAAACTCAAAGTTTCATCTTTTTTCAACCGCATAGAACTTTGTCCGATGGCTTGTAATTTGAGTCTCTCTATACGGGATGATGCATCATGTCGGTTGTAAATTCGTTTTTGTTTCGTAATTTGTTCGGCATTCGTTTTTGAGGCATCATTGGCAATACGCGGATATATTGACCGCACGTATGCTGCGCGGTTACTTGAAAATGTGGAATCATCTGCAGAAGGATAAAATTTTGGAGGCATCACCATCGTGTTTGCACTAATCAGTTTGGACATATTATATTGATTTTAAGTATTTTATTTTATTTATGTAAATATTATAATTATAATTGTATAAAACTACCCCCACTCTTTATTGAATTGATTAATTAATAAACACAAGGAAACCCATTGTGTTTATTCAAGAATATTCAAAAATATATTAAAAATTTTGAAATTTTAATTTGGATTGAGTGGAGCTAAATAATATGACTCATATTTCTTTGAAACCACTTCAACTGATTTCACAATGATGCTGGGAACAAAGCCATCCGTGTTGCTCATGTTGATTTCAAGAAAAACTGACTCTAAATAAAAAGCGCTGGTGGATGAAGTGAGTGCCGTCAAAATTGTATCTAATTGTTCGCTTGGAGTACCAGTGCTAAAAGGAGGAACTATTTGGACGTGATTTGCGCTAAGACCATTGGACTTGGTGGTTGGCATGGAAATGCACTGGTATCCACGAGAAACAGGAGGATATGTGAATGGTCCAACTTGATTGGTGTTTTTACGCAAGCCATTTACAAGCAATAACTGATTGTTTCGTTGCCTCCAGATATCTGTTCCTGCAATTGCATTTATTTGACCAGACTGACCATCAGCTGTTTGGCCAGAAAGTAATAAACTCAATTCACTGTTTGCGAAATTTTCAACGTTGGCCGTTAAATCAAATGAGCAAAGCAACTGAATGTGGGTATTATTGTAATTAAATTTGACAGTTTGTCCAAGGAAGTTAACCACTTCCGCATTTTGATTCAAAAATGTGGCACTGTAATTGAAAGTAACTGATCTATTGCCATCTGTAAATTTGACAACCCATTTTGGAAAATTGTTAGATTTTGGCAAAGAAGTGGTGGATTGCCAGTTGTTTGGAAAGTAAACATGAGCATTCAAATAGCGCATGTCGCGATAAACAATTTTGTTGGTGGGGCTGATGTCATATGGTGTAAAATTAAGTCGGACAGCTTGTGAATGAGTGGGGTATGAGTAATACCAACCGGTGAACGGCAATGTGTTTATTGGCATTGGAATGGGCTCAAAAGAGTTTTCAGTAACCTTGCTGTAAACACTTGAGACTGCAACATTGTTACTTGGTTTGACAGCCATGTATAAATCATAATTTGAATACATGTAATCGGCTCCATATGCACCACTGACTGGAATGACATTGGCGTTTTGACTGGGTTGATTGTACAATGCTCTTGCATGGTCCATAAAATTTGAGGAACCAGAGTTAAAATCTTCAACCATTGATAAACGAATCAAGTAAGAACGAGGTTTAACAACAACCGGCGCCTGGTCACTTGACAAAGAAATTTTATTTTCGTTCAATGTGAACGTGAAAACAATTTGATCACCAGGTAAAAATGGTAGCTCGTTTGGAACAGAGCTGTTGTACGACATTGAACTGACACGGTTGGGATCGTTGCGATTGATGATATTGAACAACTTCATGCACAAATTTCCTTGTTCAGGAGGAACAGTTTCTGGTAGACCCCACCATTTGTTTGCATTTTCAGGAAAGTTGGTGGATTGCACAAGGTTCGGATTTGAGTTGGGATTAGTATATGAAACTGAATTCAGAAGTTCTAGTATTGAGTAAAGTGTACCGACATTGGAGAGATTTTTTTGAAGAGAATCAACATCGCCATTTGGAACTAGTGGCATTAATCCTGCAGATGCAACCATGTTTTCCATCATTTCAGTGTCATTTGCAAATAATGTAACCCAATCCGCAGAGTTGAAAAGGGTCAATGCATAATAACGCAAAACATCGTCCTTCAGAAGCTGTTCAAATTTGGCAGAATTGGTGTTCTCAATGCCACCCTGAACAACACTTGCGTTAGCAACGTTGAGGAATTTGGGAAAAAATTCAGGAAGAACAAAGAAGATACGTTCATGTTCAACCGCAGTATCAGTTGAAGCATTGACATTGACGTATGAATCGGTAGAAATGCGAAACACTTTCCTCATGTCAGATGCTTTGACATACACGTTAGCTTGTGCATCCGTAACTGGAAGGGGATCAGTTTGCAAGGTTTCTTTGCTTGGGTCAACAATTGTGATGTTTTGGTTGAATTCTTTAAAGTAAAATACAATGTTTCGGTTGTTGACAACAATCGTTAAATTATTGAAAAATATTGCACGTGTGGGAGTCCAGTTTGTCGCACCGCTTTGTATTTGTATAGTCCCACTTGGAGGATTGGTAACACCAACCCCAAGACCACTGCATCCTGAAAAACTATTATTAAAATCATTTGGATTTGTGCTGGGTGTTGCTAAGACCGCTTTTTTCACAACATACTGACCTGACACATTTTTGGCAAAAAATGAAAATGCCAACGTTACGCGAGTCAATCCAACACAGTCCTTGAAAACCATTTCACCAAATGAATTTGCAGACGTCAACCCGGAACCAATATTAACACTTTGAATTTTAGCACAGTCTTGAAATGCGCTATCACCGATGGATATGACATTGTTTGGAATTACGAGAGTATTTCCAGCAATCATAGTGCTTCCAATCAACTCGGAACATTCGCGGAAACATCCAGCACCCAAAGAAACACCAACCGTATTAGCAGATTGGCTGACAGTTGAAGAAAGAAAATTTAAACCAGTTATTTTTGAACACCCTCTGAAAGATTCAACGCCAACGTCAAGAAGAGTTGCAGGAAATTGCAATACACCAGATATATTTGAACACTGTTTCAAAGAGTTGTTTCCAATCTTTGTTAGAATGTTGGAAATCAATAATGAAGAAACAAAAGAACACTTGTGAAATGCAAAATCTTCAATGGTGGTGATGTGATGGAGAGATGTTAATTCAATGGCACCAGTAAGCGACATAGGAACATTGGGGTAATTTGTTGTTAATACTGCGCCAGATATGCTTCTTATGACAGCATCTCCAGAAGAGAACGTATAAGGCAACACATTTTTGTATCCCGCATTGATAGGTAAACTCAATTTTCCATTCAATCCACTGCAACCCATGAAAGCACATGCCCCAATAAATGAAATGCTACTGACAAATGCACCATTGACGTTTTTGTTATTGAAATTAAGTGCACCAGTCAAACCAGTGCAACCAAAAAATGCACCGATTCCAATTCGTTGAGTTTCAACTGGAATATATTCACTTCCACCATTCAACTGAGGACACTGCAACTTGACACAACGCGCAAATGATTGAACACCAATTTGAACAATGTTACGATTTAAGACTAACTTATCTATGCTGTTGCAACCTAAAAATGACCAGTGATTGATGAATGAAAAGGTGGAAGGCAAGTTGGGAAGGGATAACGTTTTCACATTTACACAATTCAAAAATGTTGAAGGCCCTAATGATGCAACATTGTTTCCCAAATTGATTTCTTTCAATCCACTGCATCCATCAAATGCATTTGAACCAATTTTGAGGGAATCAACCAAAGTTTCACTTCCTAATGTTAATTTGACCAGTTTTTGAGAATTCGCAAACGCGTTAACTCCAATCACTTTTATTCCAGATCCAATCGTTACGCTTCCAGAAATTGTAATTCCGTTCAAATGACCAGAAGGATTGTTCGCAACTTTTTGAAACACTCCACTGGGTTGGTACATAGTAACAACTGGGGGAGAATTAGTAAATGTTTTCATCAGTCCATTTGCATAAAGCACTCCTGAATTGATGCCCATTACATCATATGAGTAAAGGGCCACATTAAATTCAGCGGCGGAACCACTTATTGGATTGATCGTCATGACAAACGCAGCATCATCGCATAAAGTGGTCATGTTTGATTGAATGTTTGCCAAATTTACAGGTATAGTATCGTCGGTTGTTCCTGCGTAAAAAACAACCACGCGTTCACTCGCATTCAATTTTGACCATGAGTTTATCAACGTATTAGGTTGTTCATGACCGTGATAAAACACACTATTTACTTTGAATCTGTAACGCACTAAGTCAGTCGTAGTGGGTTGAATCGTTGAAAATTCTAAGGATGTTAGCACTTGTGACAGCCGTTCGGTTGGTGTTTCTGAAACAGAATGATATCCAATATTAGTCACATTATAAAGCAATGTTCGTTTAGAGACTTCCAACTGTGCACTTTGTAAGCTTGCAGGATTTGCAATTTTGCTTGCTAAATTTGTGGTTGATATGGGAGTGGACAAAGACGTTGCATATTCAGATGGTGTGAGAATGGCCGGCGTTACAGATGATGGTTCACTAGGTAATGTTCTTTGGACCTGAGTACTTACTCCATTAATCGTAACAGTAAGAGGAGGAAGGGTATATGCCGTAAATGGTATTCCATTTGTTGTGTCATTGGAATTTGAAACGGCACTAAGAAAGCTTAACCCGTTTGAAATGACTTGATACAAAAAGCCAGATGTATCATTTTCCCCGAACCAAGAAATAACGACATTGTTTACCTTGAGAGGAAAACTTTGATCAGTGTATACGGTGTTATCAGTTATGTAAACAAAATTGAATAATAATCCTTTCAACTCATTAAATACGGCATTTTTGTTGCTGCTTTGTTTCCATTTTTGCAACAAAATCTGAAACTCGTTTATTTGATTTGGTTTCAATAATACTCCACCGGAGTGTCCAGCCGAATATGCAGTGACAATTGCTAAATCAATCAATGATACATATCTTGCATAAGATGCTTTGCCATAATTATTATTTGCAATATTCAATGCGTCAGTGGCTTTGACTTTTTCATTAGACTCATATAAAGCTTTATTGGTTTCAAGGTCTCGTCTGTAAATGTAATCAGTAATACGCGTTGCAATCAAATTTGCAAGTACAGTCTTGTTTGTGCTTGTTTTTACAAAAGCTGGAAATAAAATCATTATTTTTGAAGCATATCCACTGATTGAAGCTGTCAATAATGGCAATTTTTCACTTGGAGGCACTAGTGCAATGTAATAATCTATAATGGCTTGCTGTCTTAATTCTCGTTGGGTTTCAAAAAGAGCATTTGCATTAGTGTAATCCGTGGTTCGGGATGCTATTGATGGTTGAGCTGTCAAAGAATCATTCCAATATTTGGCAATCCTATCATGAAACCATTTCAATTCATATGAGGGTAAATTATTCACGTTTGGAGTTGCATTCAAATTTCCATTTTTCTTATTGTCTAATGCATTTTGTAAAAGTTCAAGTTCGCGAACAAGCATATTTGCAGAGTTCAAATCAGACAAAGTGTTTCCGTTGCCAGATTCAACCCGCACTCGTGTTGTTAAAACGTCTTCTGCAGAATTTACGCTGGAAGCAAGACTCAAAATACCCGAATTACTTGAAACTAAATTGTTCAACTCGCTCAACTTTTCACCAAGCGTTTTAGTAGTAACCGTTAATAAATTAGTAACTTTTGTAAGATACTGTTTGATTCCAACCACAGAGGCATTGTTGTCTAATTCATCTGAATACGTTTGATTGTATTTGTTAAATACAAATTCATTTAAACTGTCCAACTTGCTCAAAATGTGAGGTGATTCTGTGTGATAAAAACCCAGAGTCAAAACAGCCTGATCCGCTAGACTTGCTCCAGAAACATACACAACATGCAGCTCATAATAATTTGCAGTTTTATTAATGTATCTGAGAGAGTAGGTCAAACTATTGTTCAACACAACGGTATCTGCATATCCCACTAAATTTATGTTTGCAGCATTTCCATCCGCTAATGAAACTATGAGGACAGTGGCTTGAGTTTGATTGGGGTCATTGAAATACAGCTGTCCATTGGAAATCGCACTGAATGTCGCAGTGTTGACTTTGACATTCTGCGATGAAACAATCTTATTTGAAACCACTCTGACTGCATTTATATAAGCAGTTTTACTAGCATTTCTTGCTTGATTTAAATCAGTTGCATTTGTTTCATAACTACCAATAGAAGCTCTAATGTTTTCTAGAGATGGAACCGAGTTATTTTGAAGGAATTGCGCGTACACGGATGTGTTTCCAAAATATGGAAACACGTTTGTTTCGGCCCAAGCCAAAAGTGAGTTTTTATTTGTTTCATCATTATTGACTCCAGTAACTTGAGCAACTGAATACAACCCGGTTGGAGGAGTTGAAAGTTTGTTGCCCCAACCAGATGATCCAGCTGCACCGTCACCAGAACTTAATAGCCAAAAATAAAACAATGAAGCAGTATAATCAAATAACACTTTTTGTTGAATGCTTAAATTATTGTAATTGTTTAACATTGGGCTATTTCCAGGAGATGTTAAAAATTTTGAGTTATTTTTGACAGACGGCACAGTCAATGTAAGATAGTCAGCCACCGACACTGGAGTATTGTATTGCACAAACAAAATTTCTTTAGCAAACTGTTTTATTTGGAGTGTTATAAATTGAATATCACTTGCAAGACTTTGAACATTTTCTGTCAATGCGTTTGAATTATAAGTATTCAGTCTTTGAAAATTGTAAAGTCCATTTGTTTCATCATTCAACGTTTCGCTCTGAATACCATACAAACCAGGTTTGTTTGCAGCAATTTGTCCAGATAACAATTTTTTGAAAACATTGAGAACACCCGAATATGAATCACTTGAACTAACATATGAATTGTACTTGAATAATAATGATTCAACATTAGATGGGTTAAATTGGGAATTCAATGCGTCAACACTATTCAGAAATGCAGTTCCACGTTCCTGTGAATTGATGACTCGGTTGAGTGTAGATAAAGAATTAACTTGTAGTGCCAATTTTTGAATATTTGATTGTGTAGAATTCATGAGTTTACTCAATACAACCAGATTATTTGTGTAATTCAAATCATTTTGTTTGAAAATTGTATCGGATGAATATTTCAAATTAACAAATTTTGGATTGCTGTTATAAAGTGGAATGGATTCTTGTACAAGTTCATTTACGTATGTGGTTGTGGTGTGATTTGAACCTGAAATTCCATAAAGAATGCTACAGTTGCTTGAATTGGATTGACCTTTCACTATTCCACCATTTGGAAGAAGATAAACAATGGAATTGTTTAAGGCAGCATCTGATGATTCCAACTGGTAATATCCCGACGTTGGAATAAAATCACTTCCACTTTGAGGTTTGAATCGCAAAGATTTGGCCACATTTGATCCCGACAAGGTTTCATTTACAAAATAATAACCACTTGACGTAACGTCTCCAACCGTGTTTGCCACTGTTATTTTTATCACATCCTTTCCTGGAACATGGATGTCACCACTTTGATTTACATAAATCACCCTCCCTTCATATTTGGATCCAGATGTAACTCCACCACTCAATGAAACCTTGGCCACAAAATACGCACCTGCTTGGGCATACAACGTATCAAAGTACAATTTGTCAAACGAGCCAGAAGCGCCGGTCACTATGGTGTACCCTGAACCAATCCGTGCAGTAGTCACGCCAGTGTCATTGTAGAGAGCTGATGTAGGTGAATTCGCAACACCATATCCAATGGGAGTTATATGAGTGTTTGAAATCGCTCCATTAGCATCAACAGAAATCAATTGATTATTGAACATTAACAAATCAGACTCTACTGTGGTTACGAACAAAGTAATATTTTTTACTAACTGGGATTCTTCATTATTATTGGCAGCATAATATAAGAGGCTGTTGTGAACACCATACCAGTTGGTTTGAGTGGAAGTTTGGTTCGCTTGTGTGGCCTTCACCAATGAAATTGGAGTATTATTCGTTCCCATCTTTACTACAAGGTTCCTTCCATCAAAATATCTCAAAATATCATTCATCTTGAGTTCAAGATTGACAGTGTCTGACAAAATTGAATCAACCTGTGGAGTAATTGATTTTTCAAATTGGGTTTCAAGTGCGCTTAATGAAATCTTATTGTCTTGTGCCGTAACAATATTCAATCCTCTCAAGGTTTCTGGAATATAAACATCGTTCCATGTAAACCCATTTGTTGGAATTGCAAGTTCAGTGTTTTGTCCGTCCTTGTTAGTGTAGGCTTTGAATGATTCATAATTTTCAATGGTTATATCTCTTGAAATCTCGTTTTTCACATATGTGTTGAAGTCAATGTACGACAATTGAACCAGCGACTTCATCCCCTGAGGAACAAAATTACGGAAAACATTATTAATGTTAATGGTTGTATTTACAGTGCTTAGGTTGACACCATTCCAACCATTTTCTGTGAACACATTGACATGAAGAGTAGTATTGGAAGGATTTGTCAGTCCAAAAATCAAAGTGGACTCATTGAGTGCAAATGGTGGAGCATTCAAAAATGTAACAGAGGTCAGGTATTGACAACCAAAAAAAGAACGACTACCCAATATGGTCAAATTTGATCCCAATGTAAGAGGTCCTTTCATTTCACTGCATTCTTTGAACGCTTCAACACCAATGTACGATACGTTGGTTAAAGCGGGGACATTCTCAATCTTGTTGCATCCCATAAATGCAGCATCATCCACATGCGTTACACTTAAAGGAATGATGAGTTGTTTTAAGCCCACGCAGTTTTTGAACGTTTCTTTGTTTATAGTTGAAATGTTTGGAAAAATTAATTCCGTAAATGAAGAACAATTTGCAAATGCAGCATCACCAATGGATTGGATAGAATTGTGGAAACTGAGTTTGCCCTCAAATTTTGAACAATTCATGAATGCTTCATTTTCAATTTTATTGACATTCAAGGGAATCAACAAACCATTTGGAATGTTTCCACCCAAACTGGGAGTGGGCAATGGTGTGGGAGTGGTTTGTGCAGAAATATACTGTAAACTTGTGCCATTTCCAGTGTTGTTTGAAATTCCAGTTAAATTTAAGCATCCTGCGAAGCATCGTTTCGCTATGGTTGTAAAATCAGAATTGACAGGAAACACAATTGTTCCATTCAAATTTGAACAGTTTTCAAATGCAGAAGTTCCCAGTGACTTCAATCCTTTTGGAAAATACAAATGATTAGTCAATAAAGAACAACCAAAAAAGGCACGTTCATCAATATGTTCAACGCTTTCAGTTGCACCAATAGCAGAGGAAAATGATAAACTTCCAGTTGCTTTTGAACATCCTTCAAACGCAGATTTTTTGATGACACGCAAACCAAAAGCTTCTTGAATGTCTATTCCAGTAGCATTAGAACAATTTTTGAAAGAATCAATACCAATTTGAGTTACATTTGAGGGAATCACCAATTGGTGGTTCAATGAACTGCAACCAGAAAATAATTCATCATTGATCTGGTTCAAATTTACAAGCAGGCCAAAGTTGACGATTTCTTTAATTTTTGTGGAATTTTTAAAAGATTTAATGCCCATGCTGAATCTGGTTTTGAAATAATGTGAAACAACATCTCTGAAAAAACTTCCTGGATTTCCTGACACATTCATCAGTTTGGTATTTACCAGTTCCTTCTTGGCAGTCAATGCTGCATCATAGGATTGAAATGCAAGTTTAGTTGAAACATAATCACTTGAAGTCTGTGTGGTTGCTTGAGTTATCACTGAAACAACATGATTGCTGATGTTATTCAAATAAGGCAAATAATTTGCATTGTGCACAACTCTCAAGCTGTTCCACATAGTGAACGAGTTATTGAAATTAGATTTACTCAACGAGGACAATTCATTAGATATGCTAACCACCGCGGGAAGAGAAGATGTAATTCCAGCTGGAAGGGAATAGTTACGAATTTCTGTGACAAGGCTAACCAAATCGTTGTTAGTTGAAATAAGACTAGCAGTTGAGGACAAAAATAAAGTTGAAACGGTGTTTGCTTTATTTGCCATGTTTGTGAATAATATTTTTACATCTCCAGTTGGATTGTAAGATTCAAAACTACCGTTTACTGAGAGTGGCTTGAATGTTATCACAAATGAAGTAGTGCTTGGATAAGATATTTCTGCAATGGGTGCAGAATTGAAAGAAGAATTGGCATCATATAAGAACCGACTTGATCCAACCGTATTGTTTTCTAACAAATTAGACAAATCATTTGAACCAGGTGTCAAATAACCTTTGCAGAACGAAGTTGGTGCCCCCACCGTCCCTTTGATGATAACGTCTCCATCAGAGTAACTTAATTCACCATTAGACAAAACACCTGGTTTAAATCCACCCGTTGATTCAAGGGCATTGCTTTTATTGAAAACAGTAACCAAAGGGTTTGTTGGTAGCGTAGGATCCGAAGGATCCGCATAATTTTCCAAAATGTAATACAAATCTGGAAGTAAGTTGTTTCCAAGGATCTCCATTTTCGTTACAATTCCAATTACGCTGTAGTCAACATTAGCCTTTTTAATAGTATCTGGTAACGGGATACTCAAAACCCCGTTTTTAAGCGCATCAGACGTCAATCCCGTAACAACACATTGGTTTATTGAATTTGTCGTGTTATTTGAAGCAATAATGCAATACTCAAAATAATCCCCTGCAAATTGATTGATTGACGTAATGACATTTCCGGTAACAACTGATGGAGAAGTAACACCACTGATAACATTCAATATTTGGGTGTATGAAACTGCAAGCGGGACATTAGTACCACTTGTCAAATTGGTATTTATTGCATTAATTTGCTCCTGAGTAACATTTGATGTGGTTGAAAAATTGATTGCAACTTGAACAGGGGCATTAGTATTTGGATTTGTCACAAACATTTCATTCAACTCATTGGCACTGGGGATAGTGCCATTGAAAACTATAGTTGTAGTGTTTCCCGTAGAACTAGGTGGCAAAACAATTGACCCAGATTGAAAAGTCACATTGGAAGATGAAGGCATAACTAATGACAGTGGAATAGTGGTTGAACGGTCTAAGTTCAAAGCATTGGTCACAATTGGAGTAGTAACTTTGCTTATGTCAAGAACTTGTAACGCGGGCAAATTTTGCAATGCGTTTGATTGAATCATCGTTTGGGCTGGAAGAACTAAAGATTGTACTGGAAGTCCGCTGAAACTATTTGCACCGAGTGTTATTGGAGCTGAATTTTCTGAAAAATTTATAAAATTGATGGCTGCGGTTGCAATTTGCACTCCATTTGGCAAAACTCCCGATGTACTAAATGCATTTGAATTCAACACCGTCCCAGGTCCAATTTCAATGACTAAATTTATTTGTGAGTTTGGAGGAAATGCTGAAAATTGACTGCTAAACAAATTAGCAAATGCATTTGCTTGAATTACTGTGTTTGGCACAGTCACCGTAACTGTATTGGCCATTTTCTGTATATGGTTATAAATTTATTAAATATTATATTTTATAAAAATATTTGTTTTCCTTAAAAAAAAACTTTTTTACATGCAACAAATTGATTTGTTACATGAAATGATATATTTATTATATTGAATATGTGACTATTTCTTGTTCTGTCATTTTTCTTATTGTGATTGGATTAAAACTAGATCCTTCAAAACAATTCTCCCCAATTATCAAGTCGTTGTTGGTTATTATCAATAATGCTTTTCCGCCACCAAATGAATTTTTAAAACAATAATTTCCAATGCTGTTCAACTGGGGACAAGCTATAGTAAGATCGCCCTGTAATTGATATTGTTCTTCAAACGCATAAGAATCAATTGATCTTAATGTGTTGGGCATTGTGAGAGTCCCAATCAACATAGAATTATCTGAAAATGCAATATTTGTTTTATTGAATGCACCATAAAATCGTGTGGGTTGTCCTGAAATTGATTCTATTTTATCAATGAACGGATAACTTATTTCAGTTACTGTATAAACAGTTTCATCTGTCCCCATTATGGTTGATGGTATTATCAAGTTATTGAAGTTTATTAATTCATCATGCACCACAAAGCCATGTATTGATGCAACTTTCAAAGGCAAATCGGAAGTATTCAACTTGGTTGAATGCAAAAAAACTGGAACAACATTGATGTTAGTTGAATTGAAAAGGGTGGACAGTTGGGATTTGTTTGCATTAATGGTCCATCCATCACTTGACAACACAGTTATGGAGCAAGTGCTTGGAACAATTGTTTCTACAAATGTTCCAGTTTTTGTTAACCCATTCAACCGTTGTTTTACCGAAAAATTAAAATTTGTAAGCTGCAAACAATCTGATAAAGCGTTTGATCCAATTGATACTAAATTGCTATTTGATGCTGCAAAACTTGTATTTTTGTGAGATTCCATTGTGACAATATTAATATTTGTTGCACGCATTGATTCTTCGGCAATCTTTGTTATATGCGCAGGAATCATCGCTTCTTTTGTCACCCGGTATTTGCCAACATATGTCAACAGACTTGGCATGACAAGTGTTATCTGCAAGTTATTCTGTATCGTTTTTATGGTTCCAATGTATTTTACAGTTCCACTGGAAGATTCAGTGTAAAGCATTTGTCCAGGAAGTGTTTCACTTAAAAATTGAGAGGAAGAACCGTTGATAACACTTGATCCCAGCGTTGCATTTATGGTTCCCACTGGAAGCAAAACTGCAGTATTGTTTGACATGTTTGAATTTGAATTGGTAACTGTGTTTATTGTTGTCAAGAGAGAACACGACTTGAAACACCCTTTTGAAAAAAATTCATTCCATGAATTGTCACTTGACATCCTAACAGACCTTAAACGGATACAATTTGAGAATGCGTTTTCTCCCATAAATTTTTTACCAGTAGTGGAATTTACGCTTTTTGAAGAATTTGATACACTGATGTTGCCCAAATAATCCATGGTTTGCAAATCATTCGTTGATGGTTGTGACAATAATTCTGACATCGTTTTTGAGGAAGAAACACTTGAAACACCCAATAAATGCGATTTTACTATTGTTTTTGTGGTTGGAATCCCTTTACCTTTGGTAAATACATTCTGCGTGTTGAAGCTTTTACTTGTGCTACACTTATGATCCCACCCATCGTCTTCCAATACATTTATTACAACATTGTTGTTCACTGAAGATAAACACATATCTTCTAAAAATAAACCATTACAATTGATATATGCACTCACGCTCGCAATATGACGAGTGATATCACTGGTTGATGACTGTGTAATATTATTTGCAAATGCTTTTCGTTTTAATGTCAATTTTTTACCAGCATCACGTAAAAAATAAGGACTGCTTTTATATTTAGTTGAAATCATTATTATTTTTATTATTCTTACATATATTTAATTTTTATATTTTTTAAATTACCAGTTTGGTTGATCCGATAAACTAAACATTGTTGCACCTGTCCTAAAATTAGATGGTGGTTTCACAATAACATTGGAAACATTCCATCCGCCAATGTATTGATTAAACAAACTGGCATTTTGAAACATTGATTCCATTGTAGTTGCAGTTGAAGTGTTCCATGAACCAATATCTTTGTCAAATTGGCTGTTATTTTGAAACATGCCATCCATATTTTTTACATTTGAAACATTCCATAAATTTATTATATTGTTGAAAGAAGATCCGTAAAACATGTTGCTCATATTAGTTACATTTGACAAGTCCCACGATTCTATTGTTCCATTGAATCCTACCAAGTTGTTAAACATTGAACTAGTATTGGTCATAAGGGTTGTTACAATATTATTGAACCCAACTGCGGTTGAAGTGGACGGCGCTACAAAAACTGAACTAGCATTCGCAACATTGTTTGAATAATTGGTAATATGATTTTTTGAGGTATCATTTACAACTGCAAACCATTCAAAATATCCTCTCGGATTCAAGTAGTAAAAACTTGGACTCTGGGAAATTGGTCCGCCCGTAAACATCAATGTTACCCCATTTGCATCCAGCATTATTGGAGATACCGATTTAATTGATATTGGCAATGAACTTCTGCTTTGCAACCCATTAGAATTTCCATTTGCAATCACCACCAGGTTGAACGGAGCACTTGAACTGTTGTATGTCAATTGAATTTGTATGCGTGTGGGAGAAATAACCACTTGGGTAAATAATATAGTTTCTGCTAATTTATTTAAATCTGATTTGAATCCGCTCAATGAAGTTACCCCGGACTGAACCCGGAACGTCATCGTTGCAGTGTATGGACCTGTTCCAGTACCGCTGTATTTTATATTACCATCTAAAACCGGCGGAGAATAATTTGGAGGAGGAATATAATCAGGTTGACCTACAGATTGATTCATGCTTAAATAAGTGCTCAATTCCAGTATACGACTTTGTAATAATGTTACATTTACACCATTTGAACTGAGATTCGCTATTCCACCAGTCGTCTGCAAATTTACGGTGGTTGAAGACATTGATGATACACCGGTTCTTAATGTGGAAATTGTTTGACGTTGCTGACTTAATGTTGTAGAATCCCCTTTACTGCTTACTACAACCGCGAGAGAATCCAAATCATTTGTAGTACCTTTTGTTAAAATTGCGGTTGACAACAAATTCGCGTTTGAAATTGTGTCCAATGAGCCTAAAACCGTGTTTAATGAATTGGCAAAACTTGGATTGTTTCCAATTGCAGCTGCAATTTCAACCAATGTATTCAAATTGTTTGGAGCATTGTTTACAACGCTTGATATTGTTGAATTCAAATAACTATTCGTTGCTTTTGTTGCTAAAACATTTATGAAACTTGTGACACTCGTCATCATCGTGCTAGTGCTATTTTGAATTGATATGTATGCATTAGATAATGACGTAATATTTGCATTTCTTGATGAAACCGTTGTACTTAATGCAGTGCTCAATTCAGAGTTTTTAACTGTCAATGAAGATGAAGCGGTTGACAACATTACACTCAATGAATTTATTTCACTATTTCGGTTACTAGTTTCATTTGATACGGTTATTGACAATGAGCTTAAATCATTATATAATGGAACAACATTGTTTGAAATTAATGAACTAGTTGAAGACACCACAGAATCAAGACTAGTTTTCTCATTTGACAACAACAATGATTGTTGAGAGATTATTTCGCTGATTGATACCGCTGCAGCAACTACATTTATAGTTCCCACCATACTTGAATGATATCCACATTGGTAAAAATATGTTCCAGGCACAACCCCAAAAGTGTTCCAAGAGATGGTTCCAGTAGTTGACCCTTGTGTTCCAGTTATTGTACCAGTTGTCACCAAACTTCCACTACCAGTCACTGCATGTGTTTTTATATAAAATGGATGGCCATCCACATTCAAATTGAAAACTAAAGTATCTCCCACTACAACGTTCAATGTCACATTAGTTCCATTTGCGTCACCCTGAAATGCGTATCCACCAGAATAACTCACACTGTAATTATAAGTACTTGCTAATACCACTGGATTATAATAATTATTTACAGCTGATGAGAGTGAAGTAATTGTTTGGTTACGCAAAACAGTTTCATTGGAAATTGAAGTTGTCAGTGCATTGTTATTTTGAACCAGAGTTGGAATCCCGGTGTTACTTAAAGATTGAATTCTACTTATCCGTGATACTGTTTCATTTGACACATTCGTGTTCAACAAAGACACACGAGATAACATGCTGTTATTGACCGTTAGACTTGGATTAGTTTGCAACTCCGATGCAATTTTTCCAAGCGTGTTGAATCTTGTTGATACTTCACTTACTACATTCGCAACTCCGAGAGATATATTTGAACTTCTGATTGAAGGTTCAATTGATAAATTGGACAAAACAACAGACACCATAGTTTCCAATGATGCTACTGCATTTGATTTAGTTTCTAACACCGAATTCAAAGAACTGTTTCGTTGGCTTGTTTCATCCGAAATAATTGTGCTTTGAGATGTTATGGATTGAACCAGGTTCTCGTCTTTATTTGTTATTAGTGAAGAAGTTGTTGATTTCACACTGTTATGCAATAACGACTGTTGTATCAAGTTTGAACTTAATTCACTGTTGATTGACACAAAACTTGATTTTAATCCACTTACATGACTTGAAAGAGATGATACTGAAGTGCTTCTCCTACTAGTTTCAGTAGACAATTCAATAGAATAATGTGCCATTTGCATTTGAATTTTATTCACTTCACTTGCAAAAGACTGAGACACTGATGCTACATTTTGAATTCGCGTGCTAGTTTCGGTAGATAACACCGAAGATAGTGTTTGATAGTTTGAATTGAACGCAACAGAGTTCAATGGAACGATTGAACCCGCAGTTGATATGCGATTTACAGTTTGATTGGAAACCATCAACTTCAAATTATCATTGATTTGTTGAATGCTTGAATAAGAATTACTCATCAAAGAACGCAATGTGGATACCTCTATTTCACGAATGCTTTGTTCACTTGTAAGACCTTCACTTATAGTTGAATCAATCAGCGAATGAGATATCGTCATTGAAGACAATGCGGTTGAAAGAGCATTGACATTTGCTGAACGTACAATAGTTTCGGATGAAACCAAACTTTGCAACGACGTGTTGACCAACCCAATTGACGATTGTTCATCAGTAAGTTTTGTTGATAATGACGAAACTGATGTATTACGATTAGAAGTTTCGGTTGATATCACACTAGCCAGACTAGAATATGCAGTAGTTAATGAAGCATTTGATGTACTTAGTTGCGATGATAAACTTGATGTTGAATTACTCAAACTTGTTGATTCATTTGATATTTGATTGGAAAGTGAAGTGTGTGAATTGAATATATTTGTTGCAAATGCAGCATCAGGTCCTATCTCATTTTTTAAGCTGGTCAATGTTGACAAAGAAGATGTGAAATTTCCAATTTCTGCAATTTTTGAATCAAAATACGTTTGAATTGCAAGCACATTTGAATTGTATGTTGGAGCCCTCACAAAATTCCATTCTCCACTTGTTGATACATTTCCATTAAAGGACGCTTTTCCATTCACATTCAAATTGGTTATGCTAGCACTTGCAATTGCTGCAACAGCTATATTACCTTCTGTAACCGACACATTGTTTATGGAAAGAGTAGTCAATGATGCGTTTGGTATCGTGGTGTTTCCTGTAAAAGTTGGATTATGTATGGGTGCTTTCAATTGATTCAATTCTGCATCTTGGGTTGAACGAGCTGTAATCTCTTGATTTATTATGGATGTCAATGAATTCAATTTTGAAGCAATAGTTGATTCACCAATAATAACATTCGTTATATTTGTCTTGTGAAATGCCTTAACTCCTATAGATTCAACTGTATTTGGAATTGTCAAAGTTCCTTTAAGGTTTATGTTTGCAAAAGCACTTTCACCAATAACTTTCAAAGTGCTCGGCAAAAAAGAAGGGGTCAAGGTTGTTTCTGCAAACAATTTCAAAGAATCAAATGCAAATGCACTAATTTCAACAATTGTGTGATTGTTTCCGCTACCTTTGTAACTTGTATTTGAACCAGCATATATTGATGGAATCGTCGGAAATTCTCCCCAGCTTGATGAAGCGGAATTGGAATATGTTGAATTTGTACTATTTATTCCAGTCAACTTCAATGTTTTTTGTGCGAAAGATAACACTTCATATGCAAAATGTTCATCAACTATCATGGTCATTTTTAACTTTACTTATATCATTTATTTATACAAAAATATATAAATAAATATTTTACACTTATTCAATTCGTTCAAATTTTTCGTTTTATTTGTAAAGTTGCAAACTTGGGGAGCTAACATGACTTAATAATAAAATCTCTCCTCTGTTATTTATTGCAATATCTTTTGCACCGGTTTTGGGTATGCTGAATACGGTTGAACTTCCATTTGATGTTAAAGCGGTTATTCCGGCTGTAGTGGCCAACACCAAGGTTCCATTATTATCAATCGCCACTTTATTTGGGTTGACAGAAATTGATACATTTCTCATTTCAACTGGTGTTGTTCTATTTACCTCAAATTCGGTGAGAGTCCATTGGGTATTATTACTGCCTTTGGAAACAACCACAAGAGTACGATTTGGAGTAAACGCTATACCACTTGCATTTGAAAAAGGTCCAATTATTGATTGTTGATATGTAAGGTTGCCATTCGTTTCAATATTATATAATACAACAGACCCCCACAAGCATACATACAATTTTGTATTTTCCCTATTTATTGCGATACCCCGAGTTAGCGCTTCAGGTACAGTAATGCTTGTTGAATACTCTTCTACACCGGTCATACTGTATCGTCTCACAACAAGTGATGTGGGATCGTTAATACCGTCACCGGTAACATACAATTTATTATTTCTATCAATTGTAGCATTGACTCCACTATAAAAATCGGTCGACACTTGAAAAGTTGATATGAAAGTACCATCCACATCGTATATATTGAAATTGACAGACGCATCATTTTTTTGAAAACCATGAACAAGATTTCCATTTGTATCATGCATTATTAAGTTTACATTATTAACATAGGTTGAAGATACCAAAGCAATATTTGAACTATTGTATGTTGTGCTAGTTTTTAATTTTCCGTTATAAAATATTGGTGGTAATACTTCTCCAAACTTAAAAACTTTTGCATACCGGGTCCCACTAGAAGTAGTGTTATAATTCAGAGCAAATATATTCCCACCATAGTCAACAGCAGGTATTCCGTTGAATGAATTACCAACACCGACCCCGTTTTGTAATACCATTATTCGGTTATCATCCGTTTGAGTTGTCATCGATGGCAACTGATACATTCCTCCATTTGTGGTAATTGCTTGATATGTTGTAAGCCCCGAAATTGTGGTATGAGGAGTACCTACAAGATTTGAAAAATCTACAATATATGTACCAGTAGCATTATTACTGGGGGAGTTCACTTGATCACTTGTTATCAGTATTGATCCATTGGCATCTGCTATTAAATACTGTGGCTTAATTTGATCACTAGTGGTAAGATAGCGGGTATAAACTCTTCTTGATAATACACCATTCGTAATAATATCAATCCACTGACTGTATTTTGGAGAAAGGCATATCTCACCCAATCTAGTAATTGCAAGTCCTCTTCCTGGGTTGTATCCGTAATCTGTTAAGTATCCGCCCGACGTAAATTCCAAAAGCTGACTAAATTGATTTGTATTTAAATTTAATACAAGTACTGCACCCGTCTCTTCAAAGACGTCCAAACTAATAGTCATATATAGGTCTGTTCCATTTGGATGCAATGCAAGTTGTCCTATGTTAATAGGCATCTCCGAATAATCAATATATGTTTTTTCTGCAGTATTGGCATTATATATATAAAGTGTGCCATCGTATGGAATAGTGATATTTTGTTGGAAAACAAGGGAACTTGATAGTTTATAAATGCATGCTGATCCCAATACGCCAGAGGGACCGGGGGCGAATTGAATAAAATTAGCCGCGTATAATGTGTTATTACCAGTCATTACCATTGATTGGAATGCCATCTTGGAAGTTGTGTCTGAATAGTAATGAGCAATATATGTTCCATCTGACTTCATTTTTACAATTTTACTACCAGGACTCGTGACCGTGATGTTACTCATACTGCCGTTGGCGTTGTCACTAACATATATATTTCCAAATGTGTCTGACACTATACACCGTGGTCCAGCCCAAGTTAATGAACTAGAATTGTATGTGGCTGTTGTTGTGTTACGGACGCCGCCAACTGTATAAATGTGTCTAGAAATTGTTGGAGCAGTTACCTGAACAGATGATATACCAGCTGACCCCCAAAATTCGTGCGGGGGGAAGGGGTGAGTAGTGTCGGGAGCATTATTTGTATAAGTAACTGACGCCCCACTTCCATTATTCTGCCAAACTTGAACACTAAATCCATTCGGAATTCTTATTGATCTCACGTTGTCATTTAACCCGTTGTTGGCCAATGTTGCATCACTTGTAAAACCAGGGTTTACATCCATAAAATGCCCTTGATAATTGGGTTCACCGAATAACCGGACCTTAGGGGTTTGAAACCTATTGACAGTTGACCCAGAATAAAAAGCTTTGGAAGTTAACACTGTTGGTGCCGCTGGTGCCGCTGGGGATGGTGTTGGTGTTGGAGTATTTGTTGGCGTGGGTGTGGGTGTTGGTGGTGTTGGAGTATTTGTTGGCGTGGGTGGTGTTGGTGTTGGAGTATTTGTTGGAGTATTTGTTGGCGTGTTTGTTGGCGTGGGTGTTGGCGTGTTTGTTGGCGTGGGTGTTGGTGTTGGAGTATTTGTTGGCGTGTTTGTTGGCGTGTTTGTTGGGGTGGGTGTTGGAGTATTTGTTGGTGTGGGTGTTGGCGTGTTTGTTGGTGTGGGTGTGGGGGTTGGCGAGGGACGAGGTGGAGTTTGTAAAGTAGTCAATGTTGGGTTGCTTTCTCTACCGCTGGAGTTTTGATTTGCAATTACCGCAATTGAAAACGGCGATGAACTTTCATTATATGTTATTGTAATTGATGCAGTTGTTCCAACAATTGAATTGCTAGTTACAATTATACCAGATGGTAAAGGAGACAAATCACTGGATAACACAAGAATCTGAGTAACAGCAGATTGAACTTGGTATGACATAGAAACTGTTCTATTTGTATATTCTGCAACATCGGTTGGTGGATCGTATGTTGGTATACCAATTAAAGTTGGAGCAGTGAATCTTCCCAATAAAACTTGATTGTTGGCCGATACACTTGTTTTACCATAACTGTTTACGTTTGAAAAAACTCCAATATTGAGTGGAGATATTGAATTTGGATATGTAAGAGTTAACAATATTGTTTTGATAACACCAACGGTGTTAACTGTGGATTGTTCAACTGTTACTATGTTGGACAAGGGGCTACTAAACTGGTCAAGTATTAATAAACTATCCACACGATAATTCACATTGTAAGTGAGCTGAGCAACATTGTCAGAATTTGAATCACTATAAACAATTGATCCAGTTAAAATTGGTGTGGTATGGAATGGAATGTCAATCCCTACAATGTTTATCAAGGCACTTTCTCTCAGATTTGAAGTGGCTTTTGAGGATAATATGAAGGCAGTGTTCCCAATTTGTGCAGCAGTGTAGGTTTTTGTTATGGTAATTGGGTTTGTTCCAGTTACGGTGGTGTCAAATTCATTGTTACTGTTATAGACATTTATGCCATTAGATGACGATGTGTTGTAGTTTGCAGAATAGGTGTAAGTCTCGTTTGTACGAGTCACGAGTATTGAATTATCATTTGCATACTCTGGAACAGAATGAGGATTGGTCAAAACAAATGGATTGGAGGCAAGACTTTGCATGCCATATGAATTTGAAAGAGAAATTACGACAAATGAGAATAAAAATGACGGGTTGTAATTGATTGAAAACGTTACGCTTGCATTTGAAACTGCTTGAGAAGAAATATAAACTGCAGAGGTTGATGGATTTATAACTGTTATGTGAGTTGAAGTTGCATCAACTTGATAAGTGGCAGTTATAGTATGTATTGATTCGGATGAAATGCTGTAAGAATGAGTAGTCAAGGTTGGTGTGACAAAAGTAATTAATTCTGCATTTGAAAATGATGTAAAATTACTTAATCGTTTATTATTACTGGTCAATGCTTTTAATTTGAATAATGGTTGACCAACTTGGGTTAAGGGATACGTAAAAACAAGTGTAACTTCCCCAGCAATGACATTGTAATTGTTGCTGACGTATTCTGAATTGGCATAATATTCCACCTGAACGCTACTAGCAGTTGTTTGATAAACAACGGTGTATGTGTATAAAGATGTTGATGAATTGTATGTGATTGCTTTTGAGTTTGGTTTTTGGACAGGAACATCATGCTGTGGGTAATCATTATATACATTTGAAAGAGTCAACGACTGACTTTCTAATTTGGTGGTGGAATTCAATATTTTTATGACGAGAGGACTTGATGGATTTGCTCCAGGCAAATACTCCAAAGTGTGTACATATTGTGTCGTTCCTGAGACATTATAAACAATTTGATCAATTTTCAATTTTTGAACACCCAATTCGTAATTGATATACAACACTTGTGAAATTTTTCCTGTTGAATCATTCCAAGTAGTTGCACTGTATGGTGTTTGCACGGTGGGAATAGAGTACGTAAAATTAGATAGCTCCAGTTTCAAAATAACGAATGGTGAGTTTGAAGGTATGAAACGGGTTGAAGATTCATTTGCAACAACCACTATGTTTGTTGCGTTGTTTGTATAATCGGTTGTGTTATTTGAATCAATATTGATAGTGTAAAGTTGTTGATTTGTCAATACAAGTGGATTAACTGAATATTGAACGCCCCGACTTGTATACGTAATGCTCGGTTGATTTTCATCAAATCTTAACACAATATTTTGTGTAATTTTTGTAATATTATTTTCATTGTTTTCATCAACCGTGAATGTTAACACGGAAGACACAAGCTCAATGTTTTTCAAACGATTGATTTTGTCTGGATACATTATTGTGGACCCATCATTATTAATTCGCAGTAATCCGTGATACATGTACATGGTGTCAACCCGTTTTACGGTTTCGGATAAAACAGATATTATGGAAGATCCAAGGGTCAAATTATTTTTCATGGATTGTAATTCATTTGAAATACTACCACTGATCAAATTATTTAATGAAGTGATGCTTGTTTGTAAAATTGAAATGGAGGTTTCGCTTACTTTTGTGCTAACAACATTTATCAACTGACTAATGCTTGTTTGGTTTGTTTTTTGAAGAAGAATGGTGTTCAATGAGGTTGACGTTGAAACCGTGGCTTTGGTTGAAATAATGCTGTTCAAAGTGGTTTGAATGGTTGAGTCATTGTTTATTGCACTTGCGATTTCATTTAAAGTGTCTAATGCTGAAATTGCCCCCACACCAATTAATTGCGCAATTGCAGAATTGACAGAGGTTGTGTTTGCAAGCAAATTCAAATCATGGGTTTGTAAACTTGAAAAACTCGTGGAAAAGGAAGACAAATTTTCTACATTGTTTGAAATTTGATTTGAAATGAGAGCGGATAAAGAATTTGTATTACTGATTAGTAGTGAATCGTTGGTTGAAATGTTATTTGAAATGAGTGACTGAGTTGAAATGTGGTTTGAAACACTGGTTGACAATATAACTGATGCAGAAAGAACTTTGCTGATTCTTGTTGACGTTGTATTTGAAAGATTTATGGTTCCGGATGACAATGAAAGAGAATTGGAAACTTGAGTTGAACTCAATGAAGATGTCAATGTGTTGATTATTGAAATTCTGGATGAGGTGATGCTTGAAATTCTATTTGAAAGCGATGCATTATTGCTATTAGTGGATGAAATATGGCTGGATAACTGGGTTGATAATGATGATGTTACTGACACTCGGTTTGATGTGGTTAAACTACCAATTGTGGAAAGAGATACGCGAGTGCTTTCCAAGGATGAAACCGATGTTGAAAACAAAGTTGATAATGAATTGACAGTTTGATTTCTGGAATTGACGGCTGAGCTCAAAGATGCTTCAATGTTAGAGTGATTTTCATGAAGAAGCGGGCCTGCTGTGAGTTCATTTGAAATTTCAAACAGTGTGTTGAGATTGGATGGAGCATCTCCCACAACCAATGATTGAATGGTGCTGAACACATGAGACTGATGCTGAGAAATGTGAATGCTGATATGATTTGAAGTTGATTGAACACTCGACAGTGCATTTGAATGATTTGTTGAAACAAACGTGGACAATGATGATACATTTTCAGCACGTTGAGAAATATTGTTTGTCATTGCAACGTTTATTGCAGATGCATTATTCTGTATTGAACTCATTTTTGAAACATAATCATTTGTCAGCGATTGTGTGTATGAAATAACCGCAGTTGAAATGGATGCAGCATCAACTACATTTTTTGAAATGATGGATGATAATGAGCTGGTTTCATTATTTGCGATAACAGAAAGTGAATTTATCTTTGAAATGCGTACATTTTGTAATTCTCCATTGGTGTCAATACTTACTAATCCACTATTGTACGAAACTTCATACCCTTTTATAACAGTATATGCATTATTGTCTGAATAATTTATCAATACCTCAACAGTTCCTGTGTTGAATGCGATTTGTTGTTTCATATTTGTGCTGTTTTTCAGGATGAATGCCGTATTAAATACATGAGTTAATGACGTCTGCGTAGAATTAAACGGTTCATCGTATAGAGAAGTTGCAATATTTTCATTTGAGTTATTTAACAACCTCACACGATATGTGCCATTGTGTGTAGATGAAAACACAGTTGCAGTCATTGAACTTATCACATAGTTGTTCAATGCAGTGAAGGTGGGACTTGATAAATCAAGAGTAATTGTACCAGTAGAATTTGGAGTAGAAACCCCGTGTGGTCCAGATGTGCTGTATAGCGTGGTTTCGTTTGCAGAAGTTTGTTTTTTCAATACAACAAATGTAACATTAGGCCCATTTACCTGAGTAACCTGTCCTTTTATGTAATCAGTTGATGAATATGCTATTGTTATGAATTGCCCTGTTGAAAATTCTGCAGTTCCGCTAGTTTTTACAAAAGTAAGAGTATCATTTACATTTATCGTTAATAAATTGAAAACACTGTTAGTTAGTGTGTTAGGTGTGGTACTTCCTGAAACCATTGGCAGAATTTGAGTGCTTATTGATTGTGCATTTGATATTTGATTATCAACAGAATTGGATAAAAATGAAATGGTGGATAAGCGATTGGATACTTGTTGAGAAAAAACATTGCTCATTGAGGTTGTTGTGGTGTTGATGTAATTAGTTGTTGATTCAACGACCGAAACGATATCACTTGTAACCGATTGATTAGTTGATATTTCATTTTGCAATGCAAGTGATTGATTTGAATGCAGTGACTTCAACCGCGAAACGTCGCCAACCAATATGGATGTTTCTCTTGAAATGTTTGATGAACGTGTCTGAGTTATCACGCTTAAAGTGCTTGATAATAAAACATTTGATGCTTGCCCTAACGAATTTGCGGTTGACGTTTCTAATGATAAAGAATTGTTTTGTGAAATGCGGTGAGAAATGTTAGATGACACCTCATTGTTTAATATTAACTGGTTGGAATTTATGTTTGAAACCATAGATTGCAATATAGTGGAAGCAGATTCAATATTGATTTTTCGTAAAGAGGTTGCCTGTGATATTAACGATAGCATTCCTTCTTTTCTTGAGTTGAGGGTTCCAACTTCATTTTGAATAAATGAAGAAACGGATGCCACTGCACTTGCACGATCAGCAATGGTGCTTGTTATTGATTGCAATGTGGTAGATTGAGTGTTTGACGCGGTTACTTCAAAATCTGGGTTTTGTTTAAATACGCTTGTTATGGTTGACAACGTGGACGCAGTTGATATTAATTTGCTACTTTCAAGTGTATTGATAAGTGACGTTGTGAATGATTCAGTTGCCAAGGTGTTATCATTGTATTTCGGTTTTTGATTCAGAAACGACCAATCATTATTAACGGTTGTATTTCCAACAATAGTTGCCAAATTGTTTACTTTGAGTAGTGGAAAGTTCAGGTCAACAACCAGTGGAAGTAATGATTCCATACGGTTTGCATAAGTTATTCCAAATGCACCAGCTGTAACAACAGAATTTATGGTTTCTTGTGTTGTTCCCCAAATTTTTGAACTGTCATACAAAACTCCATTAATTGTGTATATGGTTTTGATATAGAGGATTGGGTTTGGATTTACGTTCAATATGGGAACTGGAACCGTGCTATTATATCCTACTTGAATTTTTTTAGATGATGCATTGAATGTGACTGACCAGTAAATAATGGATCCATTGGACCATTTGACATTTGTTTGACTCAATTTTGAGAGAATTTCGGAAGCAAGGGACTCCCCCGTTTTGTAAATGTTGTTTGAAAGAATGATTTCAATGTTTTCATTCAACAAGATATTTCCGGTGTTTGAAATGATTGTAAACCGGTTATTTTTCAATGTTTCGGATACGTTGTGTTCAATATGATCAATTGTCATTGTATTCACCCTGGTTGCATTCATGGTTGCGGTTCCAAGAACGGTTGCCCGGTTCATATTGGCACTTGTGACGGCTGCATTTGTCATGGTGGTTGTTCCAGTAAAGGTTGGATTCAAAATTGGCACTTTTATGTTATTCAAAGTTGAGTCGCTTGAAATTCTTTCGTTGGTTTCTTTGTTTGTGACGGTAACTGCATCAACCAAACTTGACAGTATATCGGAGACGGTTTCATTCTCAACTAGTAGTTCGTCAATGAGGGTATTTGAAAAACAGTTATTACCAATATGAACAACACTAGCAGGAATTGTTAAAACCCCGCTTATTTTTACATTTTTGAATGCATTCTCTCCGATTCGTTCAATTGAAGACGGCAATGTTAATGGACCTTCTAAGAATTGTGTGAGTCCATTGAATGCGTTGTTTGCAATTTCGGTTATGGTAAATGCATTTTGGGTGAATCCAAAGCCATTATGCGCTTGAGATGAACCGGTGTAGCTAGATGAAATAATTGGAAATGTTCCCCAGTTCAAATTAGATGAATTGTATTTATTTGTGTTGATACCAATAATCTTCAATGTGCGATTATTTGTGGATACAACTTCATATACAAAATCAGTGTCAGATATTGACATAATATATATATATCTTGATTATATCATTAAGGTATATAAAAATGTGTAAAAATAATTCATGATTAATTATAAAGACATTCTAATTCTAATGCAATACTATAATCATTACCATTCAAATCAATTATGTTACCATATTTGTCTAAAACTTTTATGTTCAATTTGTCCAAACTGACCGGTCCCAAATATTCTCTCATCTTGAATATCATGTCACTAGAATTGTCATTGATAATGGTTAACTGTCCGCTGCTGACTGTTATCCTTCCTAAAATGTTAAGTCCCAAATATGAATCACCAGTTTGAGCTATAATGCTGTTTGTTATAAAATTTTTGTTGTAATCCTCTACTGCGATATAAATGCAATTTAAAATTGAACTTCCGAATGAACTTTCACTTTCCAAAACAGCATACATTTTTAAAATTGGAGTTTGACCAATCATATTTATTTTGGTGTTATTCCATGATCTTTTGTAAACAATTTCTTTAAAGCCCATCATCCATCCAGCAGTTTGACTGATAGTCTTAATATTCGCTTCATAGTATTCTTTGTCATACTGTTCTTTAAATTTTTCAATCTCACAATCTGTGTAAATACAATCGTTCGTGATGTATTTAGAATATTTATTTGGATCGTCAAACATGATAACATATTCAAAATTTGGACTATTCTGAGGTGTAATGAATGATTGATTTACATGAATGGTTGTTTTGCTAGTGTGTGAACTAATGGAAATCAAAAAAAATTCCATACCATTTTCAGTGTTTTTTAACAAATTATTCATCATTTCCATAAATTCATCAGTCAAATAGTTCCCATCTGGTATCTCAATTTTATTAGTGTATACTTCATGTTCAGTATATGGAGGAAAATTTAATCCAGTCATCATTACAGTGAAATAGTTGTTTTTTTTTTTTCCAGAAAAGGCAAACCACATGTTTGGAATTTGAAGTGATGATATTTTCATTGAAACTACATTTTCTACTGGATATGGTAATTTCCATGATGCATTTGTTGACGTGGTTGTTTTATAGTTTGTCCGAAACAATGTGTCCATTGATAGAAGTCTTTTTATTGTACGTCGTTCAATTGGATTTATTACTCCAGTTGGTAATTTATGAGAATGGGTGTTGACAACTGTTGGAAGGTTTCGTTTTATATATGAACTTTCATCATGAAACATTGAATCTCTTTTTAATTCATTATAATTCAATGGGGTAGTTGAATAAGTTGAAAGAATTGTGTTTTTTGGGTTTAAATTGTCGTCGTTTGGGTTATAATTCAAGTTGTCTTTTGAATTTTCATCATTATACGGTTGTGTCTTTTCACATATTGAAATTTCTAATTGACGTTTGCAATTGTCAATAAACACTACCGCGTCCTTGTTTTCACTTAATTCGTATTGCATTTTATTTGCTTGTTTATGCAATTCATCTAATGTGCAATTTGTGTTCAATTTCAGCAGATTATACATTTCATCAATGGTGTAATTATTGATATCAAAATCATATGACATGTCTGGTGGAATGTGTTTATTTATTACATGTTTACAAAAAATATAAACATGAAAAACTTATGCAAGGTTTAATTCTTTTAAAATTTCGGCCATAAATTCAGAACTGAATGCACCATTATTTGGAAAGCCATATCGTTCAATGTAAAGAGCGTATTCTGGACGTAGTTTAGGTTTAGCAATGGTAGATTTTTGTTCACCAAAAATGTTATATGTTTTCTTTGTAAGTGTTTGTAAATATTGTGTTAACAACTCAACATTATACAGTATTGAGTTTTCATTTTTTAATTTTGTAATTTCATTTTTCAAAATAACCATTTCTTTGCCGACATTTACTTCAATCACCAACAATGTTGTTAAACACGAGTTCAAATAATTCAATAACCGAATGTACACTGGCTGTGAGTTTGTTTTCAATGCGCTTAATTTGATTGCCAAAATTTTAAATGTTTCAATTGAAAAGTTGTCTATCAAATATTGCAAATCACCCAAATCTAATTTGGTCATGTAGTCATTCAATTCAAAGAAAGGATCGCTACTAGCTAACTTGACTAATCCACTTTGTGTTGATGAAAACATAGAAACATTTCCAAATAGTACATTTCTTGAAAAAATACTTTTTGTCATAAATCAATCTTGCATTTAATTATCCCGAATATTAATTTAAAAAAATAAACAGTCTTTAAAAAAATGTTTCCCAAATCAATAATTCAATCCAATGAATATGGCATACCGGAACATGTCAAATGTTACATAAAAGATCATTCTAATGAGTTCACTTATAAACACTACAGCTATGAAGAAATTATTTCATATTTTTTAGAAATAATTCAAAAAGAGACTGATGATGATTGTAAATGGTTGTGTGAAGAAATATGCAAAATGCACGAAGACAACTCAGAAGAACTAGTGAATGGAACGATCAAAATGAAAGACTTGCTTAATGTGCATGAAATATTTGCATATTATTTTCTTTATAAAAATGGAGGAGTTTATATGGATCACGGGTTGGTTATGAGTGAAACCATCCAGTTGTCTGAAATAATTGAAAAAATTGTTAACGCTGCTTCATTGAAAGATTCAAGCGATTGTCTTATAACGGTAAAATCATGTTTGAGTCCAATTATTTTCAACGGAATTATGATATGTACCCCCAATCACCCTGTTTTAAAAAAGGTGATCAACTACATACGTGATTATGTTTCTGAATTCAAAGAGTGTTGTAAAAATAACAAAACGTTTGATGCGTCGGTCATAAAAACTTTAACATTTATGCATACATGTTGTGAGGAATGTTCTTCATCAGTCATTCTTTTGAATGAAACAATATTGTCAAATGAATCCAATGCTGTTATATTTGATAAAAATCAAACTGAGGGGGAAACCATTGTGCCGTTGTTCTATCATTATTTTGTTGATAAAATTGTGCAAAAATCAAAACCAAAAAAAATGCGACACGTTCAAACAAATGACGTCTCTCAAATAAAAATTGGAATAACGGCGGCAGTTCCTTCCCATATGTTCAACAATGGAATACATCAGAATACGTTATATTTTTACGAAGTTTTGAAAAGAATAGGATACGTGCCTTATTTGATTGTTACCAATTCAGATTATATGAAACTAAAGAAAAAAACGCCGGATGGATGGAATTCATCTGATTATGAAAACGTGGTAAGTTTTTCTCAATTTTATGAAATTGAATTCAATGCAATTGTTACGTTTGGAGTTCAAGTTTCTCACATTGCACTTCAACAGCTGCGCACATTGGGGGTCAAGTTGGTGTCATATGTATGCGGAAACGAATATTTAATAAATTCAGAAGCAATCATTTATAATCACGGAGAATCAGGATCATATGAACAAGATAAAACTAATGTGCGCCAATCATTATTTGATGAGATCTGGCTTATACCACAAATGATGGATTTGAACCACTGTTACAAAAGAACGATGTCCCGGTGTGCAAAAGTGATTGAAGCTCCATTTATATGGTCGCCAAGAGGCATTCAAACAATTGCTGAAAAAAATGGTGCAACTTTGGATGATTACCTTTATGTAAAAAAAACAAAGACAAAGGCAAAAAAATTAGCAATATTTGACCCAAACATCAGCATAATGAAATGGTTTCTTCCATCTTTTGTCATAGGGGAACGTGCCTACCAGTTGTGTCCTACTTTGATTGATCGGATTTATATCACCAATACGTTCCGAGATAAAATTGGAGATACCCTTAATTCAAAAAAAATAGAAAATACCGTGAGATATACTGATATATTCATGGATAAACGATTATTTTTTGAAAAACGGTTCATTACAATTGAATTTATGAAAATTCATGCTGAAATTGCTATTTTTCATCAATGGGGAAATCCTCTAAACTACATTTATTTAGAAATGGCATGGCTTGGATACCCATTTTTGCATAATGCTCATTTGTGTTCAGATCTTGGCTATTATTATGAAGGGTACCAATTGGAACAAGGGGCTCAAACTCTATTGCAAATTATTATGAAACACGATGAAGATGCGATTGAATATTTACGTATCAACCGTGAACGGGTGCAGCGTTTTCTTCCAACCAATCTTGAATTACAATCCAAATACAAAAAAATGTTCAATGATTTGTTTTATAATCCAGAACAACCACAAAATTAAATATTCTTGAATAAATTAAATAAAAAAATTGAAAATGTCCACATATCATTTATTATTGACCACACACACAACAATGCACACATTATATTTTGATGGTTGTAGCAAAGGAAATCCGGGACGAGCAGGTGCCGGTGCAGTAATATACGATGACCAAAATGTTGAAATATATTCAGAATCAGTGTTTGCTGGATACAATACAACTAATAATGAAGCTGAATACACAGGTCTCATTTTGGGTTTGAACACCGCCTTTAAAAAAGGTATATCTGAGCTTCGTGTTTGTGGAGACAGTCTTCTTGTCATACGACAAATGGAAGGAAAATACAAAGTTTCTTCTCCGAATCTTGTACCATTACACAGTTGTGCAACTAAATTGACTTCAAATTTTTCTAAAATTGAATTTGTGCATGTTTACCGAGAAAAAAATAAACGAGCCGATTTTCTCTCAAATGTGGGGGAGAAGGGAGTTATGGACCATGAGGAATGAATATAGAATCGTCTGGAGTTGGAATTGAGAGAGAAATTGGATTTGATAAACGAAACAAATTGGAAAATGCCAACATGTTGACAATACTCCATGCGTGTTTTGTAATGTGATGTAACTGATCAAACGAGTCACGTGGATTATTTTTTTTAAAAAATTGTTCAACAAGTATAAATTCAAGGTTTGAAACATCTGTTTGAGTTATGTTCATTGGTTCCAATAATGCTTCAATTTCTTGATTGAGTTTGCTTGTTGCCAACAATATTTGATAAGAGTGTCGTTGTTCAGTTGTCATTTCATCTGGTAAAATGGTTTCTACATTTTTTGAATCAAATGAATAGTTAACATATAAAGAAGAAACGATTCTTACTTGATTTAGGATAGAGATCGTTGAAGCACATTCATTTATGAATATTTCTGCAAGAACATTTGAACCCCCCGTATCAATTTCGTTCAAAATGGAACAATTAGTTTGGACATTTTGATGCATTTTATCAGTTACGGAATGAAGGATTGGGTTGACTGGTGAGAGAAACCGAAGACGAGCAAGCATACCTTTTTGAATAATTAAAAAATAGTTTTAATTTATTTTTTACAATCAATAAAATGTGGAGTATATATAATATAAATTAACAAGATATATGAAAACATTAGATGAATTAGAAGAAGCGCTTGTAAAAGAAGCGGTTGAAAAAATTGATGCTACAAATGGTGCCAAAAAAACAAATGACCCCAATATAAAAAATATATTATCAATTGTTGAACAGTTTATCAAAAAAAAAGAGTTGATTTGTTATGGGGGAACCGCCATCAACAATATTTTACCAGAAGAAGCACAGTTTTATGATAAGAAAAAAGAAATTCCAGATTATGATTTTTATTCTCCCAATGCATTAGATGATGCTAAAGAACTTTCGGATGAATTATATGAAGAGGGATATTCCGATGTGGAAGCCAAATCAGGAACGCATTATGGAACTTATAAAGTGTTTGTAAATTTTGTTGCAGTTGCAGATGTTACACAGATGGAGGTTAACCTGTTTCAAAACATAAAGAGCAACACTATAAAAATAGATGGGATGTTGTATGCTCCTCCTAATTTGTTACGAATGGCAATGTATTTGGAATTGTCACGTCCTGCGGGAGATGTTTCTCGCTGGGAAAAAGTGAGTAAACGTCTCATTCTTTTAAATAAACATTATCCATTGAAATCTGATAAGTGCTTTTCAAATGATACCAAAATGATGCCATTTCAAACACCAAATAATAAAAAATCTCCAACACGGGACCAATTAGATGGCACCAAAAATGATGTTGAAACAAAAGAGGTTCAACTTTTTAGAATTATTCGGAATACGTTCATAGAAGCAAATCTAGTTTTCTTTGGAGGATACGCCATTTCACATTATTCACGACATTTGCCGTATTCTGATAGAGATATTTTTGCACAGATTCCGCATTTTGATGTGTTATCCCTAGATCCAGAATCAGTTTCAAGTAAATTGAAACAACGGTTGATGGACAACAATTTTGAAAACATTGAAATAACAAAGCATTCAGGTAGTGGAGAAATTGTTCCAGAACATTATGAGATTACAGTTGATGGAATTTCAGTTGCTTTTTTATACAAGCCATCTGCGTGTCATAGTTACAATATAATTACAGTAAAAACAAAAAAAATAAAGATTGCAAGCATTGACACAATGTTGAGTTTTTATTTGGCAATGATTTACACAAATAAACCATACTATGATGTGAAACGAATATTGTGTATGTGTGATTATTTATTGAAAATTCAATTGCATAATCGTTTGAACCAGCGTGGACTATTGAGACGGTTTGGTGCATTATGTTATGGTAAACAAGAAACATTGCAAGACATCAAAGCATTGAAATCTGAAAAATTTCGTCAACTTAAAAAAAGTGATTCTGAATATGAAAAATGGTTTTTAAAGTATTCTCCGATGGAACACTTTGAAAAAAGGTACAATATAAAAAAAAAACACATGATGACAATAAAACGCTCTCCAAATGCAACAATATCAAAAAGTTCAGCAAAAAATTCGGCAAAAAGTTTGTCAAAAAGTTTGTCAAAAAGTCCGGCAAAAAGTTCGGTAAAAAAATCAGTTTCAAAAAAAAAAAATAATTACTTTTTCAATCCATTTAAAATGATAAATTTATAAAGGTGTAAATATGCAAAATCACATAGACGATGTTGAAGTTCCAATAGTTGTTTCGTACTGCAACAAATTTGAAGAAATGAATTATGAAAATACACGCAGACTTGTGGAAACATTGAAACGAAATGAATGGAACTATGTAATTCTTGGTAAAGGAGAAAAATGGGTAAACTTCATGACAAAAATCAAGGCTTGTCATAAATATTTGAAAACACTCAACCCAAATAAGGTTGTGGTAATAACAGATGCTCATGATGTGTATTGTTTAAGAAATGTGCATTATTTTATGAATGAGTTCAAAACATTAAATGCATCAATTGTTACAAGCATGGAGATGTTTGCGGAAGGAAAACTAGAATATAACTCCAATGAAACGTATCAGCAAGTAGAATGGCTGGGTCCTTATTTTGAACACCATCACATAAAAATTAGAGAGAATGACATTTCAAAAAAATTCATAAACGGAGGATTAATTTGTGGATACGCAAAAGACTTGATTCATTTGAATGAATGGATGCTTGAACACGGATACACCGATGATCAAAAAGCAATCGGGGCATATGCAAACACCTATCCGGATACTGTCTTATTGGATTTTAATTCAAAGTTGTTGCACACATGCACCTCTAGTGTTAACTTTGGTTTACATACAGATGCACAACGATTAGACAGTCCATCAATTGGTGAATTATTTGGGCATTCTTCTTATTTCATACATATCCCTGGATTGAATTGCGGAGGAGGTCAACCTATTTTATATGATGTTGTATATGATGTAATAACCAAATACAACTCAAATATTGCAAATAGCATTCCATCGTATCAATACGACTATGTCCGGTTTAAGAAATACCATAATGAAAATAAAATATTAACTGATTACATGTAACCTAATGAAAAACTGGATAAATTGGACATTTGTTCTTATAATTTTTTACATTATAGTAAAATTCAACTACAAACAACTGAATTTGGAAAACTATGAAAATTGGACGGACTGCGTGAATCAAGGGTATCCGAAAGACTGGTGTTTGTTTACTCCTGATCCACTGAATCCTTCTCCTGGATATTGTAACTGCGGAGGGAATCGGTACAGCGGTTACCGGGTTAATGGCAACTGCAACTGTTATTTGCACAATCCACAACTGTCAACAATATACGTTGATAAATTGTTTCATGATTTTTTAAATTGAATAAATTTTAAATTTACAATTCAAAATCAGCTGGTAATTCCGGAATGTTTGTTTCATAATACGTTTCAATTTCTTTCATTTTGCGATAATCGCGTCTTGTAACAAAATTCAAACCAGTTCCTTTTCTTCCCCAACGACCAGACCGACCAATTCTGTGCAAGTAAACATGAACACACTTGGGTAAATCAAAATTGATTACAGTTGCAACTTGTTGAATGTCAATTCCACGTGCAGTCAAATTAGACGAAATAAGAACCCGATGCATACCACGGCGAAAATCTTGATACACTTTGTCTCTAGCAAGTTTATCCATTCCACTGTGAATGCTGCAAACAGGGAACCCATCATTTAACATTGCTTCAGCCAAGTCACTTACTCTGCGAATGCTGTTACAATATATAATGCACTGAGAGAGAGAAATTCTTGCAAATAAATCTTTCAATGTCAAATATTTATGCTGATCCGTATCAAGAGCAATATGGTACTGACGAATACCTTTTAGAGTCAATAATTCATTTTTTACAAGTATTTTTACTGGGTTACGCATAAATTTTTCTGAGAGAACATGTAATTCATCTGACATTGTTGCGCTGAACAAACAAACTTGCACGTTTGAATTCAATTGTTGAAAAATGTTGTATATTTGCTCGTTGAATCCAGCCGATAGCATTTCATCTGCTTCATCTAAAATCAACATTTGAATTCCAGGTCCAATAGTTGGTATACGTCTCAAAATATCATGTACTCGTCCTGGGCATCCTATCAATATTTGTGGTTGTTTTGCTTTGAATTCCATAATGTCATCATCAGTTGATGTTCCACCAATCAACAATTGAATATTCAATTTCATTTGAATACTCAGTTCTCCTGTTACACTACATATTTGTTTTGCAAGCTCTCTTGTTGGAGCCATAATAATTACTTGAGGTTTTTTCAACGCAGCATCAATGCGATTCAGTGCTCCAATTGTGAATGCGCCGGTTTTTCCACTACCGGATTGTGCTTGCGCAATTACATCCCTTTCCTGTATAATAGATAAAATTGATTTTTGTTGAATGGGACTGGGATCTTCAAACCCGTATCCATATATTCCTCTCAATAAATCGGGGTCCAACTCTGGAACATCTTCCCACTTTGAAAATTCTGGAACGTCACCAGATGCAATCGTCGTCATTTTTTCGTTTGGATTTGCTACTTTATTTTGAAGAGCTGCATTTAAGCAGTTTTATAAATTAATTATAATCCATATAATAATAATTTTATATTAGATATTTTTACGTCTATAATTTAAATTAATAACATGCGTGCTGCGTTTCCCATACCTCCGTAAATCGTGACCGCAACGCTGAATGTGCACGAGTCGGCATACACATTGCCGTCATTATTGACATTGTATGTCAGAAATAATATAAATAAATGAATGAATGAATATAAATAAATGCAATGTTAAAGATATAGCACCACCAAAATGAATGTTGCAACCACGCCCGTTTACCCTATCCAGTACATTAAAACTTTGACATGGAATGGTTTTGATTGCACCTTGCCTGATGAAGTGGTTGATTTAGTTTCACAAATTGCTGATCAGGTGGGAGCTCCTTCTTATGTAAAAACCCCCATTTTTCCAAAAAGAGAAAAAGAAGAATCTAACACAGTGCCAATACAACGAAAAAAAAATAACTCAACCGAAATTACAAACACTGATTGGGAACTAATCCGTTCATTTCAAGCAACTGAGCTTCAAATTCGCAACGGGATTGATGCTGAACTTGACCAAATACGTTCAGATTTGAACAAAATATCAGAAAAAACGTTCAATGATGTATTAACTTCATTGTGTGCTAGAATTGATAAATTGGAAGCGTGCCATTTGTCAGTGGTTGGAGAATACATATTCAACACTGCAAGTTCAAACCATTTCTTTTCAAGCCTTTATGCCAAATTATTCAACCATTTGTTTAAAAGATACAATACCGTGTTTGACACCATATTTCAAGCAAGCTTCAATCAGTATATTTTATTGTTTGACAAGATAGAACGCGGGGACCCAAAAAAAGAATACACCAAGTTTTGTGAAATAAATAAAAACAATGATAAACGTCGTGCAATGAGTATGTTTTTGACAAACTTGATGAAAGAAGGCATCGTTGAACCTTTCAAAATAATTGATATTGTTCAAAAATTGCAAACAATGATCAATGAACATTTACGCAAAGTAGATTATTCAAATGAAGTTGAAGAGTTGACTGAAAATTTGTTCATTATCATTAAAGATGCGCATTCAGAATTGAATCAAAGCGATGAATGGAACAGCATATTGTTGGAAATTGAGTTTATCAGCAAATTGAAACCAAAAAATGTAAAATATCCAAGTATCACCAACAAAACCATTTTCAAACACATGGACATGTTGGATGAAATTAATAAATAAAGTTCAAAGAAAAACATAACATAAAAACAAATCATCAATTGTGTTTATGTGTGTACCAAATGACGACAACACCATGTGAATTATACATTGTAGAAGACTCCACGCCGCAGTTGACTTCTTCTGCATCCAGTTATGACAGTATGATTGAATCATTAAATGATGAAATGAATACTGCATTAGACCTTGAATTTATATCTATTGAATGCTCAAATGATATGGTGTCAGCAATGATTTATGACTATGAATCAAACTATACCATAAAACAATTGAAGCATATTATTGGATACTACGGCATCAAATCCAAAACCAAAAAATCAGATATAGTACAAGATATTATCTCATTTGAAACAAACCCAACCAACACTGAAACTGTATTGCGTCGCAAACAGTTGTTTTGCTACATTGATGTATTGAAAAATGATGGTTATTTGAAAGATTACATCATCATTTAAATTTTTTCATTTTTTTTTGAATTTCCACCACGTTTTTTTGTTACACGAGAGTTAGACGAAATCAATACCTTTGAACTTGGTTTTGATGCAATTTTAGATTTAAATAAAAAGGGTTGAGATACTGATACGGGGCGGGTTGAAACCGAGGTTGGACGGGTTGAAACCGATGTTGGACGGGTTGAAACCGAGGTTGGACGGGTTGAAACAGCATTGCGGCGGGTTGAAACCGCAGTGCGATTAGTAAATCGTGACCGCAAGGAAGAAGGTTGCTGCAGAATGATGCTTTCAATTGCTGATGATTTTTTTTTTTCAAAATAATCATTTGCACATATCAAATGAGAAACCATGAAACTTGGTAATATTTCTCTCAATAAAATAATAAAGTGTTGATAATAATTACTAGATGCATTTGCAAAGCTGTTTGAGGTAACAACATATATTCTTTTAGCACCGATTTGCTTGAACATTTTTTGCATAGTTCTGAATCTTCCATTGATTGGTTCAAATCCACCCTTAATTGAAACATGATTGGAGAATAAATATTTAGCGTATAATTCCAGCTGATGTTTCAATTCTTCGTCTTCTTTGATAAATCCAAAATTCAGTCCACCGAACTGATTCAACAACATGTCAAAATCAAAAAAATATTGGCGTTTTATTGAAAATTTTTTTTCATTTTCAATAATTTCATTCATTACAGTTGTATTCAGACCTGATCCAACTTTTTGTAAAGAATCATTTTGTAAAAAACTTTTGAACTCTTCATCAAATAAAACATCTTGGGTTTTTTGAAAAATGTATTCATCGTCATCATAATATTCTTTCTTTATGTCACCAATGTAAAGTTCCTTCATTTTATTTGGATAACAAAAAATGGATTTTATATTCAAATTGATTTCACGCGCGCGATGTTGCACATCTAAAATATGATTCAAAGAATCATCAAAAAATAAATTGGTGTTTGAATTTATTTTGGATATTTCAAAGTTCGGCAAAAATACTATTCCGTATTCTTCCATTATTTCTGAAATGTTTGCATCTGATTCATTTGAAACCAATCCAAACTTTACCATTTTTTTTTTAATTTGCGAATCAGTAAATGAACCTGATTTCATTTTCAATTAATCAATTATTTATTTTATATTCAATACATATTTTAATCATTTTTACTTTGGAACAAATACATAAGTGCACTCTTCTGTCTTTTTCGTTTCAGATGCGCTTTTGATTCCTGGACGTTTGCTATTCACCATTCTAAAAATAGAATCCTCCAAAAGCGTCCAACCATGTTTATCATGTATGTTGACAACGTCATCAAATAAGTTGTACTTTTTGTCGCTTTTGAAGTTTTTAACACTCCAACAACTGTATTTCACACCAGTTTTTATGATTTGTTGAATCACCGGTTTTAAAAACGCCTCCAACCACTCTTCATAAGACATTCCCGTGCCAACACTTTGTGTTGACTCATTTGAGTATATTTCTAAATTATAATACGGCGGACTTGTCAAAGCAATGTCGTGTTGATCAACCTGCGTTTGAAGAACAACCTCAGCTTGACCTTGAATTAACGTTACATTAGTGAGAGAGAGCTCATTGCGAATGGCACACAATGAATGATATGTTTTTTCACAAGGTTCAATTCCTGTGTAATGCACCGTAATGTCATTTCCCACACTTTTGGCACCAATCATTCGGCCACCCCAACCAGCACAAACATCCAAAACCCGCACATTTTTTGATTTCAGTTGTGTTGCCAAAAATGTCACTATTTTTTTTGCCATGCATGGACGATACATGGTTACTTTTCCTAAACCATTTGTAAATGAAATAGACCGAATTATTTCGGACATATAAGGAGTTGAATGTTGTGCACGATTGAACCGCAGCGCCTTTTCCAAATGTATTTTTGTCCAAAGTGATGCAACAGAAGTTCCTTTGTAATTACAAACATTGTGGAAATGCGACATGTGCTTCCGCATTACTTTCATACCTGCTATTTCAGTTGCAGAACTAGTTAATGGAGAAAGTGTTGCGTCTTTTTTCAATAGCAGTTCCCAGTCCATCTTTATTTGTTCGTTAGTGTAAACAGTGCTTATTATCCCATGCAATTCCAACTCGCTTGCCAACTCTGGCAAAATTTTTTCAAATTCCTGGTCTGACAAGGACCGTAGTGAAAATTTTTTGTTCAAATAGTTTGATAACTTTGTGTTTGATAACATTCAACGCATCAACCCCTCATATGTATCATTACATTTTATACACTTAAATCAATTTTTAAATTTAATTAAATAATATTTACAGGTAGAAAACCATATAAATTTTCAAAAATTAGAAAATCGTCTAGCGAATGCTACGACGCGTATTGGTAGCGCGTCTGTTTTTGTATTTTTTAGAACGCGATTTCTTCCGTTTGCTTTTGCCGCCTTTATTGTTCAAATTCAACTCGCTGAATTCTCGAACCACAGCATCAGCAGCAGCATCAGGAGGAGCAGCAGAAGCAGAAGCAGGAGCAGCAGGAGGAGCAGCAGCAGCAGGAGGAAGAGGAGGAGCAAAAGACCGTATCTTAATTATAGCAGCAGCCCTATTCTGACGAGCATCTGGTCGGCGAATATGTACGAGACCACCATTTTCAATTTGTAAACCGTTATCTCTTAGTAAGTTCTCAAACTCTGCATCAGTTAATACACGCTTAGTCTCAAACTTATTAGTAATACCGCCTTTTCCTTTTTCTTTTCCTTTATCAGACATTATAATATATTCATAATATAATGTATCCGAGTTTTTCGAATGATATATCGCACTAGCTTCTCTCTATACTTGAATTCCTCCATGATTTGTACAGATTTTGGGCGATACTATACAATCGCTGTCATAAATTGAATCATTCAAAGAACAACTTTCTTTTTTTGTGATGAACTGGAACTCCATCATTAAATTCCCCTTCATGAATTATGGATCCACTTTCATCATATAATTTTCCATGACCAGTCATTTTGCCATTTTTCCAATCTCCGTTATATTGAGTTTTATTGCGAAATTTCATGATTCCTTTTCCTTCCATGGTTCCATCAACAAATGAACCCGTGTATTCCTTTAATTCACCCCTATTGTATTTGTAATTTCCCATTCCATGTTTGAACCCCATATCCCAATCACCCTCATAAACGTCACCATTCTTATAACGGAAAGTTCCTGTGCCATGCATTTGATCATTATCCCATTCACCATTATAAACACCACCATCAGAGTATACCATTCCGCCGTACCCCGATTTTTTGTTTTTAACAAAGTCTCCATTGTATGAGAGAGTATATTCATTCCCCTGTGATGGTTGAGTCAGTTTTCCTTTACCATGCGACACATTATCCTCCCAGTTTCCTTCATAAACAGTTCCGTCTGGATAATTCATAGTTCCTTCTCCGCTCATCACATTGTCAACCCAGTTTCCTTCATAAACACTTCCATCCAAAAATTTGTATGTTCCGTAACCATTTTTTTTTCCATCCAAAAAGTTACCTTCATATACTCCATTGTGCGTTTTCAAAATAACAGGACCATCAATAACTCGGTATGAAACCACCGGTTTAGAACCACACCGGGGTTGAAACACAACCGCAACTGCCTTCCCACGAAACTCATATGGATATGGAACAGAATCCGTTTCCAAAATGTCATAAATTCTTCCATCAACTGCATCTTCATGCCATTCCAAATTCAAATTGTATATATTTGTACCTCCTTTTTTTGAACGTCTTTTCAGACTTCTTTTTATTTTGTTGTTTTTTTTGTTTCTGCATTTGGTTTTCATTTTATATTATTTAGTCAAAAAAACATTCAAAAATTGTTTAAAATAATAACACAAAAAATGAAAAGTAATGAAAATATAACAAATGCAATATACATTAATTTAGATTCACGGAATGACAGACGTATTCATATTGAATCTCAGCTGAATGTGCTTAAAACCAGTCCAAATGGATTGATCAATTTGACAATTGAGAGATTCAGCGCATTAAAAAATAAGTATCCAGCAATTGGATGTAGTATGAGTCATATGGCTTGTGTTAAACATGCACAAAATTGCGGATGGGATCATGTGTTGATTTGTGAAGATGATGCTGAATTTACAAATATTGAATTATTTTTAAATCAGTTGAATCATTTTTTGAATACCGTTTCTGTATGGGATGTTGTTCTTCTGGCAGGAAACAATATGATGCCATTTCAAAATGTGAATAACTCATGTGTAAGAGTTTTTAACTGTCAAACTACAACTGCATATATTGTGAAATCCCATTACTATGACACGCTTATTAATAATTATCGGGAGGGCATAAAAAATTTAATGAGGGAACCAACCAAAAAAATTAATTATGCAATTGATCGTTATTGGTTTCATTTACAGCGCCGACATTTGTGGTTTTTAATTATTCCGTTGAGTGTGGTTCAACGGGATGACTACAGTGATATTGAAAACCGTTACACTAATTACAAAAAATTGATGTTGGATTTAGATAAAAAATATTTGATGCACCGGTAGTACCAGATGTACTTACTGTTAAAAGTTATCAAAAAAAAAAATTGATTTGAATTTTTATTTGTCTACAATGATTAGTGTTCATATCAATCCACGTCGTCAAGCATGTCAAGGATCGTTTACATCGTTATTGAAAATCAAGAAGTGTACCAGGAGCTGTACGCTTCGTACGAAGCTGCACGCGACGCAGCTTTGGAAAAATATAAAGAGCAACTTGATGAGGAGAGGGAATTTGTTATTGAATGCAAGGGGAGGTCGACAATGGCGTCTCAGGTGGATGTTGCTGAGAACACCGAGACCGGAGAAACTTCACTCTACGTCGAGAAGAGTATCTTCATAACCATATATCGGCGATACGTCAACTTTTGAGCCATCTCAGGTATAACTCTGGTAAGATAAAGGTAAGTATTTTTTATTTTTACTTTTCGGTTTTTTTTAATTCACATTCAATTAAAGCCTCACACCAAGACCATCGACATCTGTGACGTTGGACATTCAGCAATTTTATTTCTTCATGCTCGTGCCTCTTGCAGCCAACGCAATACCAAAACCCACCAAAACCATACCCATCCACATGGAATTCGTAATCGGTTCGTTGAAATACCATGACGAAAGTAATCCTGTCACAATCGGGTAACACGAGGTAACGACCACGATAAACGCAATGTCATTCGCATTGTGGTATGACTCGATGAGGGTGGCAAACAGCATATTGGCCCACAAGAGACAACATGTAACAAACACCACAAAAAAAATCATTTGAGTCCAGGTCAGCGTTGGCACCATTTGTGAGGTGTCCTTCAAGCGCCAACCTTTGAAGTATGATGACATGGATAGGTTTATGCCTAAGGTCATGAGAATGACAAAAAGTCGCGACTTCATTGACTACATGGAGGAAATCCAAAATGAAACTCGCGAATCATATGAAACTATTGTGGAAAATTATGTGAATTCTCAAATAATGAAGAATATTAGACAATGGCTTGATAGTGATTCTCACTTCCTATTACCACCATTACATTTGATGGATTTGATAAAAAAATGCAATTATTATAAAGAAGTGTATGAAGATATATATAAAGATATATATGAACAATACCTTGCAAATCCAAGGAGGCTCGCCTATATCAAAAATGCCATTTCCAGAACACTTGGACGACCGCGTTCAAAACAACCAAGGCAAA
>Ga0194133_10001065_pt1 | contig 51540 bp, 45 predicted proteins | sample TA2KigOf40mmetaG_FD_155448 | JGI IMG/M metagenome (GOLD analysis project Ga0194133, IMG submission 155448) | Freshwater microbial communities from Lake Tanganyika, Tanzania - TA2015055 Kigoma Offshore 40m | ecosystem: Environmental > Aquatic > Freshwater > Lake | place: Tanzania: Lake...
AAAGGAGGCGCTGAACGAATTCTTTATGCACCGGAGTATAGCTGACATTAAAGCGCTGCTTGAAGCAGCCGGTGACCTGGACACCAGGCTGAGAGGTGAATTGATCACGCTGATAAGAGGTGAGACACTCTTCTCAGAAGAAAAATTTCTCTTCTTTGTACATTCTCTCTGGCCACAATTAGATGAAAACGAAAAAAATGACCTGTTTGTGGCAACGATAAATTATCCAGAACCCTGCTTTCATGCGGTATTTGACATGATGGATTGCTCATTAACGCAAAAGCATATCTCCGCCATGCTTAGTATCGCGAGCCTCGAAAAACATAAGGCCGCATGGGAGTTTGCTGCTGATCGATCGCCCGAAATGGGCCAGTTCTTGAACGAAGTGCGTGAGAAGAATTTCAAACCATTCATGTATGTGCGTCAAGCCGTTCAGGTGGGAAGCTTGCGGTGGTTCGATGCTTTCATCAGTGCTGGCTTTGATTTACAAGAGTACCTTGATCTCAGTGCGCGAGATTTTCTACCCAAGCTGGCGGATCTTGACCCGGCCGGGCTCAAAAATCGGCTGGCCGGTGTCCGGCTTCTGGCAGATACAACGCTTCAGGACGATTGCAATACCAACGAAGGTAAGCGTGCGTTAAGCGAACTCATCAAGGCAACCGTGGTTGTATCGTAGACCCTCACCGGATTGCAGCCCCGCCGCTGTAATCCGGTATCCTTGCGGCCTTGAATACTTGTACCCGAGCCTCGGGATTCGTCAATGGCTGTTCCTTTCCAAACACTGCGTGACCTGCTGCGTCACGCAGTCACCCGCTTCAACACCGCGCAGCTCTATTTTGGGCATGGCAGCGATAATGCCTTCGATGAAGCAGCCTATCTGCTGCTGCACACACTCAAACTGCCGCTCGACCAGCTGGAGCCCTTCCTCGATGCACGGCTAACAACCGACGAAATCCAGACACTGCTCGGCTTGATCGAGCGTCGTGCCAATGACCGCGTACCCGTGGCCTACCTGACGAATGAGGCGCTGCTTGGCAGCTATCGCTTCTATGTCGATGAGCGCGTGATCGTGCCGCGCTCATTTATCGCCGAGCTGATTCCAGAGCAATTTCAGCCATGGATTGCCGAACCGGATGAGGTATCGCACGTACTTGAGCTTTGTACCGGTTCGGGCTGTCTGGCGATTATGTTGGCCGATGCCTTTCCATATGCACGCATTGACGCGGTTGATCTGTCAACCGATGCATTACAAGTGGCCGAAAAAAACATCACCCACTACGCACTGCAGGACAGAGTCACGCTGCATCACTCAGATCTGTTCGACCAAATTCCGAATAAAAAATACGACCTCATCGTTACCAATCCGCCCTATGTGAATAGCGCATCGATGAACAAGCTACCGCCAGAGTATCGCGCCGAGCCGCAGATGGCACTGGCCGGCGGCGAGGATGGTATGGATCTGGTGCGGCGTATCGTGGCCGGCGCGAAAGAAAGACTGACACCGCATGGCGTACTCGTGGTCGAGATTGGCAATGAATTTGTGCATGCCGAAGCCGCATTGGCCGATCTTGAGCTGACCTGGTTGTCGACCAGTGCCGGTGATGAGGCAGTGTTTTTGGTGATGGCTAGTCAGCTATAACCTTCTGAATTAATTAATGCATTAATGAATGACTGCCTGAATGAATAAGCATCGCCAGTTGAAAGACAATAACCCCGTAGGCCGAAGTCCAGCCTCTGCGCAGTTTCCCAAATCATGATTCGACTCCAACAGCTGAGCCTGATGCGCGGCACAAAAGCGCTATTCGAGTCGGCCGACCTGACCATCAACCCCGCTGAAAAAGTCGGCCTGATCGGCGCTAATGGCTGCGGTAAATCGACGCTATTCCAGATGCTGCTGGGTGAGTTGCAGCCTGACAGCGGTGATATCGATTTTCCTAAACAATGGCGCGTTGCCCATGTCGCGCAAGAGACGCCAGCGCTTGATCGAAGCGCTGTTGACTATGTCATTGACGGTGACGCTTGGCTGCGTTCACTCGAACATGCACTAGAGGCGCTCGAGTCCCAAGGCGATGCGGCCGATGGTCATAAAATTGGCGAGCTGCATACCCAGTTAGCGGATGCCGATGCTTACACGGCGCGCTCACGGGCAGAGCAATTACTGCTCGGCTTGGGATTTTCAGTCAACCAGTTTGACCATCCAATCACCAACTTCTCGGGTGGCTGGCGCATGCGACTGAATCTTGCCCAAGCCTTGATGTGCCCCTCCGAGTTGCTGCTGCTGGATGAGCCCACCAACCACCTGGACCTGGATGCCATCCTGTGGCTGGAAGATTGGTTGAAGCAATACGCAGGCACCATGCTGGTGATCTCGCATGACCGGGATTTTCTGGACAGCGTGACCACTGTGATCGCGCATATCGATCAGCGCAAGCTCAAACGCTACGCCGGTAACTACAGCAGCTTCGAGCGCCAACGTGCGGCACAGCTGACCTTATTGCAGTCGCAGGTCGAAAAGCAGCAACGCCAACGCGCGCACCTTCAGTCATTCATTGATCGCTTCAAAGCGAAAGCGACTAAAGCCAAACAGGCCCAGAGCCGTATCAAAGCGCTCGCCCGCATGGAAGAACTGGCGCCCCTGCGCGCCGCCGCTGAGTTCAGCTTTACCTTTCGAGAACCCGAGCGGGCGCCTAATCCCCTTCTGGTGCTTGATCATCTTGATGCGGGCTATCGAAACAACACCTCAGATGACGTCGTCGAACAAAAAATTATCCTGAGTGACTTGCAATGGTCGCTGCAAGCTGGACAGCGTATTGGATTACTCGGGGTAAATGGCGCTGGCAAATCAACGCTGATTAAAACCATTGCGGGCGATATCACGCCATTGAACGGCAGCTTGAACAAAGGCAAAGGCTTGACGATAGGTTATTTCGCGCAGCACCAACTTGAGATGCTGCAGCCCGATGATAGCCCGCTGATGCACTTGATGCGTATTGCGCCCGATGCGCGCGAACAAGTCCTGCGTGATTTTCTGGGAAGTTTTAACTTCCCCGGCGAGATGGTGAAGAGCCCGATTGCGCCCTTCTCCGGCGGCGAAAAAGCGAGACTAGCGCTGGCACTGATTGTCTGGCAGCGCCCGAATTTATTGCTACTCGACGAGCCCACGAACCACCTTGATCTGGAAACGCGCGAAGCGCTGACCGAGGCGCTGGCGCAGTTCGAGGGAACGCTGATTTTGGTGTCACACGACCGCCATCTACTGCGGGCTACCACTGATGATTTCCTTATCGTCGCTGATGGTCAGCTGACTGCGTTTGATGGCGATTTAGAAGACTATCGTGCTTGGCTATTCAAAACCAGAGCAGCCATGTCGGCTAGCGATAAAAAATCGTCAGCGAACGCCATACCGATCACCGTTCCGATTGCTGACAACAAGGTGCAACAACCAATCGAAGCGAAGGAACGTCAGCGTCTTTCAAATCTGAGAAAGCCACTGGAAAGACGTCTGCAAAAGCTAGAAGCAGAGCTCGATGCTATACACCATAAAAAAGCCTCCATCGACGTGGCTTTAGCTGACAGCAGCATTTACGACAGTACAAGAAAAAATGAGTTACAGCAGCTTCTCGACCATCAGCATCAGACCACCACTGTGCTGGAGCAGCTGGAGTCTGAATGGCTGCAGATTCAAGAGTCACTAGAAAAAATCCTGACTGATTAAGGGTTTCATAGTCGGACAGGAACCACGCTGGTATAAGCGCTACTGAGCAGGCACTTTCAACTCAGAGCTGACGCTATGCAACCGACCTGCCCTTCTCATAATACCTTTCCAGACGTACCTGATTTTGGCATTGATCTTTTCCCCACCCCGGCAGCAGTACTTAACGTTGAAGTGAGTCCAGAGGGGACTCAGGCGCCACCACCCGACACCACCACTGGCTCTCACCCCCTCGCAGCTGACCAAAAGCTGCATAGAATCATCCGATTTGGTAACAAATATGATTTATCCAAATTGATCGATGAAGCTATCAGCGAAGGCGCTCAGCTGAACCATCCAGCATGCTACGAATGCAATTCATTAGTTGTTGCAGTGCGCGCCAATAATTCTCAGGCGATATCGCCACTATTGGTTCGTGGGGCGCAATTACCTGTTCGTGATGACAACAACATTGATTTGCTGATGGAAGCCTGCCGGTCGGGCGACGTCAATATGGCGATAGAGCTTGTCAAAGTCGCCAAGATGAAGGTGAACGCGCAAGACGCAACCGGAAAAACTGCACTGCACTATGCGGTGATTGGTGGCTCGCAGGAACTTACCTTGCTCATGTTGAGCAGCGGCGCGAACCCCAACGCTGAAGCTCACCAGATGACGGAATTTGAATCCACAACTATTTTCGGGCTTGGCATTAATTTCAAAAACCTTGCAGTGACGCCCTTGATGATCGCCGTGCGGCTAGGTGATGAATATCTGACTCACCTGCTGCTTAGTCACGGAGCCGACGCGAATCGAGGTGCCTGCTCCCCGCTGATCATCGCTGCTTTTTCTGGCAAGCCTGATATCTTCAAGCGCCTATTGAGTGCTGGCGCGACGCTCGATCAGTGCCGCGAATATCGCGGATATACCGGCTTGTCTGCATGTATTGTTTCCCGGATGCCGATTCATTATCTGTCTCAACTGGTTTCAAATCATGATTTTTCAACCTACAACGGCTCTGTCTCATCGCCACTGGGACTTGCCGTCGAGCGTAAGCTCTATGATGCGGTATCGTTATTGCTCTCGTGTGGTGCTTCGATTGAGAATCACGAAACAACGGATGAGCCTATCAGTATTTGGCAAGCTGCGCTATCTAACGGATGCTATGGATCGCCGATGGCAGATTTACTGATAGCGAAAAATCCTCTGGTCATTCAAACACATGAGGCAGAACCTATTGCAAATCAATTGTTCTGGATGGGCAGCAAGATTCATCAGTCCGAGGTACTTGCCTCAAATGGCTGTTTTACATCCATTATGTTTGCCTCCTCAGAGAAGATCAAGTTGGCATTTAGTGAGCGGCCAGATTTAACGGAACGCCAAAAATCATTGATCGCTGCGTTGATCTTTGGCCAGTCGTTACCTCAGACGCCACCACCAGCGCCGCTCAAGAGCGGGGAACCCATACCAAATCACGTGATCTGGCAGCACAACACCCGACGGAAAATTCACCTCCAACGAGAAGCACTGAAATTAGCATCAACCACCCTCGTTAATCACACCATGCAAAAGCTTGCCGAGACGGTGTCCGCTACGTTCTTTCAAGCGCTCGCCACGCGTTTTCCTAAAAATGTCGCGATTGGAAAATTTATTAATCAGCACTTGCAAGAGGCGCTGGGCATCCCTGCCGTAATCGCCAAACGCATCGGTGATGCATGGCATAAAGCCGCAGCATGGTCGGTAGGTTGGCAAACTGCCCCGGAAAAGAAAGACCAAATTCTGGAAAGCCTGGCGCGTAATCTATTAAGAAAAGCAGCCGACGAACCGCTGATGGATGCAGACACGCTGATATTCTCATGCAAGACTGCACTGGACGCAGCGCTGCCACTTAAATCACAACCGCTCCATCAATTCCACTGCGACCCGGTGGCCTGGCTGTATAAACTAGAAAACCGGACGTCGCTGGCAGACCCCGATCCTAATCTTCCGAATCGGTGTCAGATCGAACTTGGCCTGCCTTTTGCGACCTGTGATGCCATTGCCAAAGCGTGGCAGCAGTCGATACAACGTACGCGAGAAGCGCCATGGCAACAACTGCCACAATTACTGCAAATCCTTAACAAGGAATTTGCCCACCGCATCACAGATAGTCTGGCTGATGAAAACGCTCAAGAGATTATTTCTGATATTGATCATCTGATGCTTCAAACATGGATAAAGAAAATACAATCGCCCAAACCACCACAGCCGACAGCGGCAGAGCTGCCACCGGGTGCGGTTGGACGTAAAAGGCCCGCGGAGCAGGAGGCGCCCGATGCGCCGCCCTCGAAAGAGCGAAAGACTGCATAGCTTAACCGCTGAATACGTCACTGCCGAGGTTTGAAGCATAATCTCGGCATGACCCCACCTGCGACGACATCCCCGAATTTTGGCGTTCACTCAAGCGCCAATCCCAGCCCCAGCGCCAACCCGCCCTCGCCCACCCAGTCACCGCTGGCTGGCATCACCGTACTCGACCTGACCCGGCTGCTGCCGGGCCCGGTCGCGACCATGCATCTGGCCGATATGGGCGCCACGATTATCAAGATCGAAGATAAAGGGGCCGGTGATTATGCGCGCACGATGATGCACGTAAGGCGCGAGCTGTCGCAAATGTTCATTGCGGTTAATCGTGGCAAACAAATCATTCACTTAGACCTGAAGCATGCCGATGATCATCAGGCATTTTTATCCCTGGTGGATAGTGCTGATGTCGTGATCGAGAGCTTTCGTCCCGGGGTAATGGACAGACTCGGTCTGGGTTGGGAAGTGCTCAAAGCGCGCAAACCCTCTTTGGTCATGTGCGCTATTTCTGGTTACGGCCAGAGCGGGCCGCTATCTCAGCACGCTGGGCATGATCTGAATTACATTGGCTATGCAGGAATGCTGGCGCAGACGGCAGATGAGCATGGCCGACCGGTCATCAGTAATCTGCAGGTCGGTGATTTACTGGGTGGCGCACTCACTGCAGTACAAGGCATTCTGGCGGCGCTACTGGCTGTGAAGATGGGCGGCCCCGGCCGGTTCGTGGATGTGTCCATGACCGATGCAGTGTTGGCGCATCACTTGATGCCGCTGTTCGCGTTCAATCATGAAGGCCATGCCGCACCGCCCGCGCGTGATTTTCTGACGGGTGGTCTGCCCTGCTACAACGTCTACCGCTGCAGTGATGATCGCACCATGGCAGTGGGCGCACTCGAACTGAAATTCTGGCAGCGCTTGTGCGAGGTTATCGAGCGGCCCGATCTCAAGCAGCAGCATTGGGCGTACGGTCAGGTAGTGGGTAGCGTTGAGGCGCTTGCCGTTCGCGATCAGCTCGCTGCCATCTTCGCCACGCGCACACAGGCAGAGTGGCATGCCTTGTTTGAACCAGCAGACTGTTGCGTGACGCCGGTACTCACACCCGAAGAGGCTTTACATCATCCTCATTTCATCGCGCGCGGCTTGGTGCGCACTGAGCAGCACCCGACTGAGGGGGAATATCTGGGTACCGGGTGTTCTGTTCAATTCTACGATTAGCCTGCCGTTAATCGTCCTTACAGCAGAAAATGACGATTAGCGTCGATCGCCTCGCGCACCATTGGGCTGAGCTCAGTCGCTTCGCCACCATCCATTTTCTGCACGATGCTTTTACGCATGCGCGGATCCCAGAATTTTTTCAGGTGATTCGCGATATCAGTCCTGGCCTGTTCACGATCGGGCATGCCTTCAAAGAAATCGCCAATCTGATTGGCCATTTTGACGAGCTGCTGGGTTTCCATACATTCACTCCGGTATCGATCGCTTTAAATTGAACATTTCTAAAACGATAGTACTTTGATTTTTTTTGAAAATCTAAAACTGCACTGCTTTCAATCTTGTTGAACCGCTGAAAACTACGCTGACTTCAATCTCTCTAACTCACTACAACCTGCGCTGCATTAAATCGCTCTGCATGGGCGTACACCACATACGAGGTATCACGCATAAAACCAATCAGGGCAACGCCATAACGTTCGGCCAACCCAACCGCAAAACTCGTCGGTGCAGAAATCGCCGCAATAGTGCCTATGCCCATGGTGGCTGCTTTTTGCACCATCTCGTAGCTGGCACGGCTCGTTAATAGCAAGGCGCCACGAGAAAAATCAGTTTTTTGATGAGCGAGCGCACCAATCAATTTATCGAGGGCGTTATGCCGACCCACATCCTCGCGCACACCCGTCACTTGCCCGTGCGCATCGATCCACGCCGCCGCATGCGTAGCACCGCTGTGCTGCTGCAAGGGCTGTCGCATCTGCATCGCTCGCATACCGGCAACCAGAACACTGGGAGCTATCGGCTGCGCGCCTACGACAGGCGCCAATTCACGCGCCACCTGCTCTAACGCCTCGGTACCGCACAACCCGCAACCCGTGCGCCCAGCAAGATTACGCCGACGCTGCTTGAGTGCTGTGAATCGTTCGCTCGCAATCTCGACATGCACCAGCATGCCCTCTTCGCGCAGTTCAACCTCACAGCCGTACAGCTCGCTGCTGTTGGCGATGATGCCTTCAGACAGCGAAAACCCGAGCGCAAAATCTTCCAGATCGGCCGGCGATGCCAGCATGACGGCGTGCGAGATGCCGTTGTACTCCAGCCCGATCGGCAACTCAACCGCCAGCCAATCCTGCCCCGCAGACACCACGCCATCGCGGCAGCGCTGCACCGACACTTGCTTCAGCGTGTCGGCACCCGCACTCAAGGCATCTGCCCCGGGGCCATGCTCCATGGCGATCTCGTTTCGCTCGAGCGCCTACCGAATCAGCCGTCGACCTTCGCCAAATCCAACTGCTCGCGATTAAAGCGCTCGTAATTGCGCTGCCATTCCGACGGCTGCGTCACCGGCATCACCTGTACTGCAGTCACCTTGTACTCAGGGCAGTTAGTGGCCCAGTCGGAGTTGTCGGTGGTGATCACGTTGGCGCCTGATTCCGGGAAATGGAAGGTGGTGTACACCACGCCCGGCTGCACGTTTTCAGTGATTGTTGCGCGCAGTACGGTTTGGCCGGAGCGTGAATCAATACCTACCCAGTCACCCTCATGAATGCCACGTTCTTCGGCATCATGCGGATGAATCTCGAGCCGGTCTTCACTATGCCAACGGGAGTTCTCGGTACGACGCGTCTGCGCGCCAACGTTGTACTGCGAGAGAATACGACCCGTGGTCAGAATCAGCGGGAAACGTTGCGTGACTTTTTCATCGGTCGCGACATACTTGGTAATGATGAATCGGCCCTTGCCGCGCACGAACTGATCGACGTGCATGATCGGCGTGCCCTCAGGACTATGGTCATTGCAAGGCCACTGTATGCTGCCCAGCTTATCGATTTTTTCGTAGGTCACGCCAGTGAAGGTTGGCGTCAGCGAGGCAATCTCGGCCATGATCTCGGACGGATGCGCGTAGTTCATTGGGTACCCCAATGCATTCGCCAGCAATTGCGTGACTTCCCAATCCGAGTAACCCGTTTTTGGTGGCATCACTTTGCGCACGCGGGAAATACGACGCTCGGCGTTGGTGAAGGTGCCATCTTTCTCAAGGAACGAAGAACCCGGCAAGAACACATGCGCGTACTTGGCAGTCTCGTTCAGGAACAAGTCCTGCACCACCAGGCATTCCATTGCCATCAAACCATTCGCCACATGCTGCGTGTTGGGGTCGGACTGCACAATATCTTCACCCTGCACATACAGACCCATGAAGCTGCCATCGAGCGCAGCATCCAGCATGTTAGGAATCCGCAGGCCCGGCTCGGGGCTGAGAGTTGCGCCCCAGCGCGATTCAAATTCTGCGCGCACGGTGCTATCGGACACGTGACGATAGCCGGGCAGCTCATGCGGGAACGAGCCCATATCGCACGCGCCCTGCACGTTGTTCTGACCACGCAGTGGGTTCACACCTACGCCCAAGCGACCGACATTACCGGTTGCCATCGCAAGGTTCGCAATGCCCATCACCATAGTCGAGCCTTGCGCATGCTCGGTCACGCCAAGGCCGTAGTAAATCGCTGCATTACCGCCGGTGGCATACAAACGCGCTGCGCCACGCAGCAACTCTGCAGGCAAACCCGTAATCGGCGCCATCGCTTCCGGCGAATTCTCGGGACGCGCAACAAAGGTCTTCCATTCTTCGAAGGATTTCAGGTCGCAACGCTCAGCAATGAAGTCTTCCTTCAACAAGCCTTCGGTCACGATCACGTGCGCCAGCGCATCGATCACCGCCACGTTAGTGCCCGGCTTGAGCTTGAGGTGATAGTCCGCTTGATAGTGCGCGCCCTTCACCATTTCGGTGGTACGTGGGTCCACCACAATCAACTTCGCACCTTGACGCAAACGACGCTTCATCTGCGACGCAAACACCGGGTGCGCAGCGACCGGGTTCGCACCGATCACCATAATCACATCCGACTGCATCACCGAATCAAAGGTCTGCGTACCCGCCGATTCACCCAGCGTTTGCTTCAAGCCATAACCGGTCGGTGAATGGCACACGCGCGCGCAGGTATCTACGTTGTTGTTACCAAAACCCGCACGTACCAGTTTCTGTACCAGGTAGGTTTCTTCGTTGGTGCAACGTGACGAGGTGATGCCGCCAACCGAGTCCTTGCCGTATTTTTGCTGGATGCGACGGAACTCGCTCGCAGCATACGAAATTGCTTCTTCCCACGAGACTTCCTGCCATGGGTCTGTGATCTTCTTACGGATCATCGGGTTCATGATGCGATCTTTATGGGTCGCATAGCCCCAGGCAAATCGGCCTTTAACGCATGAATGGCCATGGTTTGCTTTGCCGTCTTTCCACGGCACCATGCGCACCACTTCACTGCCCTTCATTTCTGCTTTGAAGCCGCAACCCACACCGCAGTAAGCGCACGTCGTTACCGCGCTGTGCTCGGCAATACCAATCTTGATGACGGTTTTTTCCGTCAGCGTCGCAGTCGGGCAGGCCTGCACACAGGCGCCGCACGACACGCACTCTGATTCCATGAACGGTTCATTTTGACCTGCCGCCACCCGCGAATCAAAGCCACGGCCATCAATCGTCAATGCAAACGTCCCCTGCGTCTCTTCGCAGGCGCGTACGCAGCGGTTACACACAATGCACTTCGATGGGTCGTAGGTGAAGTAAGGATTCGACTCATCCTTTTTCAGCTCGGTGTGCGTTGCAATCGGCGTCTTGCCCTTGGTGTAGCGTACTTCGCGCAGACCCACCAAGCCAGCCACATCTTGCAACTCGCAATTGCCATTGGTGGGGCAAGTCAGGCAATCCAGCGGGTGATCGGAAATGTACAACTCCAGCATACCGCGGCGAATATCAGCCAGCTTCTGCGTTTGTGTGCTGACCTTCATGCCCGGCTCGACTGGCGTGGTGCATGATGCGGGGTAGCCTCTGCGGCCTTCGATCTCTACCAGACACACGCGGCAAGAACCGAAAGCTTCCAGCGAATCGGTTGCGCACAGCTTTGGCACGTTGATACCGGCCTCGGCACTGGCACGCATCACCGACGTGCCCGCGGGCACGGTCACTGATACACCATCAATCTCCAAAGTCACCAGCGTTGCTGATTCACGTGCTGGCGTACCAAAGTCTTTTTCATTGATCGCGTTCATGCCGTCTCCTTCGCTTTCTTTTCTGTACCGAAGTCTTCAGGGAAGTGATTCATTGCAGAGAGCACCGGGAACGGTGTCATGCCGCCCATCGCACATAACGAGCCGTTCAGCATGATGTCGCACAGATCACGCACCAAATGAATCTGCTGCTCGGTGTCTTCCCCAGCGATGATCTTGTCGAATGCCTCTTTGCCGCGTGTCGAGCCTATGCGGCATGGCGTACATTTACCGCAAGATTCCACCGCGCAGAATTCCATTGCATAGCGCGCCTGCTTCAGCATATTCACGCTGTCATCAAACACGACGATGCCACCATGCCCAAGCGTGCCGCCGATTTGCAGGAAGGCTTCATAGTCGAGCGGTGTATCGAATTGCGACTCGGGTAGATACGCACCCAGCGGGCCACCCACCTGCACGGCGCGTATCGGCTTGCCGGAGCGCGTGCCGCCACCGAAGTCATACAGCATTTCGCGCAAGGTGAGGCCGAAAGCTTTTTCGACCAAGCCGCCGAATTTGATATTGCCCGCGAGTTGCATTGGCAAGGTGCCACGCGAACGGCCCATGCCAAAATTCTTGAAGTACTCAGCACCCCGCGCGAAGATCACCGGCACAGTCGCGAGCGAGATCACGTTATTGATGACGGTCGGTTTACCAAACAAACCGGAGATCGCAGGCAGCGGCGGCTTGGCGCGTACGATGCCGCGTCGACCTTCAATACTCTCAAGCAGGGCGGTCTCTTCGCCGCACACATAAGAACCCGCACCGACACGCACTTCCAGCTCAAAGCGCTTGCCCGAGCCACGAATGTTGTCACCAAGGTAGCCATGTGTACGAGCGATCTGAATGGCTTCGTTCAGCACGTCGATCGCATGCGGGTATTCCGAGCGCGCGTAGATGTAGCCCTTGGTTGCGCCTACACCCAAGCCGGCAATCGTCATGCCTTCGATCAGCATGAACGGATCGTCTTCCATCACCATGCGATCCGAGAAGGTGCCCGAGTCACCTTCATCAGCGTTACAAACGATGTACTTTTGCGCAGACGGTGTGGTGCGTACGGTGTTCCACTTGATGCCGGTCGGGAAAGCCGCACCGCCACGACCACGCAAGCCAGATTCCGTCACGGCTTGCACGATCTGCTCTTCGCTCATCTGCAAGGCCTTGTGCAAACCAACAAAGCCTTCATGCGCGCAGTAGTCGTCGATGGACAGCGGATCAGTGATGCCAATACGAGCAAAGGTGAGCCGCTCTTGGCGTTTTAAGAAAGGAATCTCTTCAGTCGCGCCATGCGCCAAGGGGTGCGCGCCGCCTTCAGTGAACTTTGCATCGAATAACGACGCCACATCATCTTCAGTCACCGGGCCGTACGCAACACGCCCTGTCGACAGCGCGACCTCAACCATCGGCTCAAGCCAGAACATGCCGCGCGACCCATTACGCACCAGCTCGATATCAACACCACGGCGTTTGGCTTCAGCCAAAATCGCTTGCGCGGTTTCATCAGCACCCAACGCCAGCGCCGTTGAATCGCGCGGCACAAAAATCTTCACGCTCATGCATCGCTCCTTGCGCGTGCCAAAACGCGATCAAAGGTTTTTTCATCCACGCGCGCATGCAGCTTTTCGCCGACCATGATGGAAGGACCGCACGCGCAATGTCCCAGGCAATACACCGGCTCCAGCGTGACCGAGCCGTCTTTGGTGGTCTCGTGAAAATCAATACCCAGCGTGCGCTTGGCATGCTCAGTGAGCGCCTCGGCACCCACCGATTGGCAGGCTTCGGCCTGACAAATTTGCAGAACGACTTTGCCCGCCGCCGTCGTTCTGAAGTGATGGTAATAACTGATCACGCCATGCACTTCCGCGCGCGTCAGGTTCAAGCGATCGGCGATCTCAGGCACGGCGTCTGAGGGCACATAACCGTACTCGGCCTGAATGGCATGAAGAATAGGAAGCAGCGCGCCGTCCGGTGCGCCCAGTTGGGTCAGGGTGGCGTTGATACACGCGTCATACGAAGCCGTGGGCATCGTGGTCTCCGGTGTTTTTAATATGTGCCGAAAAACATATTTCGGTGGAAATTACAGCCCGCGAAAGCTGCGAATGCGCGGATGTTCCGCCCGGAGACGGGCGCTGTCAATATGATGTTTTTAGCCTATTTAGGTGGCGCAAATCTGCTTAAAGCACCAGCGGCATTTTTAGTCGTTCTTGATCACGATACTGGGAAACTTCAAGCTCATATCCTTCGCCTTCTCGGCCACCTTGACCGCAATCTTGCGCGCGATCTGACCGTACAACTGAGCAATTGGGCCGGTAGGGTCGGCCACTACGCTGGGACGGCCAGCGTCGGTTTGCTCGCGAATACTCAATGTCAGCGGCAAGGCCCCAAGGAAATCAACGCCGAAATCAGCGCACATTTTCTCGCCCCCACCATGACCAAAAATCGACTCGGTGTGCCCGCAGTTGCTGCAGACATGCACGCTCATATTTTCGACCACACCCAGAATCGGAATGCCCACCTTCTCGAACATTTTCAGACCCTTGCGCGCATCGAGTAGCGCAATGTCTTGCGGCGTGGTGACAATCACGGCGCCTGTCACGGGTACTTTTTGCGATAGGGTCAGCTGAATATCACCAGTGCCCGGCGGCATATCAACGACCAGGTAATCCAGATCGCGCCAGTTGGTTTGCTCAAGTAGTTGCTGCAAGGCCTGCGTGACAATCGGTCCGCGCCACACCATCGGCTGATCAGGGTCGATCATGAAACCGATCGATGCCACCTGCACGCCATAGTTTTCGAGCGGCTCCATAGTCTTGCCGTCATGGCTCTCGGGCTTACCGGAAACGCCCATCATGGTCGGCTGCGAAGGACCATAGATATCGGCATCGAGCAGACCTACCTTGGCACCCTCGGCCGCGAGTGCCAACGCCAGGTTGACGGCGGTGGTGGACTTTCCTACCCCGCCCTTGCCGCTTGCGACGGCGATAATGTTCTTCACGTTATTCATCAGCTTCACGCCGCGCTGCACCGCATGCGCCACCACTTTTACGCTGACGTTGACATATACCTCCGTCACACCGGGCAGCGCGCGCAAAGCAGCTTCAATCAACTGCTTGATGGCATCGATCTGTGTTTTTGCGGGATAGCCCAGCTCGATATCCAGCGACACTTTGCCGCCTTCGAGCTGAATGTTTTTAGCTGATTTACTAGCGATGAAGTCTTTGCCGGTGTTGGGGTCAATCACGCCGGATAGCGTGTCGCGGATAGATTCTTGGGTGAGGCTCATGACGTCTCCTTGAAGGAGGCGCAAGTCTAAACCAAAAGACTAAAACAAAACGGCCGCCTAAACAGGCGGCCGTTTCGGGTGCGGCAAGAAAACTTACTTGAACAGCACGGCAGATTTTTGCAGCGTGACCGAGATACCGTAAGCGAGCGGTATACCGACGGCAAGCCAAGCCACCCATGCGATGGCTGGGTTGCCCTGCGTCGCCGACCCTTCACCTTGCAACGTGTCTTTGACTGACTTCTCATGCGCCAGCTGCTTCTCATGCGCGAGCTCTTCCGCCGACATGAAGTAGCGATCCGCCACCGGACGCACCATCAGGTTGGCTAACAAACCCACCACCAGCATCGCTGCCAACATATAGAAAATCGGACCGTAGATCTGATCAAAAGGCACTTTTTGCTCGAGGCGGATGTCATGCATGTAGTTCACGACCACCGGGCCCAAGATGCCGGCAGTCGACCACGCCGTCAGCAAACGACCATGAATCGCACCAACGAACTGTGTGCCGAACATATCGGCCAGATACGCCGGAATCGTCGCGAAGCCACCGCCGTACATCGACGCAATCACGCAGAAGCACGCCACAAAAGTCGCCAATGACTTCCAACCCGCAGAGACCGAGGCCATCAGGTATAGGGCGGTACCGAGGACGAAGAAGATGATGTAGGTTGGTTTACGGCCAAGGTGGTCTGACGACGACGCCCAAATGATCCGACCGAAGATATTGAACAGAGAAATCAGACCAACAAAACCTGCACCAATCGCGACAGCCGCTTTGAGTAAATCAGGGTTCGCTTTCAGATCCAGAAAGCCGAGCTCAGGTTGTCCGACCAGCGCACCAGCAAACGTCTCTTGCAGCATGGGTGAAGCAGCACCAATGATGCCGATACCTGCCGACACGTTCATGCACAGCACAATCCACAGCAACCAGAACTGCGGCGTCTTGTGCGCGTTCTTCAGATGCACATGGTTCTGCGCAATCATCGCCTTCTGTGATGGCGGCGGTGGTTCCCATCCGGCAGGCTTCCAGCCCGTGGCCGGCACGCGGTAGCCAAATGCACCAGAGAACATGAACACCGAATAAACAATCGCCAGGGTGACAAAGGTTTGCCAGACGCCCGGATCGGTCGGCGTCGCGAACTTGGCCATCAGCAGCGTGGCCAGCGGCGAGCCGATCATCGCACCACCACCAAAGCCCATAATCGCCATGCCGGTTGCCATGCCGCGGCGATCCGGAAACCACTTGATCAGCGTTGACACCGGAGAGATATAGCCCAGACCAAGCCCGATACCCCCGATCACGCCGGAGCCCAGCCACATCATCCAGAGCTGATGCTCGTAGACGCCCAAAGCCGAGATCAGCAAACCACCGCACCAGCAGACCGCAGAGACCAAGCCAGCCTTACGCGGACCGGCACGCTCGAGCCAGCCGCCCCAGATGGCGGCCGAGCAGCCCAGCACCACGAAGAACAAGGTGTACATCCAGCCCAGATCAAACTGGGTCCAGTTACAGTCGGTTGCAAACAGCGCGCGTCCGGTACCGGCCAGCTTGTCGCCGAAAGTCACTGCACCGGCGGCACACGAGGCCAGCGGCGCACCGTCCGGACCCAGCAATGCATTACCGAGCGGCTTCCAGAATACCGAGAAGCCATACGCCATCCCGATGCATAAATGAATCGCGAGTGCCGCCGGTGGAACCAGCCAGCGGTTGTAGCCGTCGCCGGCAATAGTGCGCTCCTTGTCGAGCGGTGACATGTTTCCTCCTCATGGGGGGCCGCCTGAGTGCGACGGCATCGGTCGTTCGAGTTGTTATTTTGAGCTTGGTGCCGCAATCCGCGCTCATCCTGACAGGGTACATTCTACGTTGCAATATGCTAAGGTGAACATAATGTTCAAGGTCAGAATTAACCCGCACTGGGAAATCACACGCGGTAACGGCGAACCGCTCGATACCGCCGTGCTGCTTTCGTTACTGCGCGCGATTGACGAGAGCGGCTCTATCGCTCGCGCTGCGCAAACCGTTGGCCTCTCCTACCGCTACGCCTGGGGCTTACTTCGAGAGGCTGAGGCGCTGTTCGGCAGCAGCCTGATGCAAACCGGTCGCGGGCGTGGCACTCAGCTGTCCGCGCTGGCAGAAAAACTCATCTGGGCCGACCGCCGCGTCGCCGCCCGGCTCTCGCCGACATTGGATAGCCTTGCCTCCGAGCTCGAGACCGAGCTAGGTAAAACCGTCGGTGCTGCGCCGGCGATGATACGGCTCGATGCCAGCCATGGCTTTGCGGTAGCCGCATTCTTAAGGCAGGCCACTGAATCGGGTTTACCGATTGACCTGCGCTATCGCAACAGCACCGACGCAGTCGCTGCGTTGTCGCGCGGTGAATCTGATCTAGCGGGATTTCATGTACCGACCGGCGAGTTCGAAGCGCCGTCGGCCGAACGCTTTGGCAAGTGGCTGGATGCGCGCACGCATCGGCTGATTCATCTTGCGTATCGAACGCAGGGTTTGTTCGTGAATCCGGGTAATCCTCTCGGCATTCAAGATTTGTCTGACCTGTCGCGCGCTGATGTGCGCTTTGTGAATCGTCAAGTGGGCTCAGGCACGCGAATGCTGCTTGAGCTGATGCTGTCTCAGTTCGCGATCAATCCGGCGACCATCAACGGCTTTGAAAATACCGAGTTCACGCACTCTGCGGTCGCCGCATTTATTGCGAGTGGCATGGCGGATGTTGGCTTTGGTGTGCAGACCGCGGCTGAGCGATTCAAGCTCGACTTTATTCCACTGGCGCGCGAGCGCTATTTTTTAGCGGTGAATGCAGAGTCGCTTGATCAGCCGGGCATTCGTCAGGTGATTGATGTGGTGCGCTCGGCCAGCTTCCGCGACGCGGTGCACCAACTCGCTGGTTATGATTCAACTGATACCGGCGAAATACTGACCCTATCGCAAGCATTCAGCGCAGTACCACGCAAGCAAGCGGCTTGAAATCCCTTGACCATCGCTAGCGCAGATATCACCGCAGTCATCCTCGCCGGTGGCCTTGCACGCCGCATGGGTGGCGTGGATAAAGGTTTGCAGCTCTTACACGGCCAGCCCATGGTGCAGCAAGTGCTGCATCGCTTGCAGCCGCAAGTGGGTCAGGCGCTGATCAGCGCGAACCGTCATCTTGATGATTATGAACGTCTCGGCGTGCCGGTGTGTAGCGACAGTATCAGCGGTTACGCAGGGCCCCTAGCGGGTATCCACGCTGCGATGCTTGTCATCGACACACCGTATCTTTTGAGTGCGCCTTGCGACTCACCGCTGCTACCCATCGACTTGGTATCGCGCTTGTCCTCTGCGTTAGCTGAGCATCAAGCCGATGCGGCTGTCGTAGTGACTGGCGATGGCAATCAACAACAACGACATCCGGTGTTTCTCCTGCTGAGGTCTGACTTGCGCAGCTCGCTTGAGCAGTATCTCAATCAAGGTCAGCGCAAGGTCGACGATTGGCTTGCCAGTCTGAATTGCGTTGAAGTGCCGTTTGATGATGAAGGTGCATTCGTTAATCTAAACACGCCTGAAGATATTCAAGTACTGCTCAATGTCAGCACCAAGATTCCTGGATCCCGGCCTGCGCCGGGATGACGATTTTGGGATCGAAACTTCAGCTCTTTCAATTCAGCTGATCAGTTTTGGCTTGAAGTGCTTATCGCTAATGCGAAACTTTTGCCGTCTATCCCCCATCAGCAGTCGCAGCTCTTGAATTGAAAGCGCGCTCACCTCATGCATGCGAATTAGTAGCGACGCTGTGACCGGTAATTTTTGATGCCGAATTTTACTAATCGCCGGTGGAGATACTTCCAGCGCGCGCGACAAGGCGGCATCATTTTTCAGATTCATTCGTTCGATCAGGGTTGCTAGCAAATGATCCGGGTCATAGCGCTGTGCCGGCTGCGCGGACGGTGGCGGTATCCGTTGCGGCTGCGCGGTAGGTGGCTGCGCGGTAGGTGGCTGCGCGGTAGGTGGCTGCGTGGTAGTTGGCTGCATGGTGTGTGGCTGCATGGCATAAATGAGCAGACGATAGGCATTCATTCTGATCCTGCGCGTAGTCACAGCATTGTCGGCTCACAACGGCTATTGCCCATGCGTCTGAGCGACTGCAATCATCAGCGCCCATCGTCCGGCAACGGCAGCGCGGTTTTATATTTGACCTGCTTCAGCGCAAAGCTGGATTTAATATTCTTGATGCCGGGAATGCGTGTGAGATTTTCGAGAATGAATTTCTCCAGGGCTTGCAGGTCCGGTACTACGATGCGTAGCAAGTAATCCTCATCACCGGTCATCAGGTATACCTCCATCACTTCATCGAAATGACTCACCGCCCGCTCAAAACGCTCAAGCGCTTGCGCCTCCTGCTTCTCGAGCGCCACGCGAACGAACACGTTCACCTTGAGCCCCAGCGCCAGCGGGTCCACCAAGGCGACATAGCGCGAGATCACCCCCTCGTTCTCCAAGCGCTTGACGCGTGCCAGCGTCGGCGACGGCGATAGCTGCACATTACCGGCCAGTTCGACATTGGTCAGGCTGGCATCTTGCTGTAACTGCCCGAGAATACGAAGATCTGTTGTATCGATATTTGACATATTTATATGCCTAAAAATGCAATTATAACGGCATTTTATGCTGTTTTTATTCGATTACGGAGAATTTTTAGCAGCACATTTTGCGCCCCAACCATTAAGATTTCATCATTGCTGAAAGCCAAGCCGTCAGAAGCAGAATCTCTGCCGAAAGATGCACACGCCGATCAGCGGCATGGAATGAAGGACCTCAGCGACGGCTTATATAGCCTTAACGGCTGCATCACTCGCAAGACCAGCGACATTTTTTAAAATGACTGACAGCGACTTCACCTTATGGACATGACCGCCCCCGAGCACTTGCTTCGCCAGATCGATACCGACGCACAAGAGACCACGGAATGGATTGAAGCGCTGAATTCAGTCATCGCCACCGCAGGCCCCGAGCGCGCCCGGTTTTTGTTATCGCAACTAGCGTCGTCCGCGCGCGCTGCAGGCCTTCACTGGCGCGACGCGCGCATTACGCCCTATACCAATACGATTCGGCCGCAAGATGAACCTGCCTACCCGGGCGGTGCGGATGCGATTGCGATGGAAGAACGGCTCGCCGGCATCCTGCGCTGGAACGCACTGGCAATGGTGATACGCGCTAATCGCGCCTATGGCGAGCTCGGCGGCCACATCGCCAGCTATGCCTCGGCAGCGGATTTATTCGAGGTGGGATTCAATCATTTCTTTCGTGCGCGCACTAATTACTTTGCCGGCGACCTGATCTATTTTCAGGCCCACTCCGCACCCGGCATTTACGCGCGTGCTTATCTTGAAGGTAGGCTCGATGAGAACAATCTTTCGCACTATCGACAAGAGATCAACGCTGCGTCAACAGGTGTTCAAGGCCTCTCGTCGTATCCGCACCCCTGGTTAATGCCGGAGTTTTGGCAATTTCCCACCGGCTCAATGGGCATAGGCCCGATCAGCTCGATTTATCAGGCGCGTTTCATGCGCTATCTCGAGCATCGTGGTTTATTGGCGACCCAAGAGCGCAAAGTATGGGGCGTGTTTGGTGATGGTGAGATGGATGAGCCTGAATCACTCGCCGCGCTCTCGCTCGCTGCGCGAGAAAAACTCGACAACCTGGTGTTCGTCATTAATTGCAATCTGCAGCGTCTTGATGGCCCGGTGCGCGGCAATGGCCATATCGTTGATGAGTTAGAGACCTTATTCGGCGGTGCTGGCTGGCACGTCATCAAGTTGCTTTGGGGCTCGGACTGGGATCCGCTATTCGCGCGTGATACGCAGGGCGAATTGGCCGATGCGCTAAGCCGAACGGTGGATGGCCAATTGCAAACATTCGCCGCGAACGATGGCGCGTTCAATCGCGAGCATTTCTTCGGTCAGTCACCCACGCTAAAAGCGCTGGGCGATTTACTCACTGATGACGAGATCGATCGCTTGAAGCGCGGTGGTCATGACCTGAAAAAAATCTACGCCGCCTACCATTCAGCGACTCAGCACCGCGGCCGGCCCGTTGTGATTCTCGCGCAGACCAAAAAAGGCTTTGGCATGGGCAAAGCCGGTCAGGGCCGGATGACCACGCATCAACAGAAAAAACTCGAGCTGGACGATTTGATCGAGTTTCGTGATCGCTTTCAGTTACCCCTTAGCGATGCGCAGGTCGAGCATCTGGAGTTCTACCGCCCCGCCGCAGATAGCGCCGAGATGCGTCATCTTCACCAGCGCCGCGCGGCGCTGGGTGGCTTTGTACCTCAGCGCATCAGCAGCAGCCAACATCTGCCCGTGCCCTCGATCGAGAGCTACGCCGCATTTGCGCTCGAGGCGGAGAACAAAGAGATGTCCAGCACCATGGCACTGGTGCGGATGATGGGTGGCTTGTTAAAAGACGCCCAGCTCGGCAAGCATGTGGTGCCGATTGTGGCCGATGAAGCGCGCACCTTCGGCATGGCGAATCTGTTTCGTCAGGTCGGCATCTACTCGGCGCAGGGTCAGTTGTACCAGCCCGAGGATATCGGATCGATTTTGTATTACCGCGAAGCCAAAGACGGCCAAATTCTCGAGGAAGGCATCTCCGAAGCGGGTGCGATTTCTTCCTGGACCGCAGCAGCTACCAGCTACGCAGTGCACGGTTTACCGATGCTGCCGTTTTATATCTACTACTCCATGTTTGGTTTCCAGCGTATTGGCGATCTGATCTGGGCGGCGGCAGATCAGCGCGCGCGCGGCTTCCTGATCGGCGCCACGTCGGGTCGCACCACATTAGGTGGTGAGGGTTTGCAGCACCAAGACGGTAGCAGCCATGTGATCGCCGTAACCATTCCTAACTGTATTGCCTACGACCCTGCTTATGCCTATGAGCTCGCGGTGATTGTCGATGACGGCATGCGTCGCATGCTGACGCAGCAAGAGGATGTTTTTTACTACATCACTGTCACCAATGAAAACGAGGCGCAACCAAGCATGCCGCCCGAGTCGCGTGAAGGCATTCTGCGTGGCATGCACCGGGTGCTGCCATGCCGCACCAACCTCAACGCACCACACGATGTGCATAATGTAAAAAGTGACGCGAGCAGCAACTTCGAACAAAGCTTGTTGCAGCAAGTACAAAGGGCTCAACTTCATTCCCCGCAACTACGTTTGCTCGGCGCCGGCCCATTACTCAAAGAGACTATTGCGGCGGCTACGCTGCTGCGAGAGCAATTTGGCGTTGAAGCGGAAGTCTGGAGCGTGACCAGTTTTTCTGAGCTGGCGCGCGATGGCATTGCTTGCCAGCGGGCGCGCCGTTTGAAGCAATCCGACACTCAGCCTTGGATCACCCAACAGCTCGGCGACTCAACTGCGCCGGTAGTTGCGGTGTCGGATTACGTACGTACGGTTGCGGAAAGTGTGCGTGCTTATGTGCCGGCACCCTATGTCACGCTCGGTACCGATGGCTTTGGTCGCAGCGATACTCGGGCCGCATTGAGAGATTTTTTTGAAGTCGATGCGCGCTGGATTTGTTACATCGCGCTGACTGAGTTGTATGCCGGTCAAAAGACCAACACGGAATGGCGCGCTATCGCAGAGGAGCTGGACTTGGATATCGATAAGACCACACCAACGACAGCTTGATGTGGTCTGTTATGCAGGCGTTGGCACTGGCCGGGGTGGCGCTCTCGTCAGGGTTGGGCACCATGAAATCAAATCGCGCCAGCAATTTTGAGCGCGGCAATCTGCTCATCGTCATACCCGAGCCCACGCAAAATTTCATGCGTGTGCTCGCCCAGCGCAGGGATCGGATCCATACGCGGCGCCCATGCGCTGTCTGAGCCGGGGGGCTTTAGCGCTGGCACAGCACCCGCGGGTGTCATCACCTCCACCCAGCGCTCACGCGCGCGTAGCTGCGCATGCTGCCAGAGGCCTTGCATATCATTCAGCATGGCATTCGCAATCTGCGCCTCATCAAGTCGTGCGATCACTTGCTCGGCGGTGAGCGTGCTGAACACCTCACAAATCAGCGCATACAGCGCTTGCCGCGCCACACTACGCAATACAGTCGAAGTAAAGCGCGGATCTTTGGCCAGCGCTGGTTGTTGCATGACCTTCTCGCAGAACTGAACCCATTCACGTTCATTCTGCAAACCCAGCATCACGATCTTGCCGTCACCTGCGGGGAACGGCCCATACGGATAAATCGTGGCATGCGAAGCACCTGCACGCGACGGTGCTGGCGCGCCTTGGTAGGCGTAGTACATGGGGAAACTCATCCACTCCGCCATGCTCTCTAACATCGAGATATCAATTGCGCAGCCCCGACCGGTGCGACCACGCTGAATCAGCGCCGCAAGAATATTGGTGTAGGCGTACATACCGGCCGCAATATCGGCAATGGATACACCGGCTTTGGCAGGCTGGTCTTCTGTGCCCGTGACCGACAGAAAACCCGACTCACTCTGGATCAGCAAGTCATAGGCTTTTTTGTCACGGTAAGGCCCGTCAACACCATACCCTGAGATATCACACACGATCAGCTTTGGATGCTTGGCCGATAGTGCGTCGTACGAGAGCCCCAAACGCGCTGCTGCACCGGGCGCAAGGTTTTGTACCAGCACATCGACATCGAGCAGCAGTTGCTCAAGCACCTCGCGTGCTGCGGGCTGCTTGATATCGAGTGTGATGCTCTCTTTCGAGCGATTGGTCCAGACGAAATGCGAGGCCAGCCCATTAACGCGACCGTCATAGTCGCGCGCAAAATCACCCATGCCGGGGCGCTCGACCTTGATAACACGCGCACCCAGATCCGCAAGTTGGCGTGTACAGAATGGCGCTGCAATCGCGTGCTCCAGTGTTAAAACAGTGATGCCATCGAGTGGGCGCATAGACTCTGACTCGGATTCCAAGGTATCAAACAAGCTGCCGGATTATCCCATGCGGCTCGCCAATCGCGCTGCGGCGCAGGTCAGCCGCAAAGGCTCTGGAAACTGCGCCCTGTTCGAGGCCGCACGTTTATAATCGCGGCTTTCGCACGGGGCGTGATGTGCCGCGTGCCGCTGAAACCGCCTGCCTGTTCATGTCCCTATCCCAACCTGAAACACCATTGGCGCCCGCTGCAGCGGTTGATCGCTTTTCCTATCGGGTCGTCAGCGCGCTTGAGCGTCCGGCGCTCGCCACGCTGCTGTTGTTTGTGTGGGTGCTGCTCGGCGCCTGGATCCGCCCGCTGTCGCTGCCCGACGAGGGGCGCTATGTGGGCGTGGCATGGGAGATGGTGCGATCCGGTGACTGGCTCACACCCGCGCTCGATGGGTTACCGTATTTTCATAAGCCGCCACTGTTTTATTGGCTAACCGCGATCTCGATCAAGTGCTTCGGCACGGTTGACCTTGCGATGCGCATGGCGTCGATGCTAGCCGCCGCGCTGATGGCGTTTGCTGGCATGCGACTGCTTAGCCGCTGGCAGAGCGCGCAGATGGCGCGCTGGTATTTGCTGATTCTGGCCACTCTTCCCTACTTTTACCTCGGGTCGCAGTTCGCCAACCATGACATGTTGGTTGCCGCCTTCATCAGCAGCGCCGTGATGTTCGCCGCCGATGCCATGCTCTCGGCTGATCATGCACAAGCATGGCGACGCAGCATGCTGCTGGCGTGGACCTGTGTCGCGCTTGGCCTGCTCAGTAAAGGGCTGATTGGTATGGTGCTACCGGCCGGCGTGATGCTGCTATGGATCGCGCTGCAGCGCCGCTGGTCTTGGCTAATCAAGCTGCTGTGGTGGCCCGGCATCGGCCTGTTTGTTGTGATCGCCGCGCCGTGGTTTGTGCTGATGCAGTTGAAGTTCACGCAGTTCTTTGATTATTTTTTCATTCACCAGCACTTCGAACGGTTCACGGCAACCGGCTTCAACAATATGAACCCTTGGTGGTTCTACCCGGTCGTACTTGCGCTACTTTGTCTTCCGTGGTCGTTGCTGCTGCCAGGCCAGATCAAATTTACCGCTGGCTCGGAAACTCAACAGGCGCTTCGTCGACTGCAATGGGTGTGGGTGGTGGTGGTGGTTGGCTTCTTTTCGCTGCCCGCCTCCAAGTTGATTGGTTATGTGTTACCTGCAATACCCTCAATTGCAATGCTGCTCGCCGATGTGGTTGTGACGCGAATGCTGCCGCTGCCTCGTCTGCACTGGGTACCGCGCGGTTTGGCGCTGCTCTGCCTGGTCAGCCTTATCCCGTTGGTTTGGCTATTTGGGCGAGAGGATGTTTACTCATCGAAGTCACTGGCCGCGGCTTACCGCAGCGCCGCGTCGCCGCAGGATCAGGTGCTCTCGATGGGTCTGTATCGATTTGATTTTCCGGTGTATGCGCAATTGCGCGCGCCATTACCGGTGGTGTTGAATTGGGATGATCCCGCCATCAAGCAGACCGATAGCTGGCCGCGTGAACTGGTGGATGCTGCCGAGTTCGACCCTGCGGCCGGGGAACGCGTTTTAATCAAGCCAGACGATTTGTCCGCACTGCTGTGTGCCAATGACGTTAGCTGGATTATTGCGCCACTGAGCAACAACGAGCCGCTGCTATCGTCAGCGGAAACCATTCGCAATACCACCTTGTTCAAGCTGATGCGCTTCGATCGAGAGCGCAGCAATTTGCCTTGCCGCGGCGAGTTATCGCGCGGCAGATAACCCAACCCTGTTGTGTGACATTCGAAGGACCTCCGCGTGTCGATTAGCAATCCAGAGTTTTCACAATCGTCGGTAATGCGACCGGTATCGGTCACCGGACAAGACAACTACCATCACGCGCCCACCTCAGTACTGGTGCTTGCAGCCGTCGGCGTAGTTTTTGGCGATATTGGTACCAGCCCGCTGTACGCGCTCAAAGAATGCTTTAGCCCCGAGCATGGCATTCCTTACTCGACCGATGCCGTGCTGGGTATCTTGTCGATGATTTTCTGGGCGCTGCTGATGGTGGTCACGGTCAAGTATGTGATCTTTGTGCTGCGCGCCGACAACGAGGGCGAAGGCGGTGTTCTGTCACTCATGGCGTTGGCGCTTCGTTCTTCCAAAAGCGATCGCTTGCGGTATCGCTTGCTGCTGATGCTGGGAGCATTAGGAGCGTGCATGCTGCTCGGCGAATCGGTGATTACCCCGGCGATCTCGGTCCTGTCTGCTGTGGAGGGTCTGGAAGTGGTTAACCCGGGCATGAAGCGGTACATCATTCCGATTACCTTGGTGATCATCATCGCGCTGTTTACGATCCAGCGTTACGGCACTGCGGCGGTAGGACGTTTGTTTGGGCCCATCATGCTGGTGTGGTTCTCTACCTTGGCTGCATTTGGTGCGCTCAGCGTGATGCAGAATCCGGCTATTTTGTATGCGGTGAACCCCGCTTATGCAGTTGCTTTCATTGGTGAGCATACGCTGCAAGCGTATATTGTGATGGGCTCGGTGGTGCTGGTTGTGACAGGGGTCGAAGCGCTGTACCTCGACATGGGTCATTTCGGTCGCCGTCCGGTGCGATTGGCATGGCTGCTGATTGCGCTGCCATCACTGATGATCAATTATTTTGGTCAAGGCGCGCTGATGCTAGGTGACCCATCTGCAGCCGAAAATCCTTTTTTCAGAATGCTACCCGACTGGGCCTTATGGCCCATGATCGGCTTGGCAACCGTCGCCACCGTCATCGCCTCGCAAGCGGTTATCTCTGGCGCATTCTCGCTGGCGAACCAGGGCATCCTGCTCGGTTTTTTACCCCGCATGCAGATTCTGCATACCTCTGAAACTGAGCGCGGGCAAATTTATATGCCGATGGTGAACTGGTTGCTACTGGTGCTCGTGATTTTCACGGTGATTCAATTCCGTGAGTCGGGCAATCTCGCAGCAGCCTATGGTATCTCTGTCACCACCACGATGCTGATCACCACCTCTCTGTTAGCCGTGGTGATGTACAACGAATGGAAAATCAAACCGATACTCGTCGTACTGCTGGTTATCATATTTTTTGTTTTGGACTTTTCCTTTTGGACAGCGAATCTGATCAAGGTAAAAGATGGTGGCTGGTACCCGATGCTACTAGGCGCGATCTGCTTTTTACTGCTGACAACTTGGTATAAGGGTCGCCGGCTGCTGCGCGAGCGCGTGGCACAGGAATCTGTGCACCTGCCGGAATTCGTTGAGACATTACTCGCGCACCCGCCGCATAGAGTCGAGGGCACTGCCGTGTTTCTTACTGCGCATATTGATTTTGTGCCGGTGGCACTGCTACATAACCTTAAGCACAACCGTGTACTTCATGAGCGAGTCGTATTCCTCAAGCTTTCCATCTGGGATATCCCCTATGTTCGCGACGAAGAGCGGATTAGTATTGTCGAACTCGGCAACAATTGCTACGTGGTTCGTGCGCTGCATGGTTTTAAAGAAACCCCTGATATCAACCATGTGCTCGCGCTGCTCGAGCGCAACCACGGGTTAACGCTAGAACTCTCGGACACCTCGTTCTTCCTTGCGCGAGATACTGTCGTGCCGAGTAATCTGCCCGGCATGGCACTGTGGCGTGAGCGATTGTTTGCGTGGATGATGCAGAACGCGGCGAAGCCTTCTGACTTCTTCAAAATTCCACCCAATCGGGTGGTGGAATTAGGGACGAAAATTGAAATATGAAACAGCTTTTCTGGATCCCACCCTGGACCGGGGTCCAGTAAATATCTAAGTACGCGGTACGCTGTTAATGCGCCAATACCTTCGCCAGAAACTCTTGCGCCCTCGGCACTCGAGATGCCGTGTCATCAAAGAACGTGCTGCTGGCACAATCTTCCAGTATCCGCCCCTGATCCATGAAGATCACACGATTCGCCACCCGCTTTGCGAATCCCATTTCGTGTGTGACGCACATCATGGTCATGCCCTCGTTGGCTAGCTGCACCATCACCTCCAGTACCTCGCCGACCATTTCAGGGTCCAGCGCTGAGGTCGGTTCATCGAACAGCATCACCACCGGATCCATCGCCAAAGCCCGTGCAATCGCAACCCGTTGCTGCTGACCGCCGGATAGTTGCGATGGATGTTTATCGCGCTGTGCTGCAAGGCCGACACGCTCAAGCAGCTTCATGCCACGTGCCTGCGCATCAGACAAGGAACGACCGAGCACCTGCACCTGCGCCAACGTGAGGTTTTCCATGACCGACAAATGCGGAAACAACTCAAAGTGCTGGAACACCATGCCCACTTTTGATCGCAATGCCGGCAGATCGGTACGCGGATCATGAAGCGCAACCCCATTCACCGTCAGCTCGCCTTGCTGGAAGGCTTCCAACGCGTTGATGGTTTTAATCAGCGTTGATTTGCCCGAGCCCGAAGGGCCGCACACTACGACTACCTCGCCTTGGTTGATCTGCAGTGAGCAGTCATCCAGCACCTTGAAGCTGCCATACCATTTAGACAGGTGTTTCATCGTGATCATGTCAGCTCCCGGCTTTCGGTGGTGGCGCTTGTACTTGTGTCGCTTGTGCTTGCGTGGCTTGTGCTTGCATGGCTTGTGTTTATATGGCGTGTGGTTACATGGCCTGTACTTATGCGGCTTGAGGCTGTGCAGCTGGTCTCGTGAGCAAACGCGCAGCGATTCGCGATAGCGTTAAGCAAATCACAAAATACACCAGCGCCGCGCCGATATACGCCTCAATCGGGCGCCCTAGAATTTTGCCAGCGACATCAAACCCTTTCAGTAAGTCGTAGGCACCAATCGCATATACCAGCGACGTATCCTGAAACAGCACAATCACCTGCGTCAACAACACCGGCAACATATTATTCAGCGCTTGCGGCAGTACTACACGCCGCATACTCTGCGCATAGCTCAGCCCAAGCGCAGTGCCGGCTTGTAGCTGCCCACGGGGGATCGCCTGAATACCTGAGCGCACAATCTCGCAAAAAAATGCTGCCTCGAACGCGATGAAAGTAATCATCGCAGAGACCTCAGCGCCTATCGGTCTACCGACGACAAACGGCACCAGCAAGAAGAACCACAAAATCACCATCACCAGCGGTACCGAGCGCATGGTGTTGACATACACAGCTGCAGGCCACATCAGCAGGGGTTTGCCGGAGATACGCATCAGCGCGAGCACTGTACCCAACAGCACGCCGCCAATCGTCGCAACGACCGTCAGCTGAATGCTGAACCATAAGCCGCCCAGCACATAACGACCTATCAGATCCCAGCTATAAAAAGACAAGTCCAGCGCCATACTCACGCCCCCTGTCTTGCCAGTGCGCCGACACCGGGCACCCGCACGCGCAACTCAATGAACGCCAACACGCGATTCACTGCAAACGCCGTCAGCGCGTACAGGACGGTGACCGCGAGATAAATCTCGATGCCACGCGCAGTTTCTTCCTGCGCCTGCATCGCGAACTGCGTCAGCTCGGCCACCGCCACCACAAACGCGACCGAAGAATTTTTAACAATGCTCATAGCCTCGGAGGTGAGCGCTGGCAGCATGATGCGCAGCGCCACCGGCAAAATCACGCGTCGATAAATTTGCGCCTCATGCATGCCCAGGGCAAGCGCAGCATCACGCTGGCCACGCGGCAGGCTTTGTATGCCGGCTCTCACTTGCTCGGCAATACGCGCCGAGGTAAACAAGCCGAGTGCAATCGATACCAGCAACCATGAGGGCAAACTCTTCAGTGCCGGCAGAAAAAATGGCGCGACGTGATACCAGAGAAATACCTGCACCAGTAGCGGAATATCGCGGAATAGTTCGACCCATGCAGCAGCCAATCGGCTCGACCATCTGCTTGAAGATGAAGTGGATGGCAACGTGCGCAAGGTGCCAATCAGTAGCCCAAGCAGCAGCGCAATCAAAAAGCCGAGCAGCGCCACAGTCGCAGTCCAGCCCCATGCCGAGATCAACCACTGCAAGTAGCTGAGCTCACCGTTCTGGCCAAGGCAACCCGCCAGCTGCGTATTGCCTGTCGTGCTGCGACAAAAAATAGACCATTCCAGGCTCACGCATTCTGCTCCTTCAGCTTCAGCTTCAGCATCATTCGTATTCAGTTCGCTGGTTGGTCGGAACGCTTGCGCAAGTTTTCGCGCAGTGCGTCACTCATCGGTAAATTCAGACTACGGCCACGCGGTGGTATCGGCGATAAAAACCATTTGGCATAGATGCGCTCGAACTCACCCGAGCGCATTAAGTCGGTAATGACACCATCCACCACCTGCTTGAAGGCAGGATCGTCTTTGCGCAGCATGCAGGCATACGGCTCCACCTGCGGCGGTGTACCCACCACGTGCCATTGCGCCGGCTGCTTGGCATTCAAAATCTGGCCGTAGAGCAGAATGTCATCCATCGCAAACGCGACTGCCCTGCCCGCATCAACCAACAGAAATGAATCGGCATGGTCTTTACCGGGCAGCAGCTGCAGATTCATGCTGCGCTCAAGATCCATCTTGCGCAGCAGTTTCGTGGTGGTGGTGCCGGTCGTCACCGCCACGGCCTTGCCCTTCAGATCATCAAAGTCTTTAACGCCCGGGGCTTGTTTCACCAAGAGCCTGGGGCCGGTATAAAAATAGTTGATGGCGAAGGCTACAGTTTTTGCGCGCGCGGCGGTATTACTGGTCGAGCCGCATTCCACATCAACAGTGCCGTTAGTAATCAGTGGTATGCGGTTTTGCGAAGTAAGCGCCTGCCAGTTCACTTCAAGATCATGACGCCCCGTAGCGCGCTTCAACGCAGGAATCAGATGCGTGGTGATGTCTACACCAAACCCTATCGGCTGACGTGGTCCGGCGAGATAGCTGAAGGGTACCGATGACTCGCGATAGCCAAATGTGACACGGCCCGTGCTGCTGATTTTTTGTAGCGTATCGGCCAGCGCAATACCACTACATGCCAACGTGCTGGCGAGCATAGCCATCAACAACACCCACCAATGTACAAGCCGCATATCAGTCACCCAAGGCAATGCCCTCACGCCGCGGATCAGCGCCGCCAAACAACCCATCGGGCTTTATCATGATTGCGTGCACACCACTGGGCGAAGGCGCGATACTGACGCGATGCCCGCTTTGGCGCAAGGCCTGTTGCAGGCTTTCCAAAGCGCTGCCCTGCTCTAACTCAGTATCGCGATTACGACTGCCCATGTTGGGCAAGGTAATCGCTTGCTGAATATCGCGCTGCCAATCTAGCACACCGATCAGTGTCTTTGCCACGTACAAAATAATAGAGCTACCGCCGGGTGAGCCAATAAGAAGATGAGGCTGATCATCTTCAAGCACGATGATCGGTGCCATCGAGCTACGCGGCCGCTTACGTGGCTCAACCCGATTCGCTACCGGTTGTCCTCGCGCGTCAGTTGGCGACAAAGAAAAATCCGTCAGCTGATTATTCAGAAAAAACCCACGCACAAAAATCTTGCTACCAAACTCGGACTCAATCGTGCTGGTCATACTTACCGCATTACCTTGCGCGTCAATCGCGACGAGATGCGTGGTCGATGGCTGATCCATCGCGCCGCTCTCACCACGCTGCTTCAGTAGTCCAAGCGGGTCACCCGCTTGCGCTACACCCATGGATTGCCGTCCATCGATCAATGCGCCACGCCACAACAGATAACGACTATCCAGCATGGCAGCAACCGGCACGTTGATAAAAGCCGGGTCAGCGACATACCGCTCACGATCAGCAAACGCCAAGCGTCCCGCTTCGGCAAAGTAATGCACCGCCTCACGCGAGCCCGGCTGCATGGTCGCGATGTCATGCTGCTGCAGCATGCCCAACATCTGCATCACGGCAATCGGCCCGGATGATGGCGGCCCCATACCGCAGAGTTGATACTGCCGATAGCGGCTGCACACCGGCTCACGCTCGATCGCACGATACTCAGCCAGGTCTTGCGTACTCAGCGCACCGGGCCGCGCGTGCGCACTCACCGCTTGCACCATGTCGCGCGCGATATCACCGTGATAAAACGCATCAACACCCTCAACAGCGATACGCCGTAGCACTTCAGCCAGCGCAGGATTCTTCAACACATAGCCAATGGGCGCGGGTTGATCTTGCGGATAAAAATACTCACGCGCCGCAGCTTGCGCAGCGAGATGCTGATTACCTTTAATTTGCGCATTCAGACGCGGTGATACTGCGAATCCTTCTTCTGCTATACGAATAGCAGGGTGTAGTAGGCGCGACCATGGCAAGCGCCCCTGCCGCTGATGCGCCAGCGCTAACGCGCGCAAGACACCGGGCACACCGACTGAAAGACCGCTGTTCACTGCATCCGCAAAACCCAAGGGCTTGCCATCTTTCATGAACAGCTGCGGCGTTACTGCTGCGGGTGCAGTCTCTCGGCCGTCGATTGTGCTGATGCGGCGCCGCTTGGCGTCATAGCTGACGATAAAGGCACCACCACCCAAGCCCGACGACTGCGGCTCGACCAGCGCCAGCACCAATTGCATGGCGATCGCTGCATCCACTGCGCTGCCACCGTCGCGCAGCACCTGACGCCCTACCTCACTCGCCAGCGAATTGGCCGAAGACACCATCCATTTGCGCGCCGTCACCAGTGACTTTTGGGTGCTTGTGGTCGCAGCTTCTGGCGCTGGCTCGGCTGCAGCGGCAATTGCTGACGAGGCTAACGAAGTGACCAATAAAGGGGCTAATAAAGAGGCCAACAAAGAGGCTGATCCGGTAGCCAATAACGAGGCCAGCATGGAGGTTGATAACCAGCCCATAAAAAAAACAGCCCTCGGTAAGCGTAATGACATGGCAGAAATCAAGGCGGAGGAAAGAAGTGAACGACCATGAATTGGGCCCTGCAAAACGTTCCGTAGGGCAATATATCCGGTATTATCTTGCATAAAAGAGCACAGCGAGCCGCTATTGCACTTGATTTCGACGCGCTGCTGTCGATTTACATAGGTCTTTATTGGGTAATCTACTCAGGTATCTCAGATGGCTGAACCAGCCGATAAACCAGCAGAAGGCGCCCCGGCGGAAGCCGTACCCTTAGAACCGGTCGTCAAGAAAAAGATGATCGAGGCCGGTCACGCCGGCGCGCATGGTGGTGCCTGGAAAATCGCGCTGGCCGACATGATGACCGCCATGATGGCGTTCTTCTTGTTAATGTGGTTGCTGGGTGCGACTACCGAAGACCAGCGCAAGAGTATCGCTGACTACTTCAAGCCGATGTCGCACAGCATGGCCAGTGTCAGCAAACTGGCAGGCACAGGCGGCATTATGGGTGGTAACTCGATTACCGACCCCGACGGTATGCCTTACGCCGGTCAGCAAACCAGCCTGTTCGAGCGCGAGACACCGCGCATGGAAGGCGGCAAGCAAAGCGGCGCCGGCGACTCCAAGGATGAAAAGAATGACATGAATCCGAACGAGCTGTCAGAAGCAGAGAAGCAGCGTATTGCCGCAGAAAACGACAAGAAAAACTTCGACAAGCTGGAAAAAGAAGTCAAAGAAAAAATGCAGCAAAACCCCCAGCTCGACAAAATCAAAGACCAAGTCAAATTCATTCGCGAGAAGGATGGCTTACGTATTGAGGTGATTGATAAAGCCGACTTCTCGATGTTCGGGCTTGGTAATGCGCGAATGGATCCCAAAGCCTTCACACTTATTCGCGAAGTCGCCAAGTCGGTGGCTGGCATGCCCAACAAGATTGCGATTCGTGGGCACACCGATAGCCTTGCCTATGACGATGGCGTGCGGAGCAACTGGTCCTTGTCAGGCGATCGTGCCGAGAGCACGCGTCGGATTATGGAAGGCGTCGGTATTCCCGAGAGCCGCTTCGACAAAATCGAAGGTGTGGCGGATACCGCGCCCTACATACCGAATAATCCGGCTGATCCGCGCAACCGCCGCATCAGCATCACCGTGCAGTTTCAGGGTGGGCCGGGACAGAACTAATTGCTGACCACCATGCCCAGACTCACGCTTTTGCTGATCTCGCTTTGGCTGGGCAGCGCCCAAGCACAAACCGCCGCCCCAGCCGCCCCGAATTCCACGACGCCGGCCACCCCGGCGGCCGCTGCACCGAAGGCGGATGGACCGAAGGCCGATGCGCCGAAGGCAGATGCCAAGTCAGAGCCGCCAAAGGCGCAGGCAGAGCAGTCTGACCCTGCAGCAGCGCCCGCACCGGCTCCGAAGCCCGGCAAAAAAGGTAAGGAAGAACCGCCGCCACCACCGCCAGTCAAGACCGGGCCCCTCAAACCACCCGGCTGCGCGGTGGCAGAATTCAGAGCGATTGCAATTAACAATCCAGATGAAAAAACGCGCCGCACCAAGGCGATTGCGTGGCTGAAAAAGAAAGCACCGGATTGCTCGGCCGAGCAGTTGATCGTGATGCGTAACAACCGGGAGCAATGGCTAGGCAGCGCAGACTCTGCAACGATTGCAGCGATGATTGATGGCCTACTCGAGTCATTTGCCGAGACCAACCGCGAAGTAGCCATACTGCTGTATGGCACGCCACCACCACCGCCGAAGCCGGACGAAAAAGGCGCCGCTAAAAAGGGCGCAGATAAAAAGTAAACTGCTCCGAGTTACGGAGCAGCTAGATCACGACGCATCATCGCAAAAACGCTTTGCGATCAGTCGCGTCCCATAATCAGGAAAGATGGAATCACCGACTTGACGCGTGTCGTGGGCGCCAATCGTTTGCCGTCATTGGCAGCAAGGCGGACACCCATCTCGGTATCCGAATTACGCACTGCACGAAAGCGATCGAGAATCGAACCGCTGACCTTCTGCGTAAGCGGCGCATGCTTGGTGGTCGAGCGCAGATCAGCTTCGCTTTCACCGAGTTGCTCGATCGAACGACCAAACTCCAGGAAGTTTTCACGCACCTCTTTTTTCGAGGTCATCACAAAATACTCGGTGCCGAAGAACTCATGCGCGCTTGAGCTGTGCATCACCGGTGGTGACAGGAAAAACCCTGCATTGAAGGACTTGGAGAAAATACTTTCGTAAGTTTGAAGATTGTCTACGCGGCTCGGCACGATAACCAGTTTCGGCGGCTTTTTCAGGCGCGAATTAAACACAAACGAGAACCGGTTAACAAACTCCAGCGTGCTATCAAGCTCGACCCGAGATAACGAGCTCGGTACCAGTACCAAATCAAACTCAAACAGAAAATCCGGCGGCAATACATCGGTCCAGGTGAGGTCGGTAATCACCACCTCGCGGATCTCATTTGATTTACGCAGCGCTTCTTTTGCCTTTAATAACGCGATACCCGAGCCTTTGGCATTGGGTAAATCAACGGTCTGGCAATCAATCCCGATTGGGTAGGCCTTTTTCACCCATTTTCCGGCAGTCGCCTGGTGATCAAGGTCAATTAACGCGGTTTTTTTGCCAGATATATAAGAAAAATATGCGGCCAAATTCGCCGATACCGTACTTTTACCGACGCCCCCCTTTTGGCTGGTAATAAGGATCTTGAGTGCTTTGCTCATCGTATTCCTTCGATTCTGTCGCAAGCCGTTGATTTTTTTGACTTCCACCGGCTAAAAAGTTGCCAAAGGGGAAGATTTGCCATAATATAACGACGAGTATAGGTGAGCTTATCTGAAATACCAAACTTTTTTTCATTAACGGTTTTCTAATACGGGAACTCACATATGGCGAAGCGCTCGGAAAAACCTACCATGATGCGTTTTGAACCTCAAGCCGGTTGGAGCGAGGCCACTGGCCAGGTTATTTCCTTAAATGAGCACGTGCGCGAACTACGCGACACCGCGCCCGAGGTTACCGACCCTTCCGCGCTTGAATCGATACCCACTGACGCATTAGTGGATATCGGCGAATCGATGCAGGAGGTTTTCGAGAGCCTTAAAATCAGCGACCCGCGGCTGCAAGCCTGGACGCAAGTCAATGCCGCTATCCGTTTAATCAGCGGCAAGCTGCAGGAAAGAAAAACCCTGCAAGAGCGTATCGCCACGCTGGAAACCGAGATCGAGGGCGTGCGCAGTCTGGCTGCAGAACTGGTAAGTAACGCCTACCGCAGCGAACAAGAGATCCATGAAACCTCCAAGCTGCGAATGCAGATTGCCGAGGAACTGAGCCAAAAACTGACCGTTGCGCTCAAATCCTGAGCCACATGAAACTGCGCATCCGCCTGCCTGCCGCACTACTCGCCCTCAACTGGGTGCTGTTCGCGTTGGCGTTTATCTGGACGTGCAAGGCGCAAGAGAATGTGCTGTGGTGGTTGCGGCTGGATTGGGCTGGTTGGCTCGCAGAGCTGCCCGAGCTGATGCAACTGGGTACGGTATCGGCCAGCACAGTGTGGATACTTTGGTTGTGCCTGACGCTGCTGCTCACTGCCGCATGGCTGGTGCCCGGCCCCGCCAAGCCCGCCGCCGCTGAAAAGCCGGCAGGCGCCGATGTCGCGAGCCGGGTTGCGCCAAGCATTGGCCCGATGGTCGATGCAGACCCCGCCCTTAAAGAAAAGCTGCTGCGGCTACATCAGTCTCTGGACAAGCTCTAGAAAACGGCGCGAAGCCGTTCTCACTGGCACGGCGGCCTAATGCTCTTCGACGTACTCTTGCACACGCCTGCCATTGAGCGGCTGAGCCGGACGAGCATTCGACTTGTACAGCTCCTTGAACATCGCTAGCTGCCGAAAAGAGACTTCGACCGTCTGCCGCATCACAAACCATTTCACATCTTCCGTACATGGCGGTGTGGTCAGTGAGCCGATGTAGGTAACGTAAGCAGGATTGACGGGCAGGATTTCGGCTGGGTTAAAGCTCTCTATCTGCTCATTGAATGAATCTGTTTTGGGCAAGCGCTCGAAGATCGGCTTCAGTGCCTTGTTCTCTTTACCGAGCTTGAAACGAATCGCTACCACGGCAGTACGGGTGTCTCCGGCGCGGTGAATCAACTGCGCTGACATCGGTGTGGCAATACCATCGATTTTTTCTTCGCTTGGTGCGTGAAACACCATCTGCACCAGCTTGTACTCCAAGCCATCCAAACGCGCACCGCCGCTGGTCGTGAAGTTCACCTGAATCGTGTTGTTGCCGTTCACCAGCGTAAGCGGGCCCGGCGCGTAGTTGAACATGATGGGCTTCAGGCCACCGCGCTCAGCGACTTGCGTATCAATATCAATCGGTGATTGTCGCTTGCCGGTTTGGCATAACCGAAACTTCGGATCAACCTCACCCCATTTGGTGGGGCCGTTATCCCCCTCATAGCTCCATAAGGGCGCACGCGGTGAGTGCTTGGCGCCGGGCGAAGGTGGACGCGGAGGCGCCGCCGGTGCCGGGTCTTTAGCCAGCGCAGGCGCGGCGATCGAAACAACAATGAACAGGGGCAAGGCGAGGTGTTTCATGAACTCATTTCTCCATCCATGACGCTTGATGGGCGCGATTCTAGCGATATTCGGATATCGACACTTCTAAACAGAACATTAGCGGCGCGTGCCAGCCACCCACCCCGCTTGTAACCAATGCGCATACTCTGGCAAAAACGGCCAGGCTATCAGCCGGCTTGGGGTACCGACGGGGAATAACTCCGAGGTGAGATGATCCACCCAGTCCGGTATCCCACCCACCTGCGCCAGCATCCGAACATGGAGTGGTGTTCCGCTCAGGCCCTCTGACACCCAGCCGTTTGCATCACGCACCGCGTTAAATTGAGTAATGGGTACAGCGGGTAGCTTCAACGGATCGGTAGGGCCCGAGAACAGATCATGCACACTGCCCCAGTCACGGCCCTTGAGTTGCTCGGTAATACGCGCGAGATCAGCTTCAGTGCGCTCAATCTGCCTCACGCGAAACAGATGCTGACCCAAGACGTTATCGAAAAAAATCGTGGCATCCGGGTGCTGTCTCAACAGCGACTCCAAACTCTCCAGCGCGTCGAATGCAGCGATATGCAACTCGGTGCCGGATTCGCGTAGAGCCCGGCCATGGTTCCAGCGGAACAACCGATGCGCGTAGGGGTCGAGATCAATCAGATCAATACGAGAGAAGCGCTGCAGCCAGCGGCCAGACATCATCCAGCCGGCGCTGCCGCCGATCAGCAGCAGATGATGCGACGCCGGTTGGGTCGTGTCCAGCCAATCGGCAATATGCCGCGTGGTGTCGCGCCACTGGCTGCGGCGCCAGAGTGCGCGTAGGTGCCAGCGCAGGCCGCCGGAGGTGTCGAGAGATTTAGGCAAGCGTGTTTGGCTTCGTGGTTTTAACTTGATCGCATGTTGCGACCGAGTTGTCAGGTGATAGCGCAGATACCCGCTCAAATTCCGATGGCTGGTTCTTGCACCCAGGCCTACCGACTGACAGATGTTTTCACATTAGTCAGAATGTACCGCGTGTTCCAGAACCTCAGTCGCCCATTGATTCAGGCTCTTACCTGCAGCCTGAGCAGCAACCAAAGCGCGTCCATGGACTTCGGGGGGCACACGCAGCAGTAATTTGCCAGATGCCGGCTTCTCCGGGTGAATGCCTTGATCCTTGCAGTCTGCCAAGTAGTCTCTCACCGCGAGCTCAAACTCGGCTCTCAATTCCCCAACCGTCTCACCTTGGAAACTGATGATGGACCGAATTCCCAGGATCCGACCAACGAAGATGTTGTCACGCTCGTCATACTCGACGCGAGCGGTATAGCCTTTGTAGGTCATTGTGTTCATGGCTTCACTCCTGCTCGCTCCAATAGCTCGCGAGCTTCCTCCATCTGATAGCGCTTAGCTTCTTTAACCGGGTGTGGCCGGTGGCAGCGCCACTGCTCACCGTGGAGCTCGATCTTTACGCGGGACCCCTCTCGTTCCGATACAGAACCGCCAAGAGCCTTGATGAGCGCCTCGATGTCAGTGAACACAATTGACGCCAAAGTTGGTTTAGCAAAAATCGCCAAGAGCGTCTTACGGTGTTTGGTGTTCACATGCGGATGCTATCAAATTGTGCTATCAGTTGCAACTGTGCCAAAAATAGGCAATTACCTCGCTGCTAGAATCAGAACGTGACCCTCACCCTTACCCTCATCGCCGCCTACTTTGCCTTCGTACTCGGCAGCATTGTCCTGCGTGGCCGTGAGGTATCAGGGCCATGGTGGTACCTGCTCCGCAGCTTCTTCCCCAACTGGCGCTTCTACCATGGCTTTGGTTCACAACCACGGCTGTTCACGCGAATACAAACGCCAGACGGCGAATGGACCGAGTGGCAGATGTTCATGCCGCGCGCAAAATTGTCACCACGCGATCTGTTCTACAACCCGCACAACAACCTGCTACTCGCCAACCAAAACCTTGTCGATCACCTTGCGTTTGATATTCAAACGCTGCCCGACAACACATCAGCCACCGAGCTCGTCAGCTATCAAATGGTGATGCGGCTGGCGCGCAGCCTGCTGCAGCAACAAGGCATGGGTGGCGCGGGTGGCGTGGTTGATGAGACCGGGTCAAACGGTCACCGCTGGCAATTTCGGGTGCTGCAGGTACCGCCGTTACAAACTCCTGATGACTCAATGGCGTTTCTAGAGTCGCCCGTACTGCAAGCCTGAAATGCCATCGCTCTATCTCGCCATACGGTGCTTCGAATGTCTGCTGGCGACGAGTCTGCTATTTCAAACGCTGGAATTTTTAAAACTTCGCTCAGTGCAGCAACCGAACGCACTGTGGAGCTGGACTACCCAACGCGGTGACCTTGCCCATGCCTCGGTACCGGTACGCAAGCTATTTGATTGGCTCTACAGCGACTCAGTACATCGAATACATCTACTACTACGCTTGGCAGCCGCCGCAGGTTTGTACGCAGGTAGCAGCATCGTCAGCGCGACGCTGCTGTTTTTCAGCACCATCGCTATCCTGATCCGCTGGCGCGGCGCCTTCAATGGCGGTAGCGATTTCATGACCATCATCGCCCTCACCGGCTTGATGATTGCGCACTGGGGACAATCGATAGTCAGCCCCGTGCTCGCCTGGCAAGCAGGCCTGGGTTATGTCTGCCTGCAAACGATGACGTCTTACTTCATCTCGGGCGCGATCAAATTGTTTTCAAAAGAATGGCGCAATGGCAGCGCGTTACCCTACTTTCTTGACGGCGGCATCTACGGGCCATTGGCAGCAGATAGTGTTTTGCGGAATCGAGTTGTCGCCACCGCCAGCTCGTGGGGATTTATTCTGTGGGAATGCTCAGTACCGGTGATTTTCTTGGGACCGGGCGTCGCGATCGCGTATTGCGCTATCGCGTTGGTATTTCACTGTCTGGTGTTTGCATTTTTTGGATTGAACCGGTTTGTGTGGGCGTGGGTGGCGAGTTTTCCGGCGCTGGTGTACTGGGCTGGCGCGTGGTGAACCTGCCAGACGCCGCAGATTAATCGCTCGGCAGCGATATTCACATTATTGCCTTTCAAATAATTAATTACAGCGCGCTTTTAGCCGGGCGACCTTGATTATTGTGCTGCGGGGCCGTTAAGGTTCAGTGTTTTGCCCTAGCGCGATCTTCTGCAACCGACTTCTTGATACATTATCTTGTATACTTTCTTGAACAAAGTATCGCGTCCAAACAAAGAACCGATCTCATCCGGTCGATAGCAAGGCGCTAACAACGTCGCGAGCGGCTTGATTAGATTGGTTTTTAATTCAACCCCACCGGGAGACGTTTATGTCCCACCCCCTGCTCGATAAACACCGCGCAACACTCGACAGCGCTCTGCAAGCGATTCACACCCGTGAGTACTGGTCGCGCTATGGCGAGCACCCCAGCCCGCGCAACTATGGCGAGGGTTCTGACGTCGCCGGCAAGGCCGCGTTTGATGCGCTGCTCGGCAAGCGCTTCGAGTTGGATCAACCGGCTGTGCAAGGTTGGTATGAGCAGGAAACCTCGCCCTACGGCGCCGCGTTGAACGTGTCTTACCCGGTGTGCGATCCCGATGCCTTGATTGCAGCGGCACAGGCGGCCATGCCGGCTTGGCAAAAAATCGGCCCCGAGGATCGCACCGGTATTTGTCTTGAGATTCTTGATCGCCTTAACAAGCAAAGCTTCGAGCTAGCGCACGGCGTGATGATGACGTCTGGCCAGGGCTGGATGATGGCGTTTCAAGCCGGTTCGCCGCATGCGCAAGATCGCGGTCTTGAGGCCGTAGCGCACGCATGGCGCGAGCAGAGTTTTGTGCCGAGCGAGGCCCATTGGGAAAAACCCCAGGGCAAGAACCCGCCGCTGGTGATGAAGAAGCATTTTGAGATCGTTGGTCGTGGTGTGGCGGTAGTGGTGGGTTGCAGCACCTTCCCCACCTGGAACACCTACCCCGGCTTGTTCGCTGCGCTCGCGACTGGCAATGCCGTGATCATCAAGCCGCACGAGGTGGCGGTTCTTCCAGTGGCGATGACCGTGCGCACCGTGCGCGCCGTGCTCGCGGAAAACGGTATCGACCCCAATTTGGTCACGCTGTGCGTGACGGATAAGCACGAAGCGACGCAACATCTCGTTACGCACCCAGCAGTGAAGTCGATTGATTTCACCGGCGGTAATACGTTTGGTCAGTGGCTGATCGACCATTGCCGCCAAGCGCGTGTGTATGCCGAGCTGGCGGGCGTGAATAACATCGTGATTGATTCCACCGACAGCTACAAGCGCATGCTGGGTAACTTGGCGTTTACGCTCTCGTTGTACTCGGGTCAGATGTGTACCACCTCGCAGGCCTTGTTTGTGCCAGCGGGCGGTATTGATACCGATGAAGGCCACAAGTCGTACGACGAGTTCTGCACCGACTTAGGCAACGCGGTCAGTCACTTTTTAGCCAAGCCTGAAGTCGCACTGGCGATTTTAGGTGCGATTCGCTCGCCGGATACTTTGCAGCGCATTGCACAGGCAAACAGTGGCAAGCTGGGTAAAGTGGTGCTGGCTTCCAACAAACTCGACAACCCCGAGTTCCCGCATGCGAACGTGCATACACCCGTGCTGCTGGCGTGCGATGCCAGCGATGAGGCGGCGTATGGTCATGAATGCTTCGGGCCAATCAGCTTTGTGGTGAAGACTGCGGATACGCATGAATCCATTCAACGCGCCGAGAATTTGGTGAATACGCAAGGTGCGTTAACGGTGGGCGTGTACTCCACTCGCACTGAAGTGATCGATGCGATGACACACGCCACACTGAATGCCAAGGTAGCGCTGTCGATCAACCTGACCGGTGGTGTGTTTGTAAACCAGTCAGCGGCCTTCTCGGACTTCCATGGCACCGGTGGCAACCCGGCGGCGAATGCGTCGTATGCGGATGCTGCGTTCGTAGCGAACCGCTTCGTGATCGTGCAACGGCGTTATCACGTGTAATGCAATGAGTGCAGCGCCGCTTCCTAACGATAGCACCGTCGCCGTGATTGGTGCCGGTGCGATGGGCAGTGGCATCGCGCAAATCGCTGCGGTGGCTGGGCACCCGGTCAAGCTGGTTGATGCGCGCGATGGTGCAGCAGTATCGGCGATTGAGGGTATACGAACGCAACTGAATAAACTGGCTGACAAAGGAAAACTCTCGCCCGATGCGGCGCAAGCGGCAGCAGCCAGATTATCGGTAGCGAGTAGCGTTAGCGACTTGGCCGATGCAGCGCTGGTTGTTGAAGCAATTGTGGAAGACCTCGCCGCCAAACAAGCCTTGTTTGTATCGCTGGAAGGTGTGGTCGGTAGCGACGCCATTCTCGCGACGAATACATCATCCATTTCAATTACTGCGATTGGCGCTGTACTCAAGCGCCCAGAACGTTTGGCGGGGCTGCATTTTTTTAATCCTGCACCCTTGATGCCGTTGGTGGAGATTGTGAGTGGTATCGGCACCGATGTATCGGTGGCGGATACCTTGTTCGCAACCGCCAACGCCTGGGGCAAAACCCCGGTGCATGCGCGCTCAACGCCGGGCTTTATTGTGAACCGCGTTGCTCGCCCCTACTACGCCGAGGTACTGCGCTTGCTGCAAGAGGGTGCTGCGGACGTTGCCACTATCGACGCGGTGATGCGCGAGGCAGGTGGCTTCAAGATGGGCCCGTTCGAGTTGATGGACATGATTGGTCATGACGTTAATTTCGCCGTCACCCGCTCGGTATGGAATGCATTTTTTAATGACAAGCGCTTCACGCCTTCGCTGATTCAGCAAGAACTGCTTGAAGGTGGTTTCCTTGGTCGTAAAAGCGGGCGCGGGTTTTATGATTACCGCGAGGGTGCGGTAAAGCTGTCTGCTGCTACTGAAGCGCCACGAACGCTGCCCAGTACTATTACGCTTCATGGCAAAACCGAGATCGCGACGGCATTGGCTGAACGTCTCTCGAATGCGGCTACGCCTTTTACATCGAACGCCAGTGCATCTGATGAACGACTCGCCACAGTCGGTGATGCGGTGGTGTTTGTGACGGATGGTCGTAGTGCAACGCAGCGCGCTGCTGAATCCGGTATTGCCAACACAGTGCTGATTGACCTTGCGCTGGACTACAGCAGCGCAACGCGCATCGCCATCAGTTGCGCGAAACAATGCTCAGCTTCTACATTGAATGATGCAATCGCACTGCTGCAAGCCGCTGGCTTGCAAGTGTCGCTCTTTAAAGATATTCCCGGTCTGGCGGTGATGCGTACAGTAACCATGCTCGCCAATGAAGCGGCGGATGCGGTCAACCAAGGCGTGTGCTCGGCAGCGGATGTGGATGCCGCGATGCGCCTGGGTGTGAACTACCCGCGTGGTCCGCTAGCGTGGGCTGAGCAGATCGGTGTGCACACAGTGCGTGATGTGCTGCGCAATCTGGGCATAAGCACGGGCGAAGACCGCTACCGGATATCGCCATTGATTCAGCAAGCCTGCTACGCCGGAGGGAGTTTGCATGAGTGATGCAAAGTTGACGACGACGGATGCTACCGTGCCAACTGATCCGCAGGCGCTCGCTAGCGCCACCGCGCAGGCGATGTGGCAACGGGACCGTACGGCACAAGCGTTGGCGATGCGTATTGAGCATATCGCTCCCGGTCACGCCACGCTTAGCATGCCGGTGCGCAGCGACATGGTGAATGGTCATCACATCTGCCATGGCGGCATGATTTTTACATTGGCGGATACTGCGTTTGCGTACGCGTGTAATAGCTATAACCAGACCACGGTAGCGTCGGCGTGTCATGTGGATTTCATTGCGCCGGCGAAGGAAGGCGAAGTCCTGCACGCTGAAGCTATCGAACGTTCAGCCAGTGGCCGCACCGGTGTGTATGACGTGACAGTGCGCACAGCTGAAGGTAAATTGATTGCGCTGTTTCGGGGTAAGAGCCATCGTATTGGTGGTGATGTGATTGGCGGGCCGGATCATGCTTGAGCCGATCGAACGCGCCAGCCGCGACGAGATCGCTGCTTTGCAGTTGCAGCGACTGCAATGGACGCTGCGTCACACCTATGACAACGTCAAAGCATTCCGCGATAAATGCCTAGCAGCCGGCGTGCATCCCGATGATATGAAAACCTTGCCTGATCTGGCGAAGTTTCCGTTCATGACCAAAACCGATCTGCGTGATCACTACCCGTTTGGTTTATTTGCTGTACCGCGCGACCAACTCGCGCGCTTGCATGCTTCATCCGGCACCACCGGTAAGCCGGTTGTGGCGGGCTATACCAAACAAGACTTGGTAAATTGGGCCCAGGTCGTAGCGCGTTCACTGCGCGCAGCGGGTGTGCGTGCAGGCGACATGGTGCATAACGCCTACGGCTACGGCATGTTTACCGGCGGCCTGGGGGCGCATTACGGCATTGAGCAAGCGGGTTGCTGCGCCGTGCCGATGTCTGGCGGCCAAACAGAAAAACAAGTGCAGCAGATTATTGATTTCCGGCCTGACTGCATCATGGTGACGCCGTCGTATGCGCTGGTGATTGCCGAAGAATTCGAACGACTCGGCATCGCAGCGGAAGATATCTCGCTGCGTGTCGGCATCTTCGGTGCCGAGCCGTGGGGTGAAGGTATGCGCGCCGAGATCGAGCGCCGTCTCGGTATTGATGCGGTAGATATTTATGGGCTCACCGAAGTGATTGGCCCCGGCGTAGCGAGTGAGTGCGTTGAAACCAAAGACGGCCCGGTGATTTGGGAAGACCATTTCTACCCGGAGATTGTTGACCCCGTCACCGGCGACGTACTGGAAGACGGCCAAGAGGGTGAGCTGGTGTTCACCTCGCTCACCAAAGAAGCGTTTCCGGTGATTCGTTTCCGTACACGCGATTTGACGAGGCTGTTGCCGCCCACTGCACGGTCATTCCGGCGCATTGGCAAGATCACCGGTCGCTCGGATGACATGCTGATTATTCGCGGGGTCAATGTGTTCCCCACGCAGATTGAAGAGCAAATTCTGCGAGATACACGGCTCGGTGGTACGTATCAATTGGTACTCACACGTCAAGGCCCGCTGGATAACCTGGAAGTCCGTTGCGAGTTGCAGCGCCACGCGGGCACGCCGACTGCGAGCGAGCGTGATGCAGTCGCACAAGCACTCGCACAGCGTATTAAAACCAGCGTGGGTATTAGCGCGGCAATTACCTTACTGGATGTCGACACGATTCCACGCACATTAATCGGTAAAGCCAAGCGCGTGATTGACGAGCGCAAGATTCAATAATTTGGAGGCAGCAATGTATACACAATCATTTAGCGTGAGCGACGGTAACGCCAACGATACCGCCAAAGACTCCGCCAAAGCGTCTGCAAAAAATACTGTTAAAGGCCCCAAGCCAGTACCCGTCATCAGCGCCGAGGAGGCAGAAAAAATCGCAGCGTTTGAGCAGCGCATCGCTGATGATGGCCGCATTGAGCCGCAAGATTGGATGCCCGAGGCCTACCGTAAAACACTCATTCGCCAAATCAGCCAGCACGCGCACAGTGAAATCGTGGGCATGCTCCCCGAAGGTAATTGGATCACGCGCGCGCCTAGCCTGAAGCGCAAAGCAATCCTCATCGCCAAAGTACAAGACGAGGGTGGCCATGGTTTGTACTTGTACTCCGCCGCTGAAACACTGGGCGTATCGCGCGACAAAATGCTCGACGATCTGCATACCGGTCGTGCCAAGTACAGCTCTATTTTTAACTACCCCACCCTCACCTGGGCGGATGTGGGCGTGATTGGCTGGTTAGTCGATGGCGCGGCGATCATGAATCAAATCCCGCTGTGTCGTTGCTCATATGGGCCGTATGCGCGCGCCATGATTCGGGTGTGTAAAGAAGAGTCGTTTCATCAGCGGCAGGGTTATGAATCTTTGCTGGTGATGATGCGCAGCACTGAAGAGCAGCGCGCGATGGTGCAGGATGCAGTGAACCGCTGGTGGTGGCGTTGCCTGGCGATGTTTGGTCCGCCCGATGCCGATAGCCCGAACAGTGCGCTCGGTATGCGCTACGGTATCAAGCGTTTCTCGAATGATGATCTGCGCCAGAAATTTGTGGATGCCACCGTGCCGCAAGCCGAGGTACTCGGCGTCACCCTGCCCGACCCCAACTTGAAGTGGAACGAGGCACGCGATCATTACGACTACGGCGCGATTGACTGGGATGAGTTTTGGCGCACGTTGAATGGTGATGGGCCATGCAATAAAGAGCGCCTTGCCACGCGCGTCAAAGCAGACCGTGATGGGCAATGGGTGCGCGATGCCGCGCTGGCTTACGCACAAAAACGCGCTGCGCGTGAGGCGAAGGAAGCCGCATGAGCAGCGCGTTAAAGGAATGGCCGTTGTGGGAGGTGTTTGTGCGCTCCAAACAAGGCCTGGAGCATAAACACTGCGGTAGCTTGCACGCTGCTGACGCGCCGCAGGCACTGCAAATGGCGCGCGATGTGTATACGCGTCGGCAAGAGGGCGTGAGCATCTGGGTGGTGCGCTCGGCAGATATTGTTGCCAGCAGCCCGGATGATAAAGGCGAGCTGTTCGAACCCGCCGCCGACAAAATCTATCGCCACCCCACCTTTTACGACATCCCGGATGATGTCGGGCATATGTAATGTCAGTGATACTCGATTACACATTGCACCTGGCCGACAACGCGCTGGTGCTCGGGCAGCGGAATGCAGAGTGGACCGGACACGGTCCGATTCTGGAAGAAGATATTGCGATGTCGAACATTACGCTCGACTTGATAGGGCAGGCACGCTTGCTGTACCAATACGCGGCGCAATTACGAGGTGGCGATACCACGGAAGATACCTTGGCCTACTTGCGAGACGGTTCGGCGTTTCGTAATTACACGCTGCTGGAGTTACCGCATCACGGCCCCTTGGTGGGCTATGCGCAAGGCGAGCTCGATTTTGCGACGACGATTGTTCGTAACTTTTTATACAGCGCGCTGATGGCGCTACTGTGGCAAGCGCTGCAAAAGTCATCCGATACGACCTTGGCAGCGATCGCAGAAAAATCTGCCAAAGAAGCCCGCTATCACTTGCAGCACAGCCGTGATTGGTTAGTGAAGCTGGGTGATGGCACTGATGAATCGCATCAGCGAGTGCAGGCCGCGCTGGATCATCTGTTCGCGTATACGCAAGAGTTTTGGACAGAGAGTGCCGTAGAGCGCTCGGCTATTGATGCAGGCGTTGGTGTAGATGTGTCGAGCCTGCGTTCGGATTGGGACAGCATCATTGATAGTGCATTGGCCGAGGCTACCCTGCACCGCCCTGCAGCGGGAGGGTATGTGACTGAGGGTAAATTGGGGATTCATTCCGAGCATCTGGGCTATCTGCTGGCCGAGATGCAAAGTCTCGCGCGAACATTGCCACATGCGACGTGGTGAAACAGTCGGTACGTCGAATTGAACACACCACACACAATTGCTGCTGTTGAAGGCCCCGTCGCAGCGCGTGTTGCTGCAGTGTGGGCACTGCTTGAAAACGTATGTGACCCTGAGATTCCCGTGTTAACGCTGCATGATCTGGGCATTCTGCGTGAAGTACGTGAGGCTGACGACGGACAATTGGAAGTCGTGATCACGCCGACGTATAGCGGCTGTCCGGCGATGGGCCAGATTGAAGATGATATTCACGCGGTTTTATCTGAGCATCAGATCAATGCGCGGGTGGTGACGCAGCTCTCGCCGGTGTGGACCACCGATTGGATGAGCGCCGAGGGTAAGCAGAAGCTGAGGGACTACGGTATCGCGCCGCCGCATAGCGTGAAAACTCAGCTTGATGTCGTGCGATTTACCGCTAATCCGCCCTCACCTGAGTCCATCGCTTGCCCGCAATGCGCGTCAGTCAATACCGTTGAAAGCGCGCGCTTTGGGTCGACTGCGTGCAAGGCGCTGTATCGGTGTTTGGATTGCAAAGAGCCGTTTGATTATTTCAAGCCCTATTGATGGTGCTCATTGATTCGTGATGTGGGTTCTTCTTTGATGGTGGTTATTCGAATGCAGGCTGTCAGTGTAATGTGAAATTTTCGTGATTCCATCCATCTATGGCTACTAATCGCTTCTACCCTTTGCGTGTCAAACGCGTCTCGCCCGAAGCCGCTGGGTCGGTGGCGATTGCGTTCGAGATCCCCGAATCAGAGCGTGAGGTATTTCGTTTCGAACCGGGGCAGTTCTTGACCCTGCGCGCACACATTAACGGGCAGGATGTTCGCCGTAATTACTCGATCAGCTGCGAACGTAGTCGCCTACAACGCAACGGCGAACTTGAAGTGGGCATACGCCCGGTAGAGGGTGGTGTGTTCTCGAATTGGGCAGCGCAGCAGCTGAAGGCTGGCGACAGCATTGAAGTGATGCCACCGGATGGGCGCTTCACCATCAAAAAGTCTCGCGCGATTCATCGGGTGGGTTTTGCTGCGGGTTCGGGTATTACGCCGATTTTATCGATCGCGGCGTCGACACTGGAAGAGCAAACCAATAGCAAGTTCACGCTGGTGTACGGCAACCGAAAGATGAGTAGCGTGATGTTCAGCGAAGCACTGCAAGATCTGAAAGACCGCTACCCGGATCGATTAACTTTGATTCACGTACTGTCGCGGCAAGCGCAAGAGGTAGAGCTGCTGCAAGGTCGGATTGATGGCGATAAGGTACGCGCGATGATCAATGCGCTGCTGCCGGTCAGGAGCATGGACGAAGTATTCATCTGCGGCCCAGAGGCGATGATCACCGCCACCGAAACCGCGCTTATCGAAGCGGGCGTACCCGCCGACCGGGTTCATACCGAACGCTTCACCTCCGGCCCCGCAGTCGCCGCCAAAGTGCAAGCCGACACGGATAAACATGCCCAACAAACACCCGCTAACAAAGATATCGCACTCACCGTTGTGCTGGATGGCAAGCAGCATGAGATAGCGGTCAGCGCCGATGAGCATCTGCTGGATGCGGCGCTTGAAGCCGGACTGGATCTGCCCTACGCCTGCAAAGGCGGCGTGTGCTGCACCTGCCGCGCCAAGCTGTTGGAGGGGGAGGTGTCGATGGATAAGAATTTCACCCTGGAAGCCGACGAGATGGCGCAGGGTTTTGTGCTGAGCTGTCAGGCGCGTGCGCTGACGAAAAACGTCAGGCTGAGTTTTGATGAGCGGTGACGCTGAGGCCTTGTACAGAGCATGATTGCCTGCTGAACAATGCCCATAAAACAGCCCTCGTGAATAACAAGATTCATAGCGCGGCTCTTGGGCAAGAAAGTTGTCTTTAAATTATCAAACCACTGGATTTGCATCCTCATTTTCAGCCAAAATCTGACCAGTCTAGTCATATTTGGAGCCGCCGATGAGAGCCTGGCAATTGATTTGCCCGCCTATTTTGCCGGCCGCATTTTGCCAGTAGATGTCGCGGTGTCGGACCGATGGTGCCGCTTGTTAGCGAAGGTTGGGCGCCCGATACCGGCTATCGACAGCTTGCTCGCTGCAACCGCCTTGCAGCACGGGCTGACCATGGTGACTCGTAACCTGAAAGATTTTGTCGTACCTGAATTGCTGGTGCTTGACCCATGGGCCGAGTAAAGGCCTACACAAACCTCTCCGCCCCCGCCTCACACGCCAGCGTAGCGCCATCCGCTAGTTGCAGCGTCTTATCCAGATATCGCTCTGAAGCTGCCTCGATCTGTTTGTAGAGCGCTTTGCAGAGCACCCGTGCCTGCCGTCCCGACCAATCTTTCGGCAGCAACGCATCGGGCAACTCGGGGTCGCGTAATAGCAGACGGCGGTAATCATGAATCAGCAGGATACGCAGCAAAAACGCTTGCTGGTCACTCGCGACTGAATACTCACGCGCATGATCAAGCAGTGGTGAATACAGCGCTACGAACTCGGCATACGATTGACTCAACGCCGTCAGATCCCACGCACGTGCTACCAGATCCGCGTCAGACGCGGCGTGCGTCGATTTGAAATCCTCGGCTGTCATTGGCATGAGCCGCGGTAGCAAGCTCTGCAAGCCTTCTGCAGACAGCACATCGATTGCTTCATCCAAAGGCGTACCAGGATGAATAAAGCAGTTGGAGCCGATCAGGCCGAAACCCTTCCAAAACAACGTGCGGCGCAGTTGTTCGCGTTGCTTTGTACTCAGCTCTCCTACCACCATAATCATGCGCCAACGGCTATCCCACGTCGGCGCGCGAGCTGCATAAATTTGATTCGAGGCTTGTTCGAAACGACGCCGGCCCCAGGGGGTAAGCGCGTAGTTGGCGCGGCGACCGACGGTCTCTGCACTAAGCCAACCATCCTTCGCCAAACGAAACACCGATGTACGCACCAAGCGCTCATTGAGCTGCATTGGCTCGAGCAGACGAATCAAACTACCTAGCCACACGCGCCCACCGCGCGGCAGCACTGCGTCACCAAAGATGGTGACGATCAGCGAGCTGGCCTGCACTCGCCGCTGCTGGCAGAAAGCATCGATACGTTCAGTAATGAGGTTAGTCACGCAAGGATTTAAGGGCGGATATTTTATGAATACTTTTTTATGTGTACAGATTTTATCTCACCCGAACAAAGGACCGGGAACTTAGCACCGGCAAGCAAAACATAACTCGCTCACATGATCTTCAAATAGAAAGGCCATCAAATGAGTATCAGCCATACAAACCCCCACCAACCGCAAAAATCAACACCTGTTACCGACGATACGGAAAGCAACTCGCCAAACGCATCTCCAAACACAACGCCAACTCAAGGCAAAAAACGCAGCGCCAGTTCGTTATCCAGGGACAGCGTTGATTCAGTTATAAATTCGCGCGAAGCTAAAGCGCCGGATGCTCAATCAGAAACGCAAAGTGGGTCCACCAGAGTACCGTCTATGTCGACCCCAAAACGGTTATTGGCTGCTGGGAAGCTGGTCAACCCGCCCAAGCAACCCATGCCGGTCGATTTGAGCCAAATACTCTCTGCGATAGACTTACCGTCGCCGCCCGCAACCGGCATCATTTCTCCAGCTCAGCACTACCCGTCATCCCAACCCGTGCTGAAAAGCTATCCGGCGTCGCACAATCAGCCTATCGACCAAATCACGCTGGCTCCTCTGGCTCCTCTGGCTCCTCTGACTTCTCTGACTCCTCTGACTCCTCTGACTCCTCTGGCACCAATGTGCGCAATGACCCAAACACCTTTCCAGCTCCTACCACTAATGGCCAATAGCTACGGGCCATTTGCGCTCAGACTGCCATCGTTTCAATCTCCAAAAGACTTGCATCAGCCTCCAGCCAGCATTGCGGCGCCTGAAAGTCTCATTGACGTGGACGATGAGCGACCAGCGAAGCGACGGAGAATGAACGAAGGAGTCGATACTTCCCCGAAAGGTAACTCAAGTCCGACAACAGAACTTCCCGTCTGGCACCAGAGCAAACTGAAAGTCGAAAGGTGAATTCAAGGACGAAGTGCAACTTTGATTAATGGGTTGGATGGCTGAGGTGCATTAGTATCAAAGCCTTTTGACCGGCCAGTCGAAGAAGCACATGACCTATACACACCTCAGCCA
>Ga0194133_10001073_pt1 | contig 51342 bp, 13 predicted proteins | sample TA2KigOf40mmetaG_FD_155448 | JGI IMG/M metagenome (GOLD analysis project Ga0194133, IMG submission 155448) | Freshwater microbial communities from Lake Tanganyika, Tanzania - TA2015055 Kigoma Offshore 40m | ecosystem: Environmental > Aquatic > Freshwater > Lake | place: Tanzania: Lake...
GAAAAATTAGAAGATATTTTCATATTATATTTTCCCCCTTTTTCATCGGTGATTTCTAATGGATATTTTTGAAGAGAAGTATTTATCGCATTTTGTATGGCTTCTTTGTTTATAATTTGTGTTGGTGTTGCTGGGGCTGATGGTGCTAGTGCTGGAAGTGCTGATGTTACAGGTGCTTGAAGTGATGCTGGTGCTGGTGGTTGAACTGGTCTTATTGGAGGTGCTGATGCTGGTGCTGGTGCCTGAACTGGTGCTGATGCTGGTGTTGATGGTGCTTGTGCGTTTTTATTTGCCGCATTTACAACTGTCACTACTGCGGGCGGTGCTGCTGCTGGTGGTTGAACTGGTGCTGGTGCTTTTGCCGCATTTGGTGCTTTTGCCGCATTTACACCTGCCACTACTGCGGGTGCTAATACTGCTGTTAGTGCTGCTGGTGCTGGTGCTACTACTGGTGCTACTACTGGTGCTGCTGCTGCTGCGGGTGCTGGTGTTGCTGGTGCTAGTGTTGATGCTGATGCTGGTGCTGGTGCTGATGGTGCTGTTTGTGCGTTTTTATTTGACATTGAAGCCGCTGCCGCCGTCGCCACTACTGCTGCTGCTGTTGGTGCTAGTGTTGGAATTAAATTATTTTGATTATTCATTTTTTTATCTATTATAGGTATTATTTTACTACATTAGATAAATATTTTATAAAAATGTCTTAATTTTAATTTCGTGATTTATATTGCTTTCGGGTCTTCATACGGGTTTGACGACGACGACGGATTGAATTACCGCCAGTATTTACTTGTTCAAAACCTATTTCTAGTTTTTCTATTTTTAACCCATTTGGTAATGTTATATTTTTAATAATACTATCTATTTCCTTTTGTATTATATATTGTGGTGAATTTTTAAGGTTAAAATCGTCGTTAGAACCAAATCCACCCCCAACCCCTCCAAATTTAATACTATTTTCTATTATATTCCGTATTTGGCGTGTAGATATTTTACTACGACGAATTTTTCCGCCAAGTTTTGCCCCCCTGGATAAAACAACCTTTTTAATTATAATTTTACGGGTATCATCATACAGTATTCTTACGCAGTTTAATGCGTTTGTTAATTCTTCACTTAATTTAGTTAATTCAGCATTATCAATTTGTGGTACATTTTGTGGTTTATCATCTGCATCTGCATCTAATATAATAGGGCCATGTTGTATAATTGTTTGTGGATATGTATAATTATCATCATTAAAATTTTTAGCAAGAAATTGTAGAAAGTCTGTTAATGTACCTAATGATGTTTTTTTTCCGGAATTATCTTCTATAATTTTTAATTTATCATTTTGACGATTAAATGCCTCTACAAATATATTATCAGAAGGGCTATTAAAAGCATTTTCAATGGACTTACTGTCTTTTATTTGATTTGTATTACTAGTACGACTAAGACGAAAAATATTAATTCTAAATGGATTACCATTATATAATTTAATATAACAAAACGCTGTCTCGTTTTTATTTTCATCTGTTGTAGATTCATATACAATCATTACTAATCCATCTCCTTCATTAACTTTATATTTGTACGTTTTATTATTGTATGAAAATTGTTGTTCAATAGTACTACTGTCGTTTTTAAAAAACGAATTAGCCATAAGTTTTTGTTGTTCTTCTTCTCCTCCTCCTCCTCCTCTTTTAACCGTACCCCCCCTCTGTTGCCTTTGTCGTCTTTGACGTTTTACAGTTCGCTGTCGCTTTGAAACCATTTGTTTTTGTATTATACAAAGCAAATATTTTTTCTCCAAATATTTGCTTTGTATATTTGTGTGTCTTAATATTTGTAATATCTTAACTACTTACGCTTCCCACCAAATACTCTTCTAGATTTATGACTTTTTCTGGCCGAGCGTTTGCTACGTGTTTTTCGTCTATTTCGTTTTCCTCCTGATACTTTTTCTGTTATACTCACTTTTATATCAACATCTTTACCGTTAACTTTAAAAGGCTCACCACAACTAGCCAATCGTTTATTTACTGCTTCTTCTATTTCTGCTGCGGTTGCTGGTGTTTTTTCTTCTTCTACATTTGCTGGTTTTGCTGCTGCTGCTTTTCCTTGGTTTTCTGCTACTACTGGTCCTGCTACTACTTCTTCTCCTGTGTCTGCCATTTAAATTATTATATAAACTATACAAAGCAAATAATTTTTTTCATTTCCAATCAACGCCCGGTTGACCCAAATCCGCCGCTCCCCCGGCTTGACCCGCCCAACTCACTTTCTTCATTCACCAACCGAATAAAAAACGGCGATAAATCGGGCGCACAAATTTGAAAAAGCCGGTCATATTTCTTAATATCCCCTAACGCCCGTTTCCACATGGTCCAAGGGTCTTCGCACCGCAGGATTGTATCCACCGCGGCAATCAATTCGCCACGATACCCCGAGTCAATAATCCCGACCGAATTCGCCAAACGCAGCGACGTCTTTGAAATGCTGGACCGGGGATACAAATAAAACCCGCTGGGCCGGACCCACAACTTCTCCACATATTTAAGGGCGTAATCCGTGGAAGTGGCGGTGTCCAGCACGTGGCCATGCTGGATTTCAACGGCGGTGCATTTCACGCCAAGAGGCAGCGCCCGTGCCGCTTCGGGTATGTCCGACATGGTGGTTCCGTATCCATATGATGCGCCATCCACCGGCATAAATAAATCAAACCCGGAGTCGGCATACACGGGTATGCTTATATCATTGTCGTGACTGGGTTTATCATTGTCACTGCGTTTATCGGCTTCGCTTATATCATCGTGACTGCGTTTAACACTTTTACCTTGCAGTGCCATCAAAACTTTCGTGTTGTGTTGAACAATTTTCTCTGTGTATCTTTCCATCCAAGCGGGGTCGTCCCGATTTGCGGCAATATACATATGAATCTCGTATTTGGGGTAATTATATATGGGGGTGGGCGTGATAAACGGCGTGGTTTCGCTCATTGGAATGAATGGAAATACGTGATAATAAGATTTGCGAGTTGTGTTTAAGCCGTGTTTTACTGAAAAATAATGCGCGCGCGGTAAGTAAAAAAATATATCATATATCTATACACAAAACTAATAAAACTAATAAACCTAATAAATAATTAAATAAAGATGTCTCTCGCCGTATTGAAGAAGAAAGCCCACGCCAGCAATCCACGAATCGCAAATATATCGGGGGAAAAGGCGGCGCCACACGGGTTTTCATTGAATGGCGGGTATCGCAACATTGGCGGCGTGGGGCGTTTTTCGTTGATTGGCAGCACCACCCGCACCCGTTTTCGTGGAACCGAGCCGGTGGGACACGGCGGCCACGCCGGAAAATACCCCGTCACCATTTATAATTCCGGCACTTGCTCCGCAAATGACAGCAGCATTATTAAGCGGTCATCCAAAAACAATGCTGGCATGATTGATACAAAATACAAGTGGATACACGGCGGGGCGTATCCGCGACACTGGGTGAAAACAAACTTGGTGTCGGGGCTGCCGTCAAACACGCAGTCGGACTATTTGCGCAAATTGACGAACACGGCGGGGGCATTTAAACAAAACACGGCATATTCCAAGTGCAACATAACAAAAACGGGGCCGGTCACGCAACCAGCAACCACCGCGAATTGCAAGTGCGTGTATTATATTGGGCGCACCAAGATTGGGTTTAGGCCGACCACCAAGTTTCAAAAATCGGCGGTGTCGCAAGGGGAGTATATCACGGCGGGCGGTGTTGCCAGGGTGAATTGCTTGCCCACGCCGAAGAACAAGGCGCATTTTCCGATGTATATGGTGCACAACGGGTGCGACGTGGTGTTTCATACCATAGAGGAAGCAAGGGCCGCGGGGGCGTATTAAGCGGGGGCGTATTAAGCGTGAAGTTTTTTTGTGTTTTTTATGGTGTATGGTGTATGGTGTATGGTGTATGTATAACGAAATATTATATATACACAATATCTTCTCTATTCTCTCCTATTTCATAACCCCTTATTTCATAAAAATCAGCCCAAATAATGAAACCGCCGTTCTTCGGGGCTGACTGACATGCATCTTTTTACAAACCAATATGCCCCGGTGCCTTGAATTGCGGCGCTTGCGGCCAGGGTGGGTTCCAGCCCCAAACAATGAAGCACCAGCATTCCGAAACTATAAAATGCGGATTTGTAATGGATGTAAAACGGTAATTTTCCCAGGTGGGGTTTCATTTCCAGAGAGATGAATTGCGTGTTTTTGCTGGTTTTGGTGTCGTTCATTGGCGTGTCCACATACAAATATTCGCTGGGGTCGGTCAATGCGGTGATTGTTTCCGCCATATTTTCGTCTTCATCCATGAATTGAAACAACTTTGATTCATTTAAAAAGGCGAATTCACACCCCTCATTCGGCATTGTAAATACAACAATGTCATCCAAACTGAAATACGGAATACCAAAGCCGAGTTCATCTAAATTGCGCAACTGTTGCCCTATATTAAAAATTAGTTGTGTGACCAAGGGGTAATCCATGGTTTTATTTTTATACATATACTCGCCCAGGCGCATTGCCGTTTTCGCTTTTATGGTGAGCGTTTTGGTGGATGGATTGCGAACGTGAATGTATTCCTGCGATATTGGGCACGATTCCACGATTGCGGCGTATATATGAAAATTGTATGAAAATAATTTTGTTTCGGACATATTATGCGTATTATATATTTGTGGTTTTATTTTTGTTTTGATTGATTTGTTTTGTTTTGATTTTATTTTATGTAACCGCCGGATAAAGACCTCCGCTACCTCCGCTGCCGCTACCGCCACTGCCGCCTCCACCGCTACCGCTGCCGCTAGCACCGCATGACTTGGAGTTGTGTGTTGAAGTTCCGCCGGTGTTGCTATACCTACTAGCCGAGCATTTCCAAAACCACGGATTATCATACACGATTTTTATATGTCCGCCGTTGATTACCCGCGACCGCAATTTCTGAACGCTGTCATTTTCTATGTTCCACCTGTCAAAGTGTATGAATACGCGATTGTATTGCACATTTGTTTTGAAATTGGTGCGCGACAGCACATCCACCCGCGCCACTTTACCGAGGCCAATGCGATTAAATATATTTTCTACAAACTCCTTATTTACCGAGGCACTTACAATGGGAATGCATAAACTGGGGTATGACGGCATTTTTACGGCCATTTCGTCTTGCGTCATTTTCGGGTGTGAAATAAAGGTGTTTGTTATCATCGTGGTTCTCATTGTGTTGGGACTTAATAATTCGTCGCCGGATAGGTCTAATTCTTCTGTTTCTTCTGCTTGTGCTAGTTCTACTTCTGCTTCTGCTTGTGCTTGTGCTAGTTCTACTTCTGCTTGTGCTTGTGCTTGTGCTTGTGCTAGTTCTTCTTCTGCGTGTGCTTGTGATTCTACTTGTGCTACTACTTCTACTTGTTCTATCATGAATTGAAATTGTATTTGAGTAATATAGGTTATTGTATTTATTATAATTTTAGTTCAATTTTTTCAAGGAATTTGAATATAAACATAATTACAATAATTACCTAAGTATTTTTCATTATGGACCCACCGCCGCATTTAATCAAAAAAAATGAAAACCCTTTTTTAACTCCAAAAAAAAAATCGCGTTCTAAGTCTTCCTCATCTAAGAGAAGCAGGAAATCCAAAACACCAACCACGGAAAAAGCACAAACCGAAGGACAAGGATTAACCAAAGGAGAAGGATTAACCAAAGGACAAGGATTAACCGAAGGACAAAGACAAAGACAAGGACAAAGACAAACACAAAGACAAGGTGAAAGACAAGGACAAAGACAAAGACAAGGATTAACCGAAGGTGAAAGACAAAGACAAGGACTATTAATCCCATTAACCCCAGGACAAGGACAATCAACCCAAGGACAAATAACCACAGGACAAATAACCCCAGGACAATTAACCCCAGGACAATTAACCCAAACCCAAGAAAAGCGCCGTAATCCTTTTTTAGAGCCTAGACCGACAGTTAAAAGGCATGACGACCGTGACCGTAATGTTCGCAATAATGACCGTAATCATCGTAAAACAGCCAATCCATTTGTAAAAGAATCGGGATTAGGAACGGCATTAGGGACGGGATTAGGATTAGGAACAACAGGATTAGGGACAACAGGATTAGGGACGACGGCATTAGGATTAGGAACAGCATTAGGAAAAGAGTCCGAACCGCCAAAATTGGTGATAAATGTAGATGATACTGCCGAATTTCCGTCTTTACAATCTCCCAAAACGGCTTCGCCCAATCCAATCCAAAATCCGGTATGGGGTGGAAAACCCCGACTAAATTTTAAAGAAGTTGCTCTCAAAGGAGAAAAAGAGAAAGAACAGCAACAGCAACAACAGCAACAGCAACAGCAATCGCAACCACAGCAGCAACAACAACAGCAACCACAACAACAATGCCCCACAAATGAAAAAAAACAAAATGCGGAAACAACCCATAACATTGCGGACATCGCAAGGCATGTGGTACGACACAATATATTTAATCCGGCCATTGTAACCATGGATACCGGGGCGTCAGTATTAACCGATTATAGCATACAGCGAGAACGCATCAATCAAAATATGTTTATGACTCCACAAAAACATTATAATAAACCGCCGCAGCCACGATATACTATGAACGAAGACGCCGATAATGAAAGCCGGTATTTTGAAGATGACGGTTTTGACCGGATTTATAACAACACGTGAAAAATATCGTTTGATATGTGTATGTATATGTATTGTTATTGTCTATGTGTATGTATAAAATGACAATTACAATAAATAATCGTAAAACTCGTAAAACCTTGAAAAAAAAATATAAATCCTCCCACCCCACCCCCACACACCCAGACACCAAAACTATTTTCATAGAACAAAACAATTATATTCCGAGAGATGGTGAAACTCCGAGAGATGGTGAAACCGAAATCCCAATCAATTATTATGCTCCATTAAAATTACCGCATTCAGTTTCTAATTTTTATAAAATAACCCAAGCCGAAACCCCTGACATATTTATTGCGTCGGTTGTCTACACACCACGAAGAATTGAAATACTAATAGGCGGGTCCATTATGAAACACGATTGTGTTCACATCATAATACGCCCGGTTGATTTTGAAAACCCCGGCGGGTTGAACGAAGCGCTGTTATTGGTGTCATACAACCAATTGTGTAATGTATCCAAAGACTTAAAAAGTGCCGTCATACTTGCACGCGTCGCTGTTAGTTTTGCTTACACTTATTTTCGTATTGATAAATTTGTGTTGAAAGACCAGAGTCGTATATATTGTAATAATCGTCATCGTCATCGTCATCGTCATCATCTTAAAGGGTATCGTGTTGAAGGGCATCCGGGCGCAATTGGCCTTTCTCTGCCGGCGAAATATTTACTAAAATACGGGAAAACATGGTACCAACTACATTTGAATGCTCGCATTTTACACCCTCGTGTATTAGACGGGATTCAGCGGTATATTGCTTTTTCAAAAACGAAATCACGTGTCTTTGGGAATTATTTGAAAACAACAAACGAAATATCAGAATCAAACAAAGAAGAATTACAACACCGTTGGGAACAAGCGGATAATTATGCCCATTTTGTAGGCGCAATATTTGACGGCATTGATAAAACGAAGAGAGATAACAACCAATGTGAATTATTAGAACCGTGGTTTAATATTGTGTTTTCAAAAATGATTCCGGATTTACTAATGGAAGAAGCCGAACAATTCATCGTGAGAGATGATTTTCGTTTTGTGGATGGATTGACAGTTTCGTCAATGGCATCGCCGGCATCGTCGGCATCGTTGTTGAGTAATACACACTATTATAAAATACAACACGGCGGGTTTAACGAGCCGCGCTGGTTCAGTAAAATATTTTATAAGCGTGGAATTTAATATAGCCATTTTGTCGGTTTGTCAGTTTATCGGTTTGTCGTTTGATTGAGAGATTATTGTATCTTTTCACATACTAACACGCTTTTCCTTTCCTCTCTTTTTCTCTCCTTTCTTTTGTCTTTTGTTTGGTTTGGTTTATTTGAAAAAAATGATTGATGAAACAGACAATGACGACATCATATCAATGAATTTAGATGGCGAGTGGATACACGAAACCGAAAAACACATTTTACAAAAAGAAGCGGAATATGTCAAAGCAATGTCAAACGAAACTATAAAAATAAATGTCATTTACCTGAATAAAAACAAGGTTGTAGAGAGAATTGAGAAATTTATACAAACATTGAGTGTTCCTGGATTCATTAGTAAATCAGTTATTATGAAAATTATACAAAGCAGACAAACATCTCTCTATAATCCGCGCATGTTTTATGAATTGGAATCAATCTTGGTATATAACATTGACATTTCATCGGAACCGCAAATCATTTCAAAATTTATAAAAAATAATTCATCATCTCTCTACAACTATTTATCGGCCTTGGATTTTATGGCAATTGATGAAGGAATTACAATAAAACCCACCCCGTCGTTTTTAAAGACGTTAAATAGCGTGTATGTGATTTTACAATGTCAAGAGTAACGTGTAATGGGCCAAAGAGGAAAGTGGAACGAGAAACGAGGCAAAGTGGAACGGATCAAAGAGAAACGAGAAAAAAGTGTGGAATGAAAAATATAAACAATATGTGGGGTGTTTATATTTTTAGTTTTTTATTGGTTGGTATTTTCATTTTAATATATCGTGAAATTGTTAAACTGTCAAACTCTAAATATCATTGACGTCAATTTCTTCTTCGCTGGATGCGGCGGCGGATGTTTTGCTATTTCCCGCATATATGTATTCGTTGCTGCTGGTATCGTCGTCGCTTTCGTTTAGTGCCATCGCCTTCAAATCGCTGGTAACAAAGGCCGTTTCAAGCATTTGTTTCATTTGTTTATTGTCTTCGTCCTTGTCCTCCTTGTCATTGTGTTCGTCATCATCTGAATCCGTGATATCGTTGTATAAGTCTTCATATGACATTCCTTTTTTACGATTTGAAATGCCGGTGTTATTCATGATGTTATGATACTCCATTGTGTCTTCATCCACCCAATGAATGTTTTGATTGTCTCGGAAATTCTGGTCGTTGTCGCTTCCGGACTCTTCGTCGCTGTTCTCCTGCATTCCTTGAAATACGGCCTCTTGTTCCATCAATCGTTTTTGTTCCGAGGATGTATAAATCTCCAATAAATCGCAGTCCTGGTATTCGCGTTTTCCATTTGATTTGATGCGGCCTTCTGCTGGAATCATGGCGCGGTTTTCAAATTCACGCAACCCAATTAATAACCACGACCCGACATTGATGGTGTTTTCGTATTTGTTTCGCCCTGAGAATTTGGAACGAATGTGGCAAAGTCGGGTATATCCGTCAATACACTTGACCAAACACATTCCGTTTCCAAAGGGTTTTATTACACGGGCGTATACTTCCAATTCACACGTGGATACGCGGAGACGTTTGTCGCTTTTTGTTCCTGAACCATTGCCGTTGAGATGCTTGCGGGCCAAATGCTTGCTCTTGTTTCCTCCGGTTTGATTCTTTACCATCTTATCTTATCTTATCTTAATCTTATGTTTGGGGGGGGGGTATGTAGTTACTGATTGTATATAAATTATCAATCTAAATCAATTTTCTTGGGTTTCTGTGAGGGGTGGATACTACTTGTAGGATGTAGGATATACATAAAAAAGTTAGTAGTGCTTACCTTTTTTCACAAGTGTTTTTTTCATAGAATGAGAGGAGGGGGTTATGGGGACCCATTTATCTCTCTTTCATATTCTTCTGATTCGCCTTTCTGCTTCTTCTATTTCTCTCTCCAATACGTATAATTCTTCTTTTTGTTTTTGTAATATTTCATATTCTTCTTCTTCTCTCTGGATTGCTTCTTCAAGAGATTGTTGTCGCGCGTTTAATTCTTCATTTTCCGGGGTTTCTTCATTTTCCGGGGTTTCTTCATTTTCCTGGGTTTCTTCATTTTCATCTTGATTTTCCTGGGTTTCGTCTTGATTTTCCTGGCTTTCATATTCTTCATATTCTTCCTCATTCTGCTGATTTCTCAAAACATATATAACATACCGACACAATGGACAAGTGTTTGTGATTGACATATGTTTCAAAAAACACGACATACAAAACCGATGCCGACAAGGTGTGATTACATTGTTTTTTTCTGGGTTGATTGGGTCGGTACAAATAATACAAGTTTCTTGGGTTTCAATCATTTGATTAGAGAGATTTGATGAATTAATGAATTGATGAATTGATTGGTTTGGTTTGAATTAGTATAACAATAAATTTGAAAACTTAAATCAATTTTTTTACGGGAAGGGGGGACTGGGGCACACTGTGTAAAAAATTGATTTTTAAAATTATAGTATTCTTATATACAAGACAGAACAACAGAACACCAGAACAATCCAATTCATCTTATATGGCGTCAATGAGAAGCATCCAGAACATCAACATTTACATTCCTAGTGTGTTTATCACGCTTACCGACCAAGAAATCGTGCATATGTTTGAAAATCTATACCAATACTTTAAAATTAAAAGAATCGTGCACGCTCCGCATCGGCCTCAATATGACCACCGCAATGCCCGTTCTATGTATAAATCGGTTTACATTTATGTTGAAAAGTGGTATTCAACGCCGAATTCTATTGATTTGTATAATAATCTGGTATCATATGGAACTGCCCGCGTTCCTGAACCAAATGGCGGAGGTCGGTATATGGTCATATATCCGGGATTTGAAAGACAACACCAATCACATCAACAATCCCAATATTATATTCAACAATCGCAACAATCTCAGCAACAACAACAACAACATTTACAATCTCAGCAACAGTCGCAACAACAAAAACAACCACAAAAGCAACAACAAAAACAACAACAAAAACAACCACAAAAGCAACAACAAAAGCAACAACAAAAGCAGCAGCAGCAACAACAACAACACGAAAATGAAATGAAAATGGCAACAATAAAAGAAGAAATATGGGAATATATTGAAGCCAAAATGAAGGAACGATTGCCTCAACTTATTTCAGACGTGTTTTCCAAGGTGGAAAAAGAACCATACACTGATATTGAAAATCGCAGCACAACTTCTCCGAATTCTGGAACGCATTCCGATGAACATACGGAATTATTAATGCGATTTGGATGTTTGCCTGTTTCAGTTATAAATGAAATCAATGAATAAATAATAATAAATAATTATAATAATACCTGTGTTATTCATAATTTCGTTATAACTTCGTTATAACTTCGTTAATACTTCGTTAATACTTCGTTAATACTTCGTTAATACTTCGTTAATCATAATAAAAAAATGCGAATAGACCACCTTGTATTTATTATAGCAGGGTCTGTTTGTATTTTTTTTCTATGTATGGCGGGGTTTGCTTCGGTATTTAATTGTTGTCAGCCGGCAAAAAAACCAAACCCCACTTCTTTTGTTGTTTAACATTTCGTCGTCCGTAAGTCCATCTCTCTAAGTCTTAGAATTCATTGTATGTATATCGCAAAAAAACAAAATAACAAACAATGAATTCTTATTTAAAATAATAATCCTCATATATGTTATAATGACTACTCATTTGCTACTCGTTGATGATAGCATCTCCGGCTATCAGTGCGTTGCGCAAGCAGCCACAATCAACACGAGTGTCGTTACCTTTTGCTATGCTACCGAAACGTTGGCATCTCTCTTAGAGAAGATTTCAGCGTTGTCGGTGAGCGCCTTCACGACAGTTGGTCTCGTTCAGCCTTACAAACAACAGCCTACCTTTTACAAGATGCTGCGTTCTTCGCAGCCTTGTTATTTCGGGGATATGGGGACGGGGTCTAGGGGGTCTTGGGGGTCGTGGAGTGAAGTGCGTGATTTTATCAATGCGCTTCACTCCACTTATGGTGTCACTGCCTTTCACTTTCTGGGTGCGGCTTTCAGCAGTGACGCCAATTGGAAAGCCGCTATTTTGGGGTTGGGAACAAATTGTTCGCCAGTCAGTGTGCAATGTTCTCTCGGGATTGGGGAAACTGTGGATGGCATTGTCACTGGCTCGGTAGATGATTTATCGGGAAATTGGTTGTTATTGTCTTCTGCTGTGGTTGATGTTATGGTTGATGGGGCTGATGCTATGGTTGATGCTGTGGTTGATGCGGCTGTTGTGGTTGCTCCGGCGCCTATGTCTCAGCCTATGTCTACATCTGCAACTGCGTATGACCGTATGCCCTATTTTAATGAAGCATGGGTTTCGCCGGATGAATGGTTTTCTACCGTTGTTCCGGTTCGCAATTTATTGCTCATTGATAATCGGGTTCAAGACATTGACACCATTGTTGCCGCCGCAAAAGAAGACACGTATTGCTTGGTTTTCAACTATTTCTACGATACCGTGGAAACGATTTCTCAGAAAATGTGTTTTTTGAACGACGAAAACAATGTTATTTATGACAATTTCAATTATTTATCGGAAAAGGACCTTTGTTTTAATTGTGTGGGCGGACCGTGTGGGGGGGATATGAGTGGTGGTTCGTCTGTATACGAAACGCCGTTTGTGTATGAAGAGCCGTCAGTCGGCGGGTTGTCGGAATTGGGGTCGGGGTTATTGGGGTCAGAGTCAGGGTTATCAGAGTCGCCGGAATGGAGGCGCACTCCAAACACGCGCGCAATCACAAATGTGTCGGAATTGGCCACATTGACAGCCGAGTATTTGGCGTCAGGGGCGTGGCACGACGTAGTCCTTCAAAATGTTGCCTTGTTGCAGCACCGCAGTTATGACAAGGAATCCAATGATTACAGCATGCTCAGCGAAATGCCGGTTTCTTCTCTCTTGGATGACAGCGCCGGCTTGGATACGTGGTCCACATTGGAGAGCGTGATTACGCACTGTAAAACACTGTACGGAACCGCGAATTTTGATTTGATGGCGTGCGCGTTGTATAGCGACCCCCGGTGGCGGGCGGTCATTGATAAATTAGAACATAAGACGGGGGTGGAAATTCGGGCGTCATTAGACGACACCGGTTCAAGCAACGTGGGCGGAAACTGGATTATGGAAACCGATTCCGTGAATTTAGAGCCGATTTATTTCACGCCCGCCATTCGGAACTGGAATTATTTGCTTTATTACGTGGATAATCGGTTTTACGGGTTGCAATGGAATGCGTATATGCGCGGAAATGTCGCGCACAACGTCGCCTTGAATTTCCAAGCAGGGGATTTCACCATTGAGTGTTGGTATTACGAATTGTCCTATACAAAAGGAAACACCATCGTTGACAAGGGCGATTACAAGATGACGTTCCAGGTTCATAACCCCAATTTGGCCAATCCAGTTGGTGTTGCCTTTTATAACAGGGCAATTCCAGATTGGCAGTATGCGGAGTCGGCGGTGGTTCCCAGTGCGGCATGGACGCACATTGCGTTTGTTCGCAGCGGCTCCAGTTGTTTATACTATATTAACGGCGTGTTAAGGCAAACATTCACAAATGCGACAACCTTCACAACCGACACCGGCGTTATGTCCATTGGCATGCAGTCGCCATCCACCTGTGTTTGCAACTTGTTGAATAATGCGTACATCTATGACTTGCGTTTGTGGAACGTGGCGCGCTCGGCGACACAGGTGCTGAATTACAGGCACCGCATTATGCCCACCACCAGCACGGGGTTGGTGGCGAATTATTTGTGCACGGACAACAGTTCCAACTTGATTGACCGCAAAGGCGGCTTCACGGCAGTGCTTACAAATGGAACTTCTTATACACCCACTACGCTGTGGAAAAACAATGTTGTGAATGTTCCGACCATTGGGTATTTGATTGACAATTCATACAGCCTGGTAACAACGCCGGGGTCGGTTGGCATTGCGATTGCGTCATTTGGCGACATCAGCAACTCCGACTTTTCGGGCGTGGATTTCTCGGGCGTGAACTTAACGGGGGTGAATTTGTTTGGGTGTAATATCACAAACTGCAATTTCACGGGGGCAACGCTCACGAATTTGGTGTCGGGGTCATTAATCGGCGCAGCCACGGCCACGCTGCCGACGGGGTATGTTGCCCGAAACGGGTTTATTGTGGGCGCGCGCGTGAATGTCTCCAATGCCGGCGCATCGGGGCTGGTCGGCTTAGACTTCTCGGGCATCAATCTAAGCGGGGCAAATTTCACGGGTGTGAATTTAAGCGGGGCAAATTTCACGGGGGCGACAATTACAAACACCAATTTTTCGGGCGCTACGCTCACGGGGTGCGTTTTTGCCAGGGTCGTCGGTATGGCGCAAAATGTGCCGTCGCAGTATTACGAGTTTTTTGATGCGTTGGAGCCGGCGTCTTGGAACACCAGCGACGCATCTGCCGTGCCAAATGCGGGATTTATTGTGAATCAACGCCAGAATCGTATGTTTGATTTTGCGTCGTATTATGCGTCGGGGACGGGGGGCTATGTAACAGCCAAAAATCTTCAAACCGGGGTTTCAACGCAATTATCGGGGTATAATTTGCCGTATTGGGGGTCTGCCGTGTCAAGCGGCAGTTTTTATTATTTCGCCAATTACGGCGCAGGGGCGACCAGCGGCGGCATTCGCAGACTGAATTTGAGCACAATGGCGGTGGACGCGTCGTATATTTCCACGGTGCCGCGCCTTACCAATGTGCAGGCCGAGGCAACGGGACGATATATTTACACCGCCGACGCCTCCAATGTGTATCGCCTTGACACATTGAGCCAAATGCAGGCCGCGGTGAATAATGCGACTTTTTACAGCCGCGGGTTTGGAAATGGCGGGTCGGTGTGGATGGATAAGAATGGGTCTTGTTTAACATACAGCACCTCCATTTCAGGGGGGAGTGTCGCAATTGTGCCAACCGCGATTCGGGCGTCTAGTTATTCGTATACCGCGCCGGCATGCAGCGACGCCAGTTTAAACATCCGCATTCCATTTGATAATTCCATTGTGGATTTGTGCGGAAACACGCTTACCGTGAATGGCAAGCCGTCATTTGTAAAGGGGATTGTATCGGATTCCGCCATTTACTTCAACAATGTAATCACCACTAACACGAATTCGGTGAACGACGTCCGGGTAACAAACGGGAATTACTGGGGAGACCGCACGGTGTCATTTTGGATGAAAACAACCAATACTACCGCAAATGCGTATTATCAAACTGTTTTTGGGATTGGGAACAATGTCATGACAAGCGGGGCGTTTGTCATTGACATTCGGTCATCGGGAGCAGAGATTGGAACGTTATGGCTTGGTGTTGTTGCGCCAGCAGCATGGACTGTCAGTGTCTCCAATCTTGATTATAAATTGGTTGCGAACACGTGGTATCACGTTGCGGCGACATACAATAACACCACCTACGAAGCACGCTTATATGTGAATGGCGCGATTTATGGCGTGGGATTCGGGTCGGGCGTTCCGCCGAATGGGGCAGCAGGTACTTATGGATTTGAAACAATGCGCATTGGCGGTGGCGCGTGGTCTAATTGCGGATATAACGGGTGTATCAGCGATTTCCGCCATTACCGTCGCACGTTGTCTGCCAGCGAAATCAAGGGGATGTATGGGTCGGCAGTTATGCAGCCCACCAATTATTTGTCCTTTGATAACACGGTTTCTGATGTGTGCGGAAATGCGGTGGTAGAGCAAGTGGGCGCCATATCATACGCGCGTGGGCTGGTTGGAAATGCGGCGTTTTATGACAATTTATCGCCGTCCATTTCCAATCGTCCAACGAATTACACGGTGGTGGATGTCGGGGATTACGCCGGCGACCGCACCATCGCATTCTGGTTTTCCGTGTCCGACGTGTCGGCGTATCAAACGGTGTGCTCGCTTGGAAATTCCACCGAGTCGGCGTGGACGCTGGTGTTTGAAGTGGGAAACAACGGCATGGTGTATGCGTCTGGCGCCAACGGGTATTACACTACGGCCGGGGTAGGAACCTATTTTAGCATTGCGTCGGCAACAACCATCCTCAAAAACGGGGCGTGGGCCCATTTGACGTTCACAATGAACACCGCCGGAGAGATGGTGCTGTACATCAACGGAAATGTCATTGGTTCCGCGGTTTGCCAGTCCGATATGTTGGTCGGCGGAATGGACCGCGTCAAAATCGGAGGGTCGTCTGCGCCGGTGCGCGGGTTTAACGGGTATGTGAATGATTTCCGCCACTATCGCCGGGTATTGAACCCCGTGGATATTATGACGCTGCTAGCATTTCCATACATTGGCGTGAATACCACGCCGGTATCTAACACCGCACTGGACGCCTATTTTCCGCTGGACACCCTGAATGTTACCGCAAACGACGTGTATAACAATCACTCGTCCTTAAAACACGGAACAATGCCGGATGTTGTGACCGGCGGTCCCACGGGAAAGAATTGCGTGTATTTTAATCACGCAATTAATGCTTCCAGTGTTTATACTCCTGCTACATATGTGCGCTCCTATAACAAAGGATACTGGGGGTCTAGAACCATTTCATTTTGGTATAATTTAACCAATGGTTCCGTATTTCAAACATTTATTGGATTGGGAATTGGGTACGACCATAACCATTGTCTTGAAGTGGATTATGACAATGTAACAACCAAAATGTTAATTTATTATCGCACGCATCCAAGCGCGGGGAATTGGGCATATGTTTCATCTGGTGTCATTGCGGCCAATACGTGGTATCACGTTGCTATAACCATCGATGCGTCGGCGTCCTATGCGTCGGTGCTATACATCAACGGCGTTCAAACGGCGACATTTAACATGCAAACCACGTACACCGCCTTGCTGTATGACGCCTTATACATTGGGTGCAGTGCCGCATTGTATCGTGGGTGTAATGCCTACATGTCTGATGTGCGCCATTACCGCCGGGCTTTGACTGCGACGGAAGTCGCACAACTTGCCGTAAATGCGCTGAATGTGACGGCCATAACCATCACGAGTCCATTTTCATCCAGGGCATACACCGGCACAATTGACGCCGTTGCGTATGACGACGCCAGCGAATTTGTGTATATTTCGCAGTCCAATAATACCAGCGGCGGAACCACGTATGTCAATGATATTTATAAATATCGGGTGTCGGATGGCGCGTTAATGGGGTCCTACACCATGCCGGCCGGGTTTTATGTGGAAGCCGGGGGCATTGAAATATACAATGGCGTGGGATATGCCTTTGCCAAAGCAAATTACGGCGCGGGGCAGGCGACCACCACGTATGTGCGGTTCAACCCATTGGCGTCGGCAAACGACACCGCCGTTGAAGTGCGGACATTCCCCAGCGGGTACGGCAACTTTATCGCAAAGCACTACAACGCCCGAGAAGCCCGCCTGTACATCAAATTGTTTAACACTGCGAGCAGCACGCCGGCCATTGTGGAATTCAACGACAGCCAGACCACGTTTGGAACGGGGTGTTTTATTGGGGGCGACATTAGTGGCGGGTCGTATGCCGATTTGCGAGGGCGGGTGTTCAAGGGGTTGCGTCTCAACGGCGTGGTTCTTGACGCAGCCGTGGATGTAAGCGGGGCTTCCTTTGCGAACACGGATTTGTCGGGGGTCGTAATTTCCACCCGCGCCGCATTCCAATCCGTTGCCCAGACTACATCCCGGTTATCATACGCCAATTTGTCGGCGGTGGATTTGTCGGGGCTGGACCTCAGCGGCTATAATTTGGAAGCAGTGGTGCACGGCGGCACGCCAAACTTTACGGGATGCGTGCTAACCGGCACTCGGTTTGTGTATGCCACGCTACCCAACGCCAACTTTTCGGGAGTGAATGTGTCTAGCGCAAAACTGGCATTTGCGAATTTGCGTGGCGCGAATTTCACGGGCTGCGATTTCAGCGGCGTCAATTTGACGGGATGCGATTTCAGCGGCGCCAATTTGACGGGGTGCAATTTCATAAACACCACAATGGGCAGCACCAACTTTACCGGCACCAATTTGACTGGTGTGAAATCAAACAACATTGTCGGATTTCCTATTTCGTCATTGCCCGCGGGATATACCTTGATTACGTCTCCCATGAAGGCGATGTATGTGAATACCTACGCGTATAATAACATAAATGGCATTGATATATACACCGGGTTAACTTGCCACGATTTCTTTGTCAGTCGTCAAAACAACGCATATTTTGACGGGTTGTGTAATCGCCGGATAAATGGAACTGGGTCGTTTATGTACAACAATTTACTCACAAACCGGGTGTTCAATGTATCCGGCGTCAGTTGGGTAAATAAGCACGTGTTTGATTACAGTGGAAATTTTGCGTATGTTGCCAATGTTCGGTTGGCTTCGCCCGCCATTTATGGATTACAAAAGATTAATCTTGCCACGGGGGCGGTTGTCGGGAATTATGATGTAACCACCGACCGCTTGCACGGCCTTGCGATTGATACCAGCAATGCAAACCTGTATTTGGCCGCACCAACCGTTGTATATAAATTTGTGGTTTCTACAAGTGCGTGGACAACCTTGCCGGGGACATATACCAACGGCTTTCAAACCTATATTTCACCAAACAACGGGTTTTTGGTGTATGGTCGCTACGGTTCGTTTGTCATATTTAATTTGACCACCTCCACGGCGGTGGCAACCGTGTCCACGGCCTTTACTACGGCGTATGTCACCAGTGTTGCGTTTGACCCAGCCAGCACGTTTGCGTATGTCACCACTTCCCAATATACGGCCGGACAAGCGGTCAGCATCTATAAATACCGCCTCAGCGACGGCGTGTTGATTACCACGTATTCGGTTCCAGCAGGAACATACATCATTGAAAACGGGTTGGTTGTTTTTGACAATGTCGCATACGGGTTTGTGCAGTGCGCCAATTACACCATGGATTCGCGTTGGGTATCATCCGGGCAAAACCTAGTATTCAACGCAACCACGTATGTCGCATTTGACCCCAATGCCAGCGGCGCAACCGCCGCCGTTGTCATCAAGAATTTGCCCGCCGGATACAAGAACGTGTATAACACGTTTAACAATTATGTGGAACGCCGCGTGTATGTGAAGGTGTATTACAACAACGTGTATTCCATCGTGGAGTTGAACGCACACGGGCGAGCAAGCACGTCCAATGACATCGCGTTTAGCAGTAGCGGGATTATTGTCGGCCCAAATGTGGACCTGGGCTCCAGCACCATGACCGGCATAAACTACCGCGGCGTTTCATTTACGGGCACTACGCTATCGGGGAAAGACCTCAGCGGTTCCGTATTTAGCGGCGTGGGGGCGCCAACCATTTCCGGGATTAATTTCACCGGAACACGATTTGTGAATTGCGACATGTCGGGCGTTGATTTATCCGGCGCAAACCTCACAAATGCGGTTATGACGGGGTCTTATTTGCGAAGTGCGTCGTTTCTTGGCACCACGCTGAATGGCACCAATGTTTCTAATTCCGATTTATCGGGGGCAAACTTCACCGGAACCACGCTGTTTAGTGTGACCGGAACCGGCGCGTCGTTCCGCAACGCCACGCTGACCAACACCACCATTACCGACACCGGATTTATCAGCGCGGATATCAGTGGCGCAAACATATCGGGCGCCACGCTGTCTAATGTGGATTTCAGCGGGGCGAGTTTAACCAATGCAAATGCCGGAACATTGGCAACGGCGAGCGGCTTGAATGTTACATCCACTACCACGCTGGCGGGGGCCACATTGAACCGGGCGTTTGTCACCGCAATTAACACGCTGCCTGGCGCAAATTTTACATCCGCGATTATGACCGGCGTGAATTTGGCGTCGCTCATTATGACGGGGTGCAACTTCACCAATGCGTCGTTGGCAAATATCGTGTTTTCGGGGTCTAATTTGACGGGCGCGACGTTGTCCGGGGCGACCATCACGGGCGGAACCTTTACATCGGCGACCTTGGATTCGGCGGTTATTAGAAGCGCGAATTTGACGGGTGCGTCATTTATTGCCACCAGCATGACGGGAACCGACTTTTCGGGCTCCACCTTGGTGGCCAGCAATATGAGCGGTGTTTCTTTGGCAAATGCCAATTTTACAAACGCCAACTTGATTGCCGCGTCGTTGATTGGGTCCGATTTTACCAATGCGGTTCTTACAAACACGGATATGACCGGCGCAAATTTGACAAGCGCGGTGTTTGATGGCGCAAATATGAGCGGAGCCCTGGTGGGGATGCGTCGGGATGCGTTTGAAGGGTATTCAGTTACCGCGCCCACCGCAACCAGCGAGTGGCAGTATTTGATTATGAATTTGGCAAGAAACGGCACCTCTGCGATGCCAACATTAGCACCGAATGGGTGGGGTGACCCAGCAAACGGCTATCCGGTTGTATTTTATTCTAACATTCCTAGCGGTACTTTAAATTTTTATACCGCAAGCAATTTATCCATCGGGACGCCAATGACGTCCAACACGCTGGTTCTTTGTCCCGCAAATGACAACAACCGGTCGGCGTGCTTGGCGTGGCGAAACACGTATTCCCAATCCGTGGTTATTAATGCCGTCATCACATTTCAAATGATTCAAACTGCGGCGGGCGGCGCAAACATATTGTATTACATCCAGCGCGGGTTTGTTGGAAATGCGCGGTATGCCTTGTATCAATCCAACGCCTCCAATAATGTGGTGTTTGCGTCCGGTCTTGTAACTGAAACGCTGTCAAATGTGGAAATTCAGGCCGGAGAGATGCTGTATGTTACTGTGAATTGCAATGGTTCACACAACAATGATTGGACCAAAGTTAGTTGCGTCATTGATTTGGTGTCGTATGCGGGCTATCCTTTATACGGGTATATGAATAGCGTGGATGCGTCGGGTCTTACGCTTTCAGCAAGCACCTATTTACGCAATGTTACGCTCACGGGTTCAAGGCTCATGAATGCGCGCGGATACACCACCACCTTGCCGCCGGCATACATGATGTCGTTTCCACCTCTTTCGGCATATGCGTTTAATACCGCCGACACCACCCGCAACAAGAACCCGGCGATGGGTTCATTCGCCAGTTATGCGGCGCGGGTTATGTACGACTTTTATAGCAATGGTGTTACCGGCACGAATTACTCGTACACCATTCGCAATATGCTGACCGGCACAAATACCGCATTCACAAATGTGGACCGAGCAATGTGGGCAATCGTGGATTATTACGGGGCGTATGCGTATATTGCGGGCTACGCCTCCACGGGATACACTACAATGACTGTTATAAACTTGCGCACCAACTTAGCGGCGGTTACCTCCAATATTGTTACGGGAAGCATGTATAATCCCGTCATTGATTCGTCCAGCAATAATTTGTATGCGATTGGCGGCGATTATCGCACAGTGGTGCGATTTAACATTGTTGCGGGAACTGCGACCACCACCATATATACCGGGCCTACTAATGGCAGAACTGTATGGATTGACCGCAATGACCGCTACTTGCTGGCGTCGTATTTCGGTTCCAGTGTAAACACCAGCACCTTTACCATCATTCGGCTGTCGGACAATAACGCGATTTCCGTGAATGACCCGTTTAACAATTCAGCAAATGCGGGCATTTCCACGGCGGCGGCGGCGTTTAGTTACAATAATGGGGTTGCGTTGAATAATTATAATGAATATACCACGGTTACCTGGTTCAGATATCCAGGAACATTTACATTAACTATTAATACGCAAATCACGTCCATTAATACAACCTGGTATTCCGATAATGGTGGTGGAACTACTTATTGTGACATACAAATAATTCGGGCGAGTGACGACGCAGTGGTTGCCTCTCAAACCTTGACGCATTACAACGGCTGGCATTCGTGGGTGACGCAAGTTGCTTATTACGTGAATTATTTCACAGGCGCAAATGCCGTTGTGCTACCCGCTGGAACCTATTATTTGAAAGGACGTGGCTACAATTTCTCATCTAGATTTTATGTGGAAATGGGGTATTCAGTAACGGGAACCGGTATTCTCAGCACCGCCGGCAGTTACATCAACTACAACCACCTTACCGCAGTGGCATTTGACGAAAGCAGCACGTCGGCGTATGTGGGCACGTCCACCTATGTCAGCGGGTTTTCCAACTCCATCTTCAAGTATCGGCTCAGTGACGGCGCCTTGACGACTACGTATTCCGTGCCTGAAAAATTGGTGCTGTGTGTGCGCGGTCTGCACGTCATCAACAACGTCGGCTACGGCTTTTTGACATTCAATACGTCATCCATGTGGTACAGCACCACCCTTGACGCGTCATACAACACCGTGAATTCGTATTTGGTGTTTGATGCGGCCGCAACCAACCCGGCCGCCAGCGTCACCGTGAAAACCCTGCCCTCCGGTTATTACAACTGCTACGACACGTATTACAACGTGGTGGAACGCCGCCTGTATTTGAAGTGTTTTTACAACGGGGTGCAAACAATGGTGGAGGCGCACACGTCGGGCATGTCGCTGGCCAAGAGCGATTTGCGACTATCCACGCCAACCAGCGGCATTATTTACGGCCCCGGCATGGACTTCACCACCAATCCAGCGATTGTGGGGTACAACATGTCGTTAGCCAATTTGACGGGCTCCACATTTGAGGGCTTGGATATGTCCGGAACCACGCTATACGGCTGCAATTTGACCAACGTGAATTTCAATGGGTGCAACATGAGTTATTGCGATTTGTCGGGCGCAACCATTGTTGGCGCAACGCTGTCCAATGTGAATTTGACCGGCAGCAATATGAGCCGCACAAATTTGGCGGCGGCGGGGACGCTCACCAACATCACCGCAACCGGCGCGTGGTTCAATGGCTGCACCATTAGCCGCGCCGTGTTGTCGGCGTTTGTCGGCTTTCCCAACATCTCGGGGGTGTCATTTAATGGGGCAACCTTTGTCGGCGTGGATTTCTCGGGTATTACTTTCACGGGGTCGTCATTTGTTGGCGCCGTGCTGCGCGGGTGCGACTTCACTGGGTGCGAATTTACCAGCGCCAATATGACGTCCGCCGACCTAAGCGGCTCAATCTTTACCAACGCAACGCTCAGTTTGGCGACATTGCGCAGCGCCAACGTGTATGGAGTTTCGTTTGCTACGGCCACGTCTTTGGTTGGCGCCGATTTTACGGGCGCGACAATGGTGGGCTGCAATTTGTCGGGGCTGTCCTTGCTTGGAACCAATTACACCAACGCAACCTTGATTGGCGCCGTGTTTGTGGGCGCAAATGTGTCGCTGACAACATTCACCGGCGCGGATTTAACGGGGGCAAATTTCACAAATGCGTTGATGGACAGCGCCAACCTCGCCGGATGCGTGGTGGGGGTTCGCAGAAGCGCGTATGACGGCTTTACAAACACGCAGTCGGCAACATCCCAATGGCAGTACTTGTCAATGAACAATGCTCGCAACACAACCTCGTTTTTGACATACCGGTCTTCACAAGGACACAGCAGCATGTCTGCGTGGGACGACAATGCCGGAACCGGACATTTAATATATTTTCCGTTTATCCAGCGTCTGCCGGCCGGTAAAATCCTGGCAATTGCGAGTTCGGATTATGTGACCACCACCGGCCCCTCCCTGTGGTTGTGCCCAGACAACGATAATAACTTGGCATCCTGTATTGCGTGGGAAAACACGTACTCGGCAACAGTGTATATTAACGCAACAGTCGCCATTTCAATGACGTTTGACCAAACCATCACGGGCGCATCCAATGCCAGTATATTGTATTACATACAGCGAGGGCTGGTGGGCTCGGCCCGGTATGCGTTGTATCAAAACAACGCCTCCAATGCGGTGACATATTTGTCGGGGCGTGTGTCTGAAACGCTGACAAATGTGGAAGTTCGTCCGGGAGAAATCATTTACGTCACCATTAATCCCAATGGGTCGCATTCGTGGGATTACACCAATGTAAATTTTGAGATTGATTTGCTGACGTATGCCGGATTTCCATTATACGGATACATGACCAATGCGGATGCGTCCGGAATGGTCGTATCTCTCACCACAAACATCCGGAATGTGGATTTGTCCAGCACGGCGTTGATGAACGTGACGGGATACACGCGGTTTTTGCCAAATGACTACTTTATGACATTTCCTACCATGGCGGCGTATGCGTTTAATACGGCAGACACCACCCGCACCAAGAATGCGGCAATGGGGTTCTTTGCCAGTTATGCGGCGCGCGCCATGTTTGACTTTCATTCCGATGGCGTCTTGTCCGGCACAACTTTTATGTGGCGCAATCTGCTCACGGGCACCACCAACACCATCACCACCCGGTCCCGTCCAATGTGGTGCACCGTTGATTATTCCGGGAATTATATGTTGGTCGGTGGCTATTTTCTTAGTGGCACCAGCCACGTGTTGAATGCCTACGATTTGACAAATGGAAATTATGCGTTTGACCATTACCCGGTTGCCACCGGCGACAGCGTGTTTAACATCCAAATTGACCGCACAAACACATACGCGTACATGTCCAACGGCAATTCCACGGTATGGCGGGTTAATTTATTCAAAATCAGCGCCACGCGAGAATACACGTCGCTGTATTCCAGTGGAAATGGGGGTCGCTTTGTATGGATTGACCGCAACGACCGCTATTTGTTATACAGTATGTACGGGTTGGGGATTAACACCAGCACCTTTGCCATCATTCGGCTGTCGGACAATAGCGCGATTAACGTGAATGACCCATTTAACAATTCGGCAAATGCGGGTGTTTCCACGGCGGCGGCGGCGTTTAGTTATACCAATAACTACCCCTTGGTACAGTATTTTGACAGTTATTACGATGGCGTGAATTTAACACTGCCGGGGACATTTACGCTAACCATCAACACACAAATAACGTCGTTGAACACGATTTGGTATTCCGATAGTCAAGGCGGCATCACCAGCAGCGTCATCCAAATTGTGCGGTCAAGTGACAACGCCGTTGTGGCAACCCAGACGCTTACGCATCCAAATGGTTGGATGAGTTATCCCCACCAAGTGCCGTATTATTTGAATTATTTTACTGGCGCAAATTCGGTTACATTGCCCCCAGGAACGTATTATGTAAAGGCGACCGGCTACAATGCCACCCGCCTGGTGATAGAGAGATGGTATGCCATTTCCGGGAATGCGGTTCTCAGCGTCCCCGGCAGTTACATCAACTACAACACCCTTGGCGCCGTGACGTATGACGACACCAGCACCTTTGTGTATGTGGGAACCACCGCCTATGTCAGCGGGTTCGCAAATAACATTTACAAGTATCGGCTCAGTGACGGGGCGTTGGTTACCACCTACATTGTTCCCGAAAAGTTGGTGTTGTGTGTGCGCGGTCTCCACATCAACAACCGCGTCGGCTACGGGTTTTTGAACTACAACACCTCGGCAACGTGGTACGGCGCATTAATTGACGCGTCTTCTAACACCGTGAATTCATACGTGGTGTTTGACCCGTATACCACGGACGCCATTTCCACGGTCACCGTCAAGACCTTGCCCACCGGCTACTCCAATTGCTACGACACCTATTACAACGTTGTGGAGCGCCGCTTTTATTTGAAGTTGTTTTACTACGGCGTCCAAACGGCGGTGGAAGTCCATAACTCCGGCCTTTCGCTTGCCAAATCCGACGTGATGTTTGCCCCCGCAATGGCGATGGCGTTTGGGCCCGGCATGGATTTCCGAGCCAATCCACGCATTGCGGGATACAACCTGTCATTCGCGAATTTGACCGGCGCCACATTTACGGGGCTGGATTTGTCGGGAACCACCTTGTACGGGTGCAACTTGACCGGCGTGGATTTCAGCGGGTCCAATTTGAGCCGCTGCGATTTGTCGGGGGCCAATGTCACCGGAACCCGCTTTGTCGGAACCAATCTCACCGGCGCCAATTTGGCAAACATTAATTTCAGCACGGTGGCGGCCTTTTCCGACGTGTCATTGAATGGCGCCACCTTGAATGGCTGCACGGTAAGCCGGGCGGTGTTGATGGCGCTGTCGGGTTTCCCCAACATGTCCGGCATCATTTTTGACGGCATTACATTCACCGGCGCCGATTTGTCCGGCATCAGTTTTACGGGGGCGTCGTTTGTGGGGGCGGTTATGCGCGGCTGCAATTTGACGGACTGCGACTTCTCCGGCGCCAATTTGTCGTCCGTGGATTTAAGCGGCGCCAATTTGACACGCGCCAATTTGACCAATGCGACAATCAACGCCTTGACCCGCTTTACGGGGGCAACGCTTACCGGCGTTGTCAGCAACAACCTTGCCGGCGGAACCACGTATTTGTTGCCGGCGGCGTACACCGTCATTCCACAGCGGTGGATTGGCGAGCCCATTGTCACCACCGACCCCAGCAGCGTGTCGCTCGGGTTCTTTGTTAGTCGCACCCAAGCGCGCACCTTTGACAGCGACGGATACTACGCCTCGGATTCACGCGCCTTTGTCGTGTATCGCAACATGGGGACGGGGGTGTCTTCGTCTCAGATTTCGGGGGTGCGTTTGCCAATTGCCACCGGCTTTGATTACAGCGGCAACTACATGTTTGTCAGCAACTTTTTTGTAAGCGGCGGGGCATATTCCGTGAAACGCGTCAATCTCGGCACCGGCGCCATTGATGCGACCTACGGAACCACCTTTTCCACCAGCGTCGTGGTAGATAACAGCAGCACGTTTGTGTATTTCGCGGACAACAACAATGTGTCAAAAACAAACATTGGCACCGGAACCACGACCAACATTTACACCAGCGGCGCCGGCGGGGGGCGCAATTTGTTCATCAATAAACAAAGCACGCACTTGGTGTACGCCTCCTACGGCAGCAGCACAAACACCTCCTTTTTGGCCATTATCCGCATTTCAGACAATGCGGTCATTGCCACCATAACCGACCCGCACAGAAGCCGCAACGCCAGCAATGTCATGAATGTGGCCGGATTTGATGACGCCGGGCTGTATGTGTTTGTTACCACCTCCGCAACGCCGCCGTCAGGGCAATCCAATCACATCTACAAGTATCGTCTATCGGATGGCGCCCTGATTACCACATATTCCATGCCGGCAAATGTCGTCATAGGAACCATGGCGTTTATGGGCAGCGTGGGCTACGCCTTTACCATTAGAAACAACACCACGCTGGCGTCGGCGTACTACGTGTTTGATGCGTACACCACGGCGGCAACGGCGTCGGTCACGGCACTCACCCTGCCCAGCGGCTATACCAACGTCATCGGCTATTTTTACCACCCCATTGAAGTGCGCCACTATTTGAAGTTGTTTTACGGCAACACCCTGGTGGTGGTGGAAATCAACAACCCGGGGGTGTTCTACAACGAAGCCGGCATTGTGCTGGGCGGCGGCTTCATCTACGGCGCCGACGTAAGCATGAACGCGTTTTCATTGCTGGGACAGAATTTGCGCGGCGTGAATTTGGCGGGGTCGGTGTTTTCGGGGCGCACCGATTTGTCCGGCATAACGCTCACCGGCGCGTCATTGAACAGCATGAATATGGCGGGGGTGACTATGACAAACTGCGATTTGTCGGGAACCACGATGGCCGGCGCAACCTTGAATGGCGTGGCGTTTGTCCAAGTGAATTTGACCGGCGTGAATGTCAGCGCCGCCTCCACGGTGGCGGGCCTCACCTTTTCACAAGTGCTTATGCCAAATATGACGCTTCAAAATTACAATTTTGATGGCATGAATTTGGCGGGGTCGGGGTTCACGGGGTCTAATTTTGCGGGCTCTACCTTCCGGGGCACGGCGCTCACGGGGGCAAATTTTACCAATGCGGTCGTAAGCAACACCGACTTTTCGGGCGCAACCATGTCAAACGCGGTATTCACCGGCGCAACCTTGACGGCGGCCTTGATGCGGGGGGCAACCCTGGCGGGTGCCAACTTCACCAATGCATCGGCCGCGGGCGTCAGTTTGTTTAATGCCGTGCTTACCGGCGCCGTATTTACAAACGCGGTGCTGACCAACGCCAGTTTCAATGGCGCAAGCATGTCGGCCGCGAATTTAACAGGCACGGCGTTGACGGGCGCAGACTTCACAAACGCCGTCTTGACGGGCGCAACCCTCAGCGGCACAAACATGACAAATGCGGTTCTTACGGGGGCGGCATTGGGGAATGTGGCCCTGACCAGCGCAACCTTGACCGGCGCGACCTTTGGGAACAACTCCGGCTATCCCGCCACAATTCCCGCGGGATACACCGTCTTCTTCTCGTATTTGACCGCGCGGAATTATACCACCACGGATGCGTCCAATGTTCCCGACGCGGGGCTGTATGTCAGCAAACACGGCAACAAATTGTTTGATTTTTCGTCGTATTTGGACGCAAGCAACGGCGTCGTGAATGTGTTTAATATTGTGTCCGGCGTGAATACCCAACTCACGGGAATAAATCGGCCGTATTACGGCTCGTGCGATGTCAGCGGGGCGTTTTACTATGTCGCGGCTGCCAGTGGCGGCATTCGGCGGGTCAATCTCTCCACCCTTGCCATTGACACCTCGTATGCCAGCACGTATGCCAATTTATGGAACACGCAAGTGGATAATACCGGCAGATATTTGTATTGCGCCGACGCATCTAACGCGTATCGCGTCACCTTGACCGGCGGAGGACCAAGCGTTACGGCCATTTCTACCGCCGGCAGCGGCACTGGCAGGAATGTGTACCTAGACCGGAACAGTTCGTATTTGGCGTACGGCAGTGCGGCGGCGCTGACGGTTGTGCCGGTCACCATGCCCGCCTCCCGCTACGTGTCTCTGGCGTCGCTGACGTCCGACGCTTCATTGAGCGCGTATATTCCATTTGACGGAAGTTCGGTGGATTTGTGCGGAACCACGGTCACCGCGGTCGGGTCGCTCAGTTATGTCGCGGGTATCACCGGGTCGCAGTGCGTGTATTTCAACAACACCATTACCACGCAAACAAACTCAACAAATTTTGCTTGGATTACAAATGGCGGGTATTGGGGCGCTCGCACAATTGCGTTCTGGTTTAATACCACCAGTATTGCGTATTACCAAACAGTCGCTGCTTTATGCAACAGCGCTTTTACAACCGCGTGTATTCAATATGATTTGGATAACACCAACAGCGGGCGCTTGGTTTTATATATTGCCGTTCCAAGCACGAGTCCTTGGACGGCAGTTATTGCTACTCCAAATGGCAGCATCGTGGCAAACACGTGGTATCATGTAACAGTTACCATGAGTGCCACAAATGTGGTGGCCGTGTATTTGAACGGCGCAATGGTTGGAACGGTGAATGGCACGGGCGCGCCAACCGCAACACTGTATGACCGCTTTCGCATTGGTGGGTGCGGATTTAGTTCGCGCGGGTTTAACGGCTATGTGGATGACTTCCGCCATTACAAGCGCGTGCTTACCGGCACCGAAATACTGGCATTGAAGAACATGAACGTGTTGCGGGCACAAAGCCGGTATTTGTCAATGGATAACACGGTTGCGGATGCCTGCGGAAATGCCGTATATCGCGATGGCTGGGTCACCTTCCAGCGAGGGTTGCGCGGAAATGCGGCGTATTTTAACAATGTGGTTTCACCCGCCGCAGTTCCGACCAATTATTTGACAATGCCGGGACCGGCATCTTGGAGCACGTCAACCAATCGCACATTTGCGTTTTGGTTCAAGCCAACCATCATCTCGGTTCAACAAACCATATTTAGTTTATGTGACGCCGGCTTCACCAACCCGTCTTTGCAACTGGATATCAATCCGTCAAATTCGTCAATCACGCTGAATGTGGCGGCGCCGTATGCTTGGACGGGCGCAATTACATCCGCCACCAACATCATTGTTGCGAATGCGTGGCAACACGTTGCGATTGTGGAGGCCCGCGGGGTGTGGCGCCTGTATTTGAACGGGCTGCTTGTTTCCGGCAGCATAACGGAGTTGTCGCCTCCGCCGGCCCACATGTATGCGCTCATCCGCTTGGCGGGCAGCGGGGATAATTATCGCGGATTCAACGGCTACCTCCAAGACTTCCGCATGCTTGAATACGCAATGGACATAACCGACGTCCAAACCTTGATGTATTCCGCGTATTTGTGTAATCCGGTGAACACGGCGGCGTCCGGTATAATAACCGGGCAAAGCATTTACATTCCATTTGATTATACGGCGGCTGATTTGTGCGGAAACACGGTGGGGGTCACTGGCACGCCACAATATGTTGCCAATGGCCCCACCGGCGGAAACTGCGTGTTTTTCAATAACACGATTAACCCAGCAACCGCACCCGCGCATTTCACCTTTGTTTCCAATAATGGGTATTGGGGCGCTCGCACAATTGCGTTCTGGTTTAATACCACCAGTATGGCGTATTACCAAACAATCGTTGGGTTATGCAACAGCGCGTATACCAGCAGTTGTATTCAATTTGATTTGGATAACACCAACAGCGGGCGCTTAGTTTTATATGTTGCCGTTCCAAGCCCTTGGACGGTAATTATTCCTAGTGCGAATGGCAGCATCGTGGCAAACACGTGGTATCACGTTGCGCTCACCATTAGTTCCGCCAATGTTGTGACCGTGTTTTTGAATGGCGCATCGGTTGGAACGGTGAATGGCACGGGCTCGCCAACCGCAACACTGTATGACCGCTTTCGCATTGGTGGGTGCGGATTTAGTTCGCGCGGGTTTAACGGCTATGTGGACGACTTCCGCAATTTTACACGGGTGTTGTCGGCAACCGAAATCGCCGCATTGGCCCGCCCCGACACCGCCGCAACGGCGTTGGCCACCACCATTGCCAACCCGTATCTTTCCAGGAATTATGTGGGCGCGGCCATGGATGCCGTGGCATATGACGAAACCAGCACATTCGCATTTGTGTCGCTGTCAGCCAACGTGGGCGGCAGCGACGGCGTGTCGTATGCCAACAACGTGTTCAAATACCGCATAGCCGACGGAGCCTTGATGGCGACATACAGCGTTCCTGCCGGCTTTTACGTCGCCAGCGGCGGCATTGAGATTTACAACGGCGTTGGCTACATTTTTGCCAAAGGGGCGTCGTCGTCGTATTTGACATTTGACCCCGCTGTGACAAACGCTGCGACGGTGACTACAACCGCTGTTACTTATCCCACGGGTTTCAGCAATTTTATCAGCAAGGCATACAACGCCGCCGAAAACACGCTGTGCGTGAAATTATTTTACAACGGCGCGCCGGTCATCGTGGAATTCAATAACACGGGGTTTGACTTTGGAAAGGCGGCGATAATTGGGTCCGGCATTGTGTACACCGGCGCCGATTTGTCGTATCGCGTGCTGTCATCCGTGCCGCTGAATGGGCTGGCATTTAATTCCGACAGCATATTATTGAATTCGGCAAATGTTTTCGGCGTGAATCTCACGGGGGTTACCCTTGGACGCAGCCAATTTTTGGCGATATATGACGCGTCTGGCAATAGCAGCGGAAATAAAACCCGCGATTTCACCGGCGTCATTATGGCAAATGTGGATTTGTCGGGCTTGAATCTCTCGTCCGGCTTAAACTTTACCGGCGCCAATTTGATAGGCGTGAATTTCACGGGCTGCAACTTGACAAACGCCGTATTCACGTATGCGGATTTAACGGGCGCCAAATTGACGGGGGCGGTGCTGACCGGTGCCGATTTTACAAATACCGTATTGTCTGGGCGCCGCAATGCCGTGGACGGGTTCTTGTCATCTCCCACCACCCAGTCCGCCACCAGTCAGTGGCAGTATTTGACCATGAACAATGCCCGCAATGCCACCACGTTTTTGACGTATCGTGCCGGACCGGGTGGATACTCCAATTTGAACCAATGGGACCCCAATACGGCGTCAGTTGCGGCGAATTACCAGTATCCCTTTATTACGGCGGTTGCCGACGGCAAGTCAATGGTGCTGAATACGTACGTCATTACAAACGGGCCCTACATAATGGTGTGCCCGCCCGACAATGACGCCAGCAATGTTTGTTTGGCGTGGCGCAATCCCTATCCAAGCACGGTATCCATCAACGGCGCCATTACGGTGCGCATGCTGAATATTGCGTCCAATACCGTGGTTGTCGACGGAACCACCAGCACGGTGACATATGCCGCCAAGGGCTACTTCCCATCCACGGGCTCCGTGTTGATTGCGCAGACATACACGCCCACAACCGCAACCCGCGTGAATTCCATTGCGCCGTGGTTTTTCCAGATTGGCCCAGACAACGTGTGGGCGTATTGCGTCATTCGTAATGCCGCCGGAACCGCCATTGCCACCAGTTCATCCTCCAAATGGTATCCTTCCGGCGATTATTACACGCTCACATTCCCGAACCACGTGTTACAGGCAAACACGCCGTACACATTTTACTATTATGCCAACGTAAATGTGTTTGGGCTTCAAGCCTCCACCGCCGGCAACAACATACCGGCGGCGTATATGAGCGTCACCACGCTGACCACCACTTCCACCGCCAATGTTGCGTATTTTGTGCAGCGGGGGCTTTCCACGTCTGCCCGGTATGCGCTGTATGGGTCTGGCACGGTAGATGCCACGTCACTGTCCGCAAATGTGGCAATCACGGCCTCCGACATTCAACCCGGCGAAGTGGTGTATGTCACGATTAATCGCAACGGCTTGATTAATGGCGATTTTACGGCAATGACCGTTGATTTTGACATTGTCGGCTACAACGGCGTTACGTTTGGCGCAGTCACCGATTTGAGTGGCGCGGTAATGACCAATGCCTTTGTGAATACCGCCACCTACGCCCGCACGGCCAACATTGTAAAGACAAACACCGTTGGCATCCGCGGCATTACGTCATACTGGCCTTCCGGCTATCGCCACGTGTTTTCGTCGTTGTACGGCATGCCATTTGTGGCCAACTCCGGACAACGCGCGCTGTTTGTAAGCGAGGAATACCGCCGCGCATACGACATCATTGGCTACGGCAACAGCACCGATTATATTATATACCGTGACTTGTACAATAACAATAACGCGGTGTATACCTCGGCCAACAATTGGAATGTCCTGGCAAGTGGTATGGTGGACTATACCGGAAATTATTACTACGCCGCAGTGTGGGTGGGGGCGGGTATCGTGCAATACAACCTGCGCCGCAACACCTACGACGCCTTGTGGCTCAGTTCCACAGTTAATTTCAGCAACGCGGTGGTGGATTCCAGCGCGGCATTTGTGTATGCCGGAACTCCCACCTACGTGTATAAAGTCAGCACATTTAACGGAACCAATTCCGCCATATACAGCGGCGGTGCGGGCGGTGGGCGCTTGGTGTTCATTGACAAATTGGACCGGTTCTTGATTTACGTCAGTTACGCCGGAACGTTCTTTGCCGTTATCAACTTGGCAACAAATGGCGTCATTACCGCAACCGTGCCGTATAACACGCGCTACCCCAGCAATGTGGTGGACATCCTGGAATTTGATGCCACCAGCACATTTGCGTTCATGTCATATACCGTGCGCAGCGCCGGGTTCACCAACGACATCTTCAAGTATCGGTTGTCGGACGGCGTCTTGGTGGGGCAGTACATTATGCCGGCCGGGTATTATGTCGCGGGGTCGGGTATCGCAGTTTCGTATGACAACAGCATTGGGTATGTGTTTGTTACTGGCGGCGGGTCGGAATACGTCACGTTTGACCCGACGGTTTCTTCCATGACGGCCGCCACCACGGTGCGCTCCTTCCCGGCCGGCTATTACAATTGGTGCGGCAAGTATTACAACATCAATGAAAAGAAGTTGTATTTGAAGTTGTGGTATGCGGGCGCACCCGTTGTTGTGGAAATGAACCGCAGCGGCGCATTTACAATGGCCTTTGGAACCAGCGTCGTGGCCGGCCCCGGCATTACGTTGACCGGCGCAAATTTGAGTAATACGAATTTGCAGGGCTCCACGTTGACCGGCGCCAATATGACCGGAATTAATCTCTCGTCCGGGTCATTGACGGGCGTGGATTTGAGCGGCGTTAGCATTACCGGCGCAAATTTGACGGGCGTGGATTTCACCAACGCCAGCAATGTGAACGGGGCCGACATTTCCGGGTCAACGCTCACGGGCGCCAATTTTACGGGCGTGTCGCTGTCGCTCGCGCAGTTGCGCACATTCCCCAGCCTGGCCGGCGTTACGCTTACCGGCATATCCATCAGCGGCGAAAACCTCACCGCCTTTAATTTAACCGGCACAACGCTGTCCAGTTGCACGCTCACAAATTGCGGGCTGCGTGGGATGTCGTTGGTGGGGTGCGTGTTTGCGGGCTCCGTGTTCACGGGCTCTGATTTCAGCGGCGCCGACCTGAGTGGCGCAAATTTGAGTGGCGCAAATCTGAATGGCACCAATTTAACGGGCGCCAATTTGACAAATGCCACGGTGGATGGTTTGACGTCATTTTTGGGGGCGACGATGGCCGGGGTTCAGTCCGTGGGTATTGTGGGCTTTACCTTCAACTACCCCGTGAATTACACACAGTATTTCCGCAACGTTCCGGCGTATTATTCCGCGCTGTCACCCGCATTGACTTTTGTGTTTTTTATAAGTCGCACCTACTCCATGTTTTATGATTGGTATGTAAATTACCTGGCATCGGGGTCAGTGTATTACAAAAATATGGCAACGGGGTCATACGGCGCGTTGACGGGGCTGGCGTATCCCAATATGATGTGTTTTGATTACACCGGGACATATGGATTTATTTCCTTGTGGTCTGAAAGCGGCATTAAACGCCTCAATTTGGATACAAACGCCATTGATTATACGTATGGCTCCACCCATTCTACCACCGTCCAAGTGGACAACAGCGGCGTGTTCATGTATTGTGCAAATGCTACCAATGTGTATAAATACAACATTGCTACGGGGGCGCTGGCGGCAACGCTTTATACCGGCGGCGCAGGCGGCGGTCGTCATGTGTGGATTGACAAGAATAGCATGTATTTGGTATACAGCACGTATGCCTCTGGCGGTAAATTCACAATCATCACCATTAGTTCCGGCGCAACACGCGACATTACCAGCCCGTATTCCGCGCGCAATTATAACGGAGCCGTGGATGTAATTGGCTGGGACGACACCAGCACCCACGTGTATTTGACGTGGTCACAAAATGTGAGCAGCGGAACCACGTACACCAACAACCTGTTCAAGTATCGCCTCAGTGACGGCGCGTTGATTGCGACATATGTGCCGCCGGCTGGCTTTTATTTGTCGGGGGTCATTGTGTTCAGCGGCGTTGGCTACGCATTTAGAAGCACCGGCAACACGTATTTGAGTTTTGATTTGGCGTCCACCAGTTCCACGGCGTCATTTACCACGCTCACCATGCCAACCGGCTTCAACACCTACATAGCGGGATGGTACAACCCCGTGGAAAAGCGGCAGTATTCCAGATTGATGTTTAACGGCGCGCAGTGCATCGTAGAATGGGCACTGAATGGCGCGGGCTGGATGACGCCGGCAATTGTGGGGCCACGCGTCTCCCTGTCCGGCGTGTCGCCAATATCCAATCAAAACTGGCGCAGTGGCTCGGATTTGGAAGGCGTGGACATTTCGGGCCGCGATTTGAGTGGAACGTCGTTGCTCGGCGGAGATTTGAGCGGCACCATACTCACGGCGGCGGCATTGACCGGCGTGGATGTATCCGGCGCTAGAACCGGCCAGTTTGTTGGAACGCCGGCTGCCATACCCGCGGGCTACACCATTGTGGCGCAAACACTCATTGGCCCGTATGCCGGGCCGTTTTCTGGCATTGATTTCAGCGGCGCCGATTTCAGCGGCGTGAATTTAACCGGCACCAATTTCACGGGGTGCAATCTCACAAACGCCAATTTTATGAATGCGGTCATGACCAGCGCCACCATTTTCAGTGGCACCACGCTGACGGGCATTCGGTCGGGCGGCATTAGCGGCGGCAGCGCCCCTTCCGGGTTGCCGGCAGGGTATGCGTTTTTCAATACCACGGTTGCCGGCGCCACGCTCGCAAATGGCGGCGTCATCTTGGGTCCCGGGTGTAATCCAGTGAATGCGGCATTGGCGGGAATGAACCTGAACAATGCGGTGCTAACCGGCGCTACCCTGGCAAACAAAGATTTGTCTGGGGCGTCATTGCGCAGCGTGAATTTGAGCGGCGTGAATTTGGATGGCGCAAATTTGATGGGGCTGGATTTGAGCGGCGCCGTGTCCGGACCCATCGTGGGCACGCCGTCTGCCTTGCCACTTCACGCCGTCCTCTACAACCAATACCTGGTTGCCTCCGGCGTGGTGTTGAGCAGTGGCGTGGATTTAAGTGGCGCAAATTTGACCGGCGTGAATTTGAGCGGCACAAATTTAACAAATGCGAATTTGACCAATGCGAATTTGTCGGCGGTGTCGCTGTCATCCACCACCAACTTCACGGGCGCAACCTTTACCGGCGTGATTAACAACACCAACCTTGTGGGCAGCACGGCGTTGTTGCCCAGCGGGTATTCGTTGTATTCCGCAAACGCAACCTTTGGCGCAAACGGGCACCAAATGGGCAACACCAACTTCTTTGTAAATGCTGGGTTCTTTGTTTCAAAAACGGCATACAAGGCGTATGACATTGTCACCACACCGAATGCGACTATACCGAGGTCAAGCATCATTCAGTATACCACGTCCAGTGCGTGGAACGGCGGGGAATACGGCGGGGCGTACAACACCCCGATGCTTGATAGCACGGTCGCCGGGTCATGGGCGCCATACATCACCGCCGGCGCGTGGGTCAAGATTGACATCGGCTCGCCAATGGTGGTCACCGGTGTAATCACGCAAGGCCGGTATGATTACAACCAGTGGGTCACTTCGTTCACGGTTGCTGTCAGCACGGATGACGTCACATACACCAGCGTCGGCGGCACCTACACCGGAAACACCGACCAACAAACCAAGGTGACAAACACGTTTGCGTCGCCAGTCACGGCGCGTTACGTGCGCATTTCACCCACCGCAAATGCGGCCAACGGCATGTCCATGCGCGCGGATGTGGTACTACAAAACAACACCTCAACGTGTGTGGTGAGGGACGTGATTTCCGGCACAATGAATTACGTCAATTATATTTCCCCGTTTTATGCGGTGTATCACTACGATGCCACATACGCGTGGATAACGACCTGGCTTGGTTCCAGCCAGAAGATACACAAATACAATCTCTCCACGGGCGCAACGGATTATGTGGTCAACGGCATCATCAGCCAGAATTTGGCCATTGATTCGTCGTCGGCATTCATATACGCGTGTGATGGAACCTACGTGTATCGCATTAACACCGCAACGTATGCAACAACCACCATTTATTCAGGCGGCGCCAATGGCGGCAGAACCGTGTTTATTGATAAACTGAATAAATATTTGCTGTATTCGTCATACGGCGCTACCACCAACACCTCGTTCTTTGCGGTCATTAATTTACAGAACAACAATGCCGCATACACGGTGACAGACCCCTTTGCCACACGCAACAACAGCAATTTCTTGTGGTCCGTTGCGTTTGATGACACCAGCAGTTTTGTGTTTCTCACTACCACCACGGTGGTTGCCGGGTCTGCAAACAACATTTACAAATATCGGCTGTCAGACGGCGCGCTCATCACCACATATACCGTGCCGATTGGGCTGTATTCCTTGTCATACGGAATGCAAATCATTGGGTCGGTGGGCTACGCTTTCTTTACCAAATACCGAGGGCAGGCATACTCCACCATATCGCAGTATTCCACGTCGTCGTCATTTCAAAGCAGAGCCATTGGTGGGGCGTATAATGACCCGCGCATTGACGGCGGCGGGTGGTCGCCATTGACTCTGGCCGGGTCGTGGGTGCAAGTTGATTTGGGCGCCGCCATTCCGGTGGTGGGCGTGGTCATTCAAGGCCGCCCGGATTACGCACAATGGGTCACCGCATACACCGTTTCTGTCAGCAACAACAACTCCACGTTTACGGCGGTGTCCGGCACGTTCATCGGCTCTGCCGACCAAAACAGCAAGCGATACAGTTATTTCAACGCGCCGGTGGTGGCCAGGTATGTGCGCGTGTTTCCCACTGCCGACAGCACCAATGGCCGGGCCATGCGCATGGATGCGTTGATTGGGCGGGCATACGATTACGCCGCCTTTGACGCAACCACCACCGCCGCAACCGCCAGCATCACCCTCATGAATTTATCCAACGGCTTGAACAACGTCGTGGGAACGGCATACAACGTGGTAGAAGACCGCTACTATTTGAAGTGCTACAACAGCAGCGGCACGCCCACTATAACCGAATTCTCCGCAATCAAGTCGCCGTTCAATACAAATGGGCTCACTTTTTTCAGAAACAGCGTCATTATGGGGCCAAGAATCAACCTGGCAAATGTCGCCGTCTCGGGCTATACCATTACTTCCGCAAATTTGACAAATGCGGTGCTGACAAACACCAGTTTCGCAAACACGGTTATGCGCAGCGTGAATTTGAGCGGCGCAACCGTGTCTGGCGCAATTTTCACGGGGGTGGATTTGAGCGGCGCCGTGTCCGGGCCACTGGTCGGAACCCCGTCTGCCACATTTTCGTCGGGCACGGGTTTCCGCAATCAATACATTTTGGCGCCGTATGTTGCGTCTTTGCGCGGCATCTCGTTTGCCGGCTTGGATTTATCGGGATTTAATTTGACCGGCGTGGATTTGAGCGGGTGCGATTTCAGCGGGTCATCCTTGACAAATGCCACGCTGTCGTCGGCAACCCTCACAAATGCCGGATTCACAAACGCGGATTTGCGGTCTGCCACGCTGTCGTCGGCAAACCTCACAAATGCCGTATTCACAAACGCGGATTTGCGGTCTGCCACGCTGTCGTCGGCAACCCTCACAAATGCCGTATTCACAAACGCGGATTTACGCGGCGCAAACGTCGGAAACGCCATATTCACGGGAACCACCCTCAACGGCATCAAAACCAGCGCCATGGTCAATGTGCCGGCCGGGGCATTGCCAACCAATTATGCGTATTATTGCGGCTATGCGGGATATGCGGCATACAATCCCACCTCCATCAGCCACGGCACCCAGAGCATGTACGTCAGTCGCACCGCAAACAAGGTGATTGATTTGGCGCTGTCATGGAGCACGGCCACCATTGGCTACAAGAACGTCATGACCGGCGCGACCAATTACCTCACATCCGGGTTGGTGTCGGTATATCCCGGCACATACGACCCCAGCGGCAATTTTTACTACCAAACCAAGTACTTTGGCGGCGGAATTAACAAGATTGACGCGTCATCCGGCACCGTGGTCGGCAGCATTGGATACGGCGGCATTACCGCGTGTGTGGACAATTCCGGTGTCTTCTTGTACACCTCGGACCGGCTCAATGCCTACAAATATAACTTGGTAACGGGGGCCACGCCGGTAACGCTGGCCAGTGGCGTGTCCGGCGGCGGCTTGCATCTGTGGCTCAACCGGTCCAACACCTTTATCACGTACTGCTATTTTAGTGGAGGCGCCACCAGTTATGTCAAGTTTGTTCGTTTGAGCGACAACGTCACCACCGCAACCGTCACGCCAATGAGCGCCGAAATCGCGGCACGCAACAACTACACCAATGTATCGCAATCCGCATTTGATGAAAACGGCAGCGTGGTGTTGTTCTCTCCCGAGGTCACCACTGGACAGGCAAACAACTTGTATAAAATGAACTTGACAACCGGGGCGTTGGTGTGCACCATTACCGTGCCGGTGGGCACGTATTTTGCGGCGGCGCCCATGGTGTTCTTGATTGGCACCTACTTTTACGCCTTCCCGTCCGCCAACTTTACCACACCGGTCACCACGTACTGCACCTTTGATGCAACCGTCACCGCCAACACCGCCATTACCACCGGCCTCAGTTTGCCCACCGGATACAGCAACGTCATTGACACGTATTACAACGTCGCCGAAGCCCGCGCATACATCAAGTTGTTCTACTTGGGAATACCCACCATCGTGGAAGTCACCGGCAGCAGCGGCGGCGTGTTGCGCATCAACACCACGCTGGGTATGGGCGTTATACTGGGTCCCAACGTGGATGCCAGCACGGCGGTGGTGCGGGGCATGAACCTCAATAACGCCGTACTTACCGGCGCAAATGTCGCCGGCCTCAACTTTTCGGGAACCGCCATGCGCAGCGCGGATTTGTCCGGCGGGTTGTTGAATTCGGCCACATCCACCGCAATGGATTTGAGCGGCGCCAGAACGGGGCAATACACCGGCAACTTTTCACTGGTTCCCTCCGGCTTTGTGGAGCGCAACCGCTACTTGGTGGGGCCGTATGCCGGGCCCTTTACCGGCGTACTATTTGACAGCACTGATTTCAGCGGCCTGAATTTGAGCAACGTTAATTTCAGCGGCGCAACGTTTGTCAACTGCACCTTCACAAACGCCACGCTGGCGTCCGCCAATTTCACGGGCGTTACAATCACCGGCGGCTCGTTGCGGGGGGCCGCGTTTGGCTCCGCCATTTTAACCAACGTCGTCATGTCGGGCGCGGATATATCGGGCGTCGTTATGGCGACGACTTCGTTTTCCAATGTGGTTGCCAGCGGCATGTTGAACACGCCGGCGTCGTTGCCGGCAGGCTACTTCATGGCAAACGGCTTTATTTTGGGGCCGGGTTCAAGCATCGCCGGCTTCACGCTTACAAACACCGATTTTTCAGGCGTGAATTTGACCGGCGTGAATATGGCCGGCACCCGGTTTGTGAACTGCAATTTTACAAACGCAACGCTCTCCGGCGTCACCGTGTCGGAAACCACCGATTTCAGTTCCTGCAATTTGACCAACGTGTATTCTCTCCCCATCACGGGCTCCACCGCGTTGCTGCCGTATAATTTTGCGATGGCGGAGCGGCTGCTGTTCAAGGGCACGCTGGTGTATAGCGAAACGGGGACGGCGCTCACCCACATGTACGGCGACATTCGCGGCTTTCCTCGTTTGCCGCTGTTCACAACCTGGATGTTTAGCGTGGATTTCAGGGTCACAGGCGGCGCAGGCACGTGGCGCGGCGTCATTGGCAACTTGTACGCATCCACCAATAATCGCGGGTGGGGCATCTGGGTCAGCTCCTCAAACAACTTGTATTGGTCCTTTAACACGACCGGAGCCGGCGAATTTTCCATCCCGGGATTTGCGGTGTCGCTGAATGTGAATTACACCGTCACCGTCATTCGCCGTGCCGCAAAATATGACTTTATATTCATTAATCGCGACACCAGCGCGGTCATTGCCACGCACTCCTACACCAACACCGCCAATTATGGCTTGATTGACACGGCGGGCGGAACATACACGGTGTCATATGCCGGGAATTGGGTCAAGTTGGCAACCGAGGCATTGGTCGGCAGCGTAACTCGCGTGGTTGCGTACGTCGGCGTAGACGGTTACAACTTTTCCGGACAAACGCTCGTGGGAACCGACTTTTCCGGCGTGAATTTGACCGGCTCTAATTTTGCGGGGTCCGTGTTTTCGGGCTGCAACTTTACCAACGCCACCCTGTCCCTCGTCAACATTGATGCCACCAGCGATTTCAGAACCAGCAATTTAACGGGCATGTATTCGCTGCGAACCGGCGGCGTGGGGGCGGTGTCCGGCGGCGTTGCGCTCAATACCACCGCCTTGTTGCCGACGCAATTCAAGAACGTGGCCGGCACCATTTTCAAGGCGGGCTTGGTGTATTCCGCCGCCAGTGCAACAACCTTGGTCACCAACAACATTACGGTCGGCGGCTTCCCCACGCTGCAAGGCAAGACAAACTGGGCATTTAGCGTGGATTTTGTGGTCACCGGCGGCGCCGGCACGTGGCGTGGATTGATTGGCAACACGTACACCTCCGCCGGCTACCGCGGCTGGGCAATGTGGCTCAGCAACGCCAACACCCTGTATTGGTCATTCAATACCGTCGGGCACGAATACACGCTCACCGGCTTTGATGTGGGCGCAACCATGCACAACATCGTGCACACCGTCACGGTGGTAAAGCGCGGCACAAACATTGATTTTATGCTGACCGACGCCTCCACCAACCGGCTGCGGGTGTATTCCGCGGCAATGGGCAGTTATGTGCTGGGAACCGGGCAGGTGTCCTTGGGAACCTGGGTTGTTCCGGGCACGGAGAATTGGGTGGGCACTATCACGGGCGTGCGCGCATACGTGGACCCGCCCGTTCCCACAATGTCTTGGACCCACCCCGCCCAGACGTGGGTGCCGGGAGGCGCAGGCACCTTCACCATCACGCCCCCCATCAGCAATTCCAGCGGCGCATTCACGTACACCAGCGGCAACACCGCCATTGCCACGGTTGCGGGCACGGTGGTGTCCATGCTCACGCCCGGCACAGTCACCTTCACCGCAGCCCAGGCGCTGTCCGAGAATTACGTGGCCGGCTCCGTGAATGTCAGCGTCGTCATTAACAAGGCGGCACCCACCCTCGGCGCCTTTATGGGCGGCGACGTGTCCAAGACGTATTTGACCGATGTGTCGTTTGCCGTCGTGCCGCCCACCAGCGACAGCAGCGGCGCCATTACGTATTCCTCCGGAAATACCGGCGTGGCTACCGTAGTTAATGGCATCATCAGCATTGTGGCACCGGGAACCGCCGTCATTACGGCCTCCGTGGCGGCCACCGCCTTTTATAACGCCGCCACTGCCACATTTACGCTCACGGTTGCCAAGGCGGCACCCGCCATCAGCGCCTTCATGGGCGGCGCCGTGTCCAAGACGTATTTGACGGATGTGTCGTTTGCCGTCGTGCCGCCCACCAGCGACAGCAGCGGCGCATTCACATACGCCAGTTCAAACACCGCCATTGCCACGGTTGCGGGCACGGTGGTGTCCATTGTTGCGCCCGGCGTCGTGGTCATCACCGCGGCCCAGGCCGCCAATGCGCTGTATGACACCGGCTCCGTGTTCTTCACGCTCACGGTCGCAAAAGCCACCCCGGCATATTCTTGCGTCGTCACGCCCGCATACAAAACGCTGGGGGTCAGCACCGACGCCTCCTTTGTGCTGGTCACGCCGCTGTCAACCAACACCAGCACCGGCTTTACGTACACCAGTTCCAATACCGACGTCATCACCGTCAGCGGCAATGTGGCGACAGTGGTGGGCGTGTCCGGTTCGGCAGAAATCATTGCGGCGCAGGCAACCAACGCCTCGTATTTGGCCGGCAGCGTCAGCATGGGCGTCGTCACCGTCGGCACATTGCGCAATCCCGGCCTCAAAGAATTTTCGGCCACACGGGCCGACGCGCTATACAACGGCGGGCAGTATTATTACACGCTCATCCCGCCGGCCAGCGATTCGTCCGGCGCATTCACATACACCAGCAGCAACCCCGCCGTCGCAACCATCACCGGCGGAAATGTGGTCACCGTCATTAGCGAAGGCATTACCGTCATCACGGCAACACAAGCCGCCACGGCCACGCATTACGGCGCCAGCATCCAAGACACGCTGCGCACCGTGGCGTTGGGGCGCACCCCCTTCGTCAGCAATTACATCATTTTGCCGGGCACCGCATTCACGCTGGCCACGTGGCCAAACAATTACGTGGTGTTGAATGGCGGCGTGCGATACTACTACTCCTTCATGCTGAAATTGAATGGCTTGGTGCCGGTGGCGGCAGGCGCGCCGTCGTCGTGCACCATGCTTACCCAATACCTCGGCATGAACGTGTTGCCGTGGTCCGACGCGCTGGCGGCTACAACGGTGCTGTGGTTTGACACCGCAACCACGTACTCCGTCGGCTATTACGACTTGGTGTACGGCTCTACCACCCGCTTGCAAGTGTGCCAGAGCCCGCTGCAATACTACTACGACCGCACCACCGTCAACATTTATGACAACTTGTTGAACTCGGGGTGGCGCTTTGCGCCCAGTATTTTCGCGTCCGTGCAAAGTTCCGACGCCAATTTGCCGTATGGCGTCACCATGATTCAAGAAGTCACGGTGCCCACGGTGGGGGCGTTTTCATTGGGCGCAAACGCCAGCATTTCCAACGGCGCACCGTGCTTCACGCTCACGCGGCCCACCAGCACCAGCACCTCCGGCCTCATCCGCTACATCAGTTCCAACTCCAATGTTGCCACGGTGGATGCGTCGTCGGGGCAGGTGATGCTCACCGGTGTCGCTGGTGCCACCACCATATCGGCGCTTCAATTCCGGACCGCAACATACGCCTCCGTCACTTGGACGCCGCTGCGGCTCACCGTGTCGGGGGCGCCCTTGAACTACTACAATGCCGACGTGTCCGCGGTGTCGTTTGTCAGCGGCGCAGCCCTTGCCGGCGTGAATTTCCGCAAGGCAAATGTGTCAAACGCGGTGTTTACCGGGCGGGCGTTGCTGGGCACCGACTTTTCCGGCGCAAACTTGACCGGCGCAAACCTCAGTGGCGTGGTTTTGACGGGGGCCGGCTTGCAGGCCAGCACCGTGTTTAGCGGCGTCACCGTGAATGCCGCCACCGATTTAAGCGGGGCGGATTTGTCGGGCGTGTCGCTGGTCGCAACCGGCACCAAGGGCGTGGGCGCCGTTATGCCGTCATACTACTACTTGATTGGCGGGCGGTTTGCGCAGTTGGGCAACATTTATAACCGCACCGGCACAAACGTGGCGTATCGCTACGCCACCGCTGACACCGCCTTCCCCGTGATTGCGGATATTTCCGGCTGGTGGATGAACATTGACTTCCGGTGGAACGGGCAAAAACCCACCGCGTGGAAGTCCATCATCGGAAACATGTACAACGTGAACGGCAGCAATTCCGACCGCGGCTGGGGCATTTGGCTCACAAATTCCAGCACCCCGTATTTGCACTGGTCGTTTTCCGGCTCCACCGTCAACTTCACCGACATGGGCACCCTCAGCGCCAACGTGAATTACAACCTCACGGTGTATCGCAGCGGCACCACGCTGTATTTCATCATTAAAAACAAGGACAACGAAACGTTCTTGTATTCCTCGGTGGCCATCGGCAGCAATGTCATTGGGCGGGGCAACGTCACCATTGGCGGCTCCTGGGTGGTCACGCCCACGTATATCACCAACGGAACCGATGAAGTGTGGCCCGGCACCATAACCAGCGTCCAGGTATACAACACCATCATCCCGCCCACCATTGGCGCCATGGCCGCCATTCCAAACAAGACATACGGCCTTGTGGCAGATGCGTCATTTGCGCTCATTGACCCCAGCAGCAACAGTCCCGGCGCCTTTACGTACGCGTCGTCTAATACGGCGGTCGTGTCGGTGTCCGGCGCGGTTGCCACGGTGGAGGGCGTCGGCTCCGCAACCATTACCGCAACACAGGCGGCATCCGCGCTGTATTCCAGCGCCGCCGTGTCCACCAGCGTCACCGTCGTCAAAGGCACGCCAGACCTTACCTCCTTTTTGATATTCCCGCGAACGTTTGGCGTGGATGCGTCGTTTTCATTGGATGGCGCCGTTACGGCGTCTTCTGGCGGGGGCGTGTCCTGGGCTTCCGGCAACGCCGCCGTGGCAACCGTGGATGCGGCTTCAGGCGTGGTGAGTATCGTGGGCGCGGGCTCGGCGCTCATCACCGCCACGGCAGCGGCTACCGCCAACTGGAACAGCGGGTCTGTGTCGGCCATGCTCGTGGTGTCCAAGGGCACGCCGTCATTCGGCGCCTTTACAATTGCGGGCAAGACGTTTGGCGTGGATGCGTCGTTTTCATTGGCTGGCGCCGTTGCGGCAAATTCCGGCGGGGCCGTGTCCTGGGCTTCCGACAACGCCGCCGTGGCAACCGTGGATGCGGCTTCAGGCGTGGTGAGCATTGTGGGCGCGGGCTCGGTGCTCATTACCGCCACGGCAGCGGCTACCGCCAACTGGAACAGCGGCTCTGTGTCGGCCACGCTTGTGGTTGCCAAGGGCACGCCCACCCTGGGCACCATCGGCAACTTGACCGGCTCCTTTACCAAGACATACGGCACGGATGTGTCATTTGCGCTGGTGGCGCCGTCATCCAACTCGGGGGGCGCCGTGTCGTGGGCATCCGGCAATACCGCCGTTGTGACTGTGGTTAACGGCGTCGTCAGCGTGGTGGGTGCCGGCTCCGCGGTCATTACTGCCACAGTGGCGGCTACCGCCAACTGGCTCAGCGGCTCCGTCTCGGCCACGGTCACGGTGGCAAAGGGCACGCCCACCATCGGGGCGTTGGCGCTGTCCTCCAAGACATACGGAGTTACAGCAGATGCGTCCTTTGCGGTCGTGGCACCCACCACGAATTCCGGCGGGGCCGTGTCATGGGCATCCAGCGATACCGCCGTTGTGGACGTGGTTGACGGCGTGGTCACGGTTGTGGGCGCTGGCTCCGCGGTCATTACCGCCACGGTGGCGGCTACCGCCAACTGGCTCAGCGGCAGCGTCTCAGCAACCCAGGTCGTCGTGAAAGGCACCCCCGTGTTTGGCGCATTTTATGCCACCGGCATTTCAAAGGTGTTTGGCTTGGCAGCGGACGCGTCTTTTGCGCTGGTTGCCCCCAGCGTCACCAGCGACGGCGCCATCACGTATTCATCCGCAAACACGGCCGTGGTTACGGTTACAACGACAGCGGCAACGACACTCGTGTCCGTCGTGGGCGCCGGCTCGTCTGTCATTACCGCCACGGTTGCTGAGACCGCCAATTGGGTGACCGGAACAACGACAATGACCGTCACGGTGGCCAAGGGCACGCCCACCATTGGAAGCATCGGTCTTGGCACACACGGCAGTCAATCCTTGGTCTACGGCGATGCGTCCTTTGCGCTGGTGGCGCCGTACGCGAATTCCGGCGGCGCGGTGTCGTGGGCATCCAGTGATGCAGACGTCATCAGCGTTGGTGCGGCTTCCGGCGTCGTCACGGTTGCCGGCGGCGGCTCGGCTGTCATTACCGCCTTTGTTGCTGAAACCGCCAATTGGGTGGCAGGAACAGCAACGCTGGCATTCACGGTGGCGCGGGCCACGCCGGTATTCACGTCGCCATTCGGCACGTTGCGCACCCAAGTGTTGGGACTGGATGCGTCGTGCACGGTGGTGGCGCCGGTGGTCAGCGGGGACGGCACATTGACATTCACCAGCAGCAATGCGGCGGTGGTGTCTGTGGCGGGAACGGCCACGGTGGCCGGGGTGTTGCGGGTGCAGTTGACCGTGCAGGGAGCCGGCATTGCGTCCGTGATTGCCACCAGCAGTCAAACCACAAACTACGGCTCGGTTTCAACCAGCACAAGCGTGGTGGTGGCGGGGGCGGGGGCGGATTTGAGCGGTCAAGATTTGAGCGGCCTGGATTTACGGGGGCGGGATTTGTCGGGCATCAATCTCACCGGCGCAAATTTGACGGGCGCGCTGCTGACCGGCGCAAATTTATCGGGGGCGCTGCTTACCGGCGCAAATGTGACGGGCGTGGTTTCGGGCGGGGTTACGGTGTCGGGCACCACTGCCTTGCCGGCGGGCTACACCCTGATCCAAGGCTACATACTGGGGAATGGCGTGGACCTGAGCGGCGCAGTCATAACCGGCGGCTCCATTGCCGGCGCCAGTTTGCTGGGCGCAAACATGTCTGGGGCGGTGTTGTCCGGGGTGGACATCAGCGGCGCAAACATGACGGGCGCAACCTTTACGGCCAGCACACAAATTACCACTCCTCTAAGCACAGGCACAGGCACAGCAGTCGGAAGACCGGCGGCATTGCCTACGGGATACTTGTATGTGGTTGAAACAGGGGTCGTGGTTGCCTTGTCCGCACACGCGGTCGGCGCACTGAATTACGACGGCACAAACGACTACGTGGGCGTGGGCGCAAGTGCTCACTTGAATTCCTTTGCCGCCTTGACGGTGGAGGCCTGGATTTACAGCGCCGACATGTCGGCGTGTGCCGCAAATGAAGCCGCCATTGTTTCAAAGGGTGGCAACGGCAGCACGTGGGACTTTGGGTTGTCGCTGCTCACATCCGGCGGACTGCGGTTTGCCGGGCAGCGCGCTGACGTGTCCGGCATCTTCTTGTTGGATACGCCGGCGGGCGTGCGCTTGAATAGCGGCGTGTGGTATCACGTCGCCGCCACGGCGTCATTTGCCAGCGGCACAAAATTGTACATAAATGGGGGGTTGGTGGCCAGCGATGGCGGCGCGGCAGGGCTGGTGCTCAGCAACAACTACGGCGCACTGGTGTCCTTGGGGCGCGACGTCAGTGGCCACTACTTTTTGGGGAATATGGCCGAAGTCCGGCTGTGGTCGCTGGAACGCACCGCCTTGGAAGTGGCGCGAAATGCCGGCACACAACTCACCGGGGATGAAGCCGGCTTGATGGCGTATTACCGCCTGAACGCAGTTAGCGGCAGCGTGGCGCTGGATTCCAGGCAGGCGACTGTCGCAGTCCCGGCATTAAACCCCGGCACCCTCTATAACTTTGCGCTCACCGGCACAACGTCCAATTGGGTGAATGCGGCGGCATCCGGCTTGTCGTTGTATGCGCCGTACATTGACGCCAGCCGCAGCGCAGTGGTGGATGCCAGCAACGCTGCAACTTCGGCCACACTGGTTTATGGTGTCGGATCGGCATTGACGCTGGTGGCGCCCACCGGCCCCAGCACCGGCGCATACACCTGGTCTTCCAGCAATACCGCCGTGGTGACCGTGGTTGACGGCGTCGTCAGCGTGATGGGCGCCGGCTCGGCAACCATTTATGCCACACAAGCGTTGGCGGGCTACTATTCGGGCGGCGCGGTTGCGTTTTCGGTCGTGGTGGCACAAGGCACCCCCGTGGTCGGCAGCATCACCGGTCCCGCCGTGGGCGTCGTGCAGCGCCTGGGCGTGGATGCGTCTTTTGCGCTGGTCGCGCCGTCATCCAATTCCGGCGGCGCCGTGTCCTGGGCATCCAGCAATACCGCCGTGGCGACCGTGGTTGACGGCGTCGTCAGCGTGGTGGGCGTGGGCTCCGCGGTCATTACCGCCACGGTGGCGGCTACCGCCAATTATGTGGCTGGGGCCACAACCACGGTGGTGCGGGTGTCCGGTCCCGGCGCCGATTTAAGCGGCGTGTCCATGGTCGGCCTGGATTTGTCGGGCTCGGCGTTGACGGGGTCTAACCTGCGGGGCGCCGATTTGTCGGGCGCAAACTTGACGGCCTCAGATTTAAGCGGCGCCGTGCTGTCGGGCGCAAACTTGACGGGCGCGCTGCTGTCCGGCGCAAACTTGACGGGCGCTGATTTGAGCGGCGCAAATTTAACGGGCGTCGTGTCCGGCGGCATTACCGGCACACCCGCGGCGTTGCCAACCGGCTATGTCTTGGTTCAAAGTGGCGTCATCGTGGGTCCCGGCGTCAATTTGGCGGGCGTGGAACTCAGCGGCGTCAATTTGGCGGGCCTGGATTTGAGCGGCGTCAATTTGGCGGGCGCCAGGCTCGTGAATTGCGACTTGTCCGGCGCCAATTTGACGGGCGCAAATTTGAACGGCATTGTGTCCAGCGGAAACACCGGCACGCCCGTCTTGTCGGTGGGCTTTGTCATATCCAACGGCGTCATTGAACCCCAAAACTCCGCGGCATTTGACGGCGTAAACGACTACGTGGACGTCGGCGTCTTTGCTTCCCCGACGGCCATTACCGTGGAGGCGTGGGTGTACCTGCGCAGCGTGGCAGCCGGCACCTACGACGTCGTCGTCAGCAAGTGGACCGATTCCTTTGAATTGGCGGTGGTGGGCGGCGTGCCGCAGTTCTCGGTATACAACGGCGCGTCCACCGCTACGGCAGTGGCGGCGTCCAGCATTACCGCCGACGCGTGGCACCATTTGGCCGCGGTGTTTGACGGTTCGGGCGTGGCAGGCGACGCCGGCGCAGGCGCTCGCATTTATGTGGACGGCACCATTGCCGGGCGAGTGGCACTCACCGGCTCCCTCCACAACTCCGTCGCGCGCTTGACCATCGGCGCGTCTCAAAACGGCTCTACCCGCTTCTTTGACGGCGTCATGGATGAAGTCCGCATTTGGTCCGCGGCACGCACCCCCGAAGAAATTGTGGGCACCATGACCAACCAACTCACCGGCAACGAAACCGACTTGGCGGCGTATTACAAATTCAACCAAGGCGTGGCCGGCGGCAATAACACCGGCATTACGGTGCTGTACGACCTCACGCCCCACGCACGGAATGCGCTGTTTTACAACTTTGCAATGACGGGCACGGCGTCCAACTTGGTGGCGGTGGTGCCGGCAACGCTGTCGCCCGTGGTTCTGCGCGCACCCACCTTTGGCGCATTTTACGCCGCAGGCGGTTTGACCAAGACATATGGCTTGGCGGCGGATGCGTCCTTTACGCTCGTGGCGCCCACCAGCGACAGCAGCGGCGCCTTTGTCTGGGACAGTTCCAATGCGGCAGTTGCCACGGTGTCCGGGGATGTGGTCACCATTGTCGGCGCCGGCACCACGGTCATTACCGTGACCCAAGCCTCTGTCCCCGGCCTGTATGCTGCCCGCAGCGCAACAATGACGCTCACCGTGGCCAAGGGCACGCCCGTGTTTGGCGCCTTTGCTGACGTCACCAAGGTGTACGGCTTGGAGGCGGACGCGTCCTTTGCCTTTGTGCCGCCCAGCGTGAACAGCGACGGCACATTTTCGTATGCTTCGTCGGATGCGGGCGTGGTTGCCGTGGTTGGTCAGCGCGGTATAATCGCAGGCGCTGGCTCCGCCGTCATTACCGCCACGGTTGCTTCCACGGACAATTGGAATGCCGGGTCCGTTACTATGACCGTCACCGTGGCCAGGGGCATGCCCTCCATTGGCGCACTCACCACCGGGTCCAAGGTCTTCGGCTTGGCGGCGGATGCGTCCTTTGCGCTCGTGGCGCCCACCAGCAACAGTGCCGGCGCATTCGCGTATTCGTCCGCAAACACCGCCGTTGCCACGGTGTCAGGGGATGTGGTCACCATTGTGGGCGCCGGAACCGCGGTCATTACCGCAACCCAAGCCGCCGCCGGCAATTGGCAGAGCGGCACCTCTTCCTCCACCCTCACCGTGGCCAAGGGCACGCCCGTGTTTGGCGTCTTTGCCGACGTGTCCAAAACGTATGGCTTGGCCGCTGACGCGTCCTTTGCCTTTGTGCCGCCCAGCGTGAACAGCGACGGCACATTTTCGTATGCTTCGTCGGATGCGGGCGTGGTTGCCGTGGTTGGTCAGCGCGGTATAATCGCAGGCGCTGGCTCCGCCGTCATTACCGCCACGGTTGCTTCCACGGACAATTGGAATGCCGGGTCCGTTACTATGACCGTCACCGTGGCCA
>Ga0194133_10001076_pt1 | contig 51161 bp, 38 predicted proteins | sample TA2KigOf40mmetaG_FD_155448 | JGI IMG/M metagenome (GOLD analysis project Ga0194133, IMG submission 155448) | Freshwater microbial communities from Lake Tanganyika, Tanzania - TA2015055 Kigoma Offshore 40m | ecosystem: Environmental > Aquatic > Freshwater > Lake | place: Tanzania: Lake...
TCAGCATGGCTGGCGCTGCAGACCTGATTTGGTTGCAGTAGACAATCCCCACGACCCTGCCAAATACCTGGGACAGTTTTGGGTAGACAGCCTCACCCACGATGCCCGCATACTGGAATACCTGATTGAACTGATGGGACCAAACCGAATCTGCATGGGAACGGATTACCCCTACCCACTGGGTGAAGACATTCCGGGTGAATTGATACGTTCACTCAGCATTCCCAATGCCACCAAGCAAATTATGCTGGGAGACAGCGCCATGGAGTGGCTGGGACTGGATAAAAAACTGTTTCTGTAATGCTGAGGCACTGGTTTTTACTGGGTGCCATACTCACTTCTTTCTTCTATGTATTTGTGCCCGGTGTTTTGTGGTTGCTGGATAAGGCATTCAGCATGGTGCTCGAACAGCGGCTGTTTGCCGTAAAGTGGCATTGGGCCGGTGTAGCGGTTTCGGTGGTGTTATGGGTGGTGTGGTGGGTGGTTTAATTCTCTTTCATAAACGCATCCACTTCCCTAAATACCAGTTCCGGTTCAAACCCCTTTCCCATTAAATATTGTTTTAATTTTCCGGCCCGCTTCCAAGGATCGGTTTCTTTAATTGTTTTATCCTTTTTGTGAATACTATATCGTAATTCACCGATATATAGATTTGGATCTAAATCTTTCAAAACCTTTTGTATAAGACTTTTTGTGATACCTTTATTTTTTAGAGCTATCGTAATTTTACGATTTCCCCATTTTTTAACTTTTAATTTTCCTTTAGCAAAAGCAACAGCAAATCTTTCTTCATTGATAAAATTATCTCTTACTAATTCTACCAGAATATCGTTGGTTTCCGCTATCGTTAAACCCAACTCCAGCAGCTTGTTTTTCACCTCCAGCTGGCTGCGCTCCTGGTAGGCACAATATTTTTCGGCTTTGATCCTGGCCTGCTGTAGCGTGGGGCGGGTTTTGGGTTTACCTAAACGGGATTGCATGGCAGCAAATTACTACAACTGCACAAAAGCTTATGCAGATTGCAATGTAAATACTGAAATTTCGGGGAATACACCCAACCTGCCGGGATATCCCAGGTAGCCAAAGCCGCGGTTCACATACAAATGCTGATTTCCTTCCGAATACAAATCCAGCCATTCTTTATACAACAGTTTCACGGGGCTCCATCGGTAAAAACGGGTATCAACGCCAAACTGCATACCATGTGTATGTCCGCTGAACGTTATCGCAACCTCCGGCTGCTTACCCAATACCTGCTCACGCCAGTGGCTTGGATCGTGGCTTAGCAATAGCTTAGGTGTTCCCTCGGCACCTTTCAGCGCTTCATTCAGCTTTCCGTATTTTGGAAAACGCCCTTTACTGCTCCAGTTTTCAACGCCCACAATCCCCAGTTTCTCACCGTCTTTCTCAATCATCCTGTGCTCATTGAGCAACAAATCCCAGCCCATTTGCTTGTGGTGCCTGAATAATTTATTCAGATTGCTCTGCTGCATGAGTGTTCGGTAAAAACCTTTCTCTTTCATGTCGAGCTTTGCTTGCAATGGATCGTAATCAGGCCAGGACACATAATCCCCATAATCGTGGTTGCCCAGAATACTGAATTTACCCATGGGCGCTTCAATACTGCCAAATAAATTGAGCCATGGTTCAATTTCTTCGGCTTTATAATTCACCAAGTCGCCTGTGAAGAAAAACACATCCGGCTTTTCGGCCAAAACCATATCTACACCGCGTTTCACCGCATCATAGCTCCAAAAACTACCACTGTGAATATCGCTGAGCTGAACAATTTTTACGCCGTTAAAAGCGGAAGGCAAACCCTTGATGCGCAGGGTTTTTCTTCTCACCACATAATTGTGCGCCCCTTTGGCAATTCCCCAAATGCTGCCACCTATAAATGCCGAACCGAGGCCCAGCCCCATCCAGCTTAGAAATTTAACCCGGGTAATTCCACCTTCTTTTACGACAGCCTCAGGCTTAGCTTCAAAACGAGCATAAACCCATCGAAAGAGACGTGTAATATCATCAATCAGCAGAAATACGCACCAGAATAACTTGGCAAAAAATACGGCAAACATTACACTGCTGATGATTCTTAGCGTGGTCTGTGACACCTCAAAAATGCCCATTCGCAAGAACAAGAAAAAGAAAAAACCGGCGGCAGTCCAGCTCCAGTAGCTCCACTTTAAAATATTTTTTGCCTTTGAAGACCAGCCTGCTGTGAGCAATTTTACCCCTTGCCAGGCGTAAATGTCAACAAAAATGATGATGGAAGCAACAATGAAGAAACCGATGAGTGCGCTTTTAAACATGTAGAACAGCGAATTAACAACATAAACAAACCGTAAGGACTTATGTTCGTTGAAACATCAAAAAATACAGACTGACCTGCTTTTATGCGTAAAATAAAAACACGTATTTTTACACCCTATGTCAACCATCCGTTTTTTGCTTGTTTGTGCAGGTGCAGCAGCCATGAATATCATGGCCCAGAACACCCCTGACTCTACACAGTTATCTGTTTTTCGTTTTCGCAATATCGGCCCGGCCGGCATGAGCGGACGAATTACATCCATTGCCGTAGTAAACAAACAAACCAATACCATGTATGCAGGGGCAGCCAGCGGTGGTATCTGGAAAAGCGATAACGGAGGAACCGCCTGGAAACCTGTATTTGATAAAGCTGATGTTGGCAGTATCGGTGCACTTGCCGTGCAGCAAAGTAACCCTGCCGTGGTTTGGGCCGGCACAGGCGAAGGCAATCCCCGCAACAGCCACAACAGCGGTAAAGGCATTTACAAAAGTATTGATGCCGGTAAAACCTGGACTTTTATGGGTCTTGCCGCCACACGGACCATCCACCGCATTATCATTGACCCGTCAAACCCTGATATCATATACGTAGCAGCCATGGGAAGCATTTGGGGTCCCAACGAAGAGCGTGGTGTTTATAAAACCACCGATGGCGGTAAAACATGGAATCGTATGCTGTTTACCAATACCCTGAGCGGCTGTGCCGAACTGGTAATGGATCCCTCCAATCCCAATAAATTGTTTGCCGCAATGTGGGAATACCGCCGCAAACCCTACCATTTCAACAGTGGAGGTCCCGGAAGTGGCTTGTATATGACCATAGACGGGGGAAAAACCTGGCAAAAAATGGGCAGCAAAGAAGGATTACCTGAAGGAACGCTGGGCCGCATCGGGATTGGCATTTCGGCAAGCAAACCCGACCGTGTATACGCCATCGTGGAAAGTAAAACTCTTGATTTTTACGGCAGTAAAGATGGTGGCTATACCTGGAGCAAGGTGAGCAGCCAGGAAAATATGGGCAACCGGCCTTTCTATTACAACGAAATTTATGTGGATCCCAAAAACGAAAACCGCATTTACAGCCTTTGGAGTCAGGTGGCACGCAGCGAGGATGGTGGCCGCACCTGGCAGATTCTGGCAGACTGGGGCCATATTCACCCCGATCACCATGCCTTTTACATTCACCCTGACAACCCCAATTTGCTCATCAATGGCAATGATGGCGGACTTAACATCAGCTATGACGGGGGCGAACACTGGCGCTTTGCCGAAAATATTCCGGTTGGGCAGTTCTACCACGTGAATGTTGATGAAGATATTCCCTACCACGTATATGGTGGTCTGCAGGACAACGGCAGCTGGCGCGGTCCCGGATTTAGTTGGGTGCAAGGTGGCATTCGCAACAGCGACTGGCAGGAACTGCTTTTCGGCGATGGTTTTGACGTAGTGCCCATTCCCGAGGAAAGCACATCAGGTTATGCCATGTGGCAGGGCGGAAATGTAGCGCTGTATGACCTGAAAAGCGGCAGAACCCAATTTATCAAACCCGAACACCCCAGCGGACAGTATCTGCGCTACAACTGGAACGCAGGCATTGCCATTCACCCTAAAAATGCAAATGGGGTTTATTACGGCAGTCAGTATCTGCATAAAAGCCTTAACAGGGGACGGTCCTGGAGCATCATATCTCCGGATCTTACCACAAACGATACTTCCAAAATGCACCAGGCGCAAAGCGGCGGTTTAACCATTGATGCCACCAATGCTGAAAATCACTGCACCATTATTGCCATTGCACCCGCCGAAACTGATACTTCCGTGATCTGGGTGGGCACTGACGACGGAAATATTCAGCTTACACGTGATGCCGGAAAAACCTGGAATAACCTTTCACCCAAAATTCCCGGCCTGCCAAAAGCCTGCTGGATACCTTACATTTACGTAAGCCCCCAAAATGCCGGAGAGGCATGGGTGGTAGCCAACAACTACCGCAATAACGATTTCACACCTTACCTGTTTGTAACCAAAGATTTTGGGAAAACCTGGTCACGCATGCTGACCAACAGCAAAGTAAGCGGACATTGCCTCAGCGTATTGCCGTTGCCGGGGTTTGAAAAAACCGTTTTTCTGGGAACCGACCATGGATTGTGGATTAGCTTTAATGAAGGTAAGGACTGGCGGCGCTATCCCGGTTTTCCGGCTACGCCGGCCCAGGATATGAAATACCAGAAAACCGAGGGCGATCTGGTGGTAGGCACCTTTGGTCGCGGCATCTGGATTTTGGATGATGTAACGGCTTTAGGCAACCTTACCAAAAACAACGTCAACGCCAAAAACCTTAGCATCATCAATGCCACCCATGGCTATCTGGCCAATTACCTGCAGCCTGCCGGTGTGAGATTTGGTGCAGACGCTACCTATGAAGCCGAAAACAAACCTTATGGCAGTTTCATCACCTACCATTGCAATGGCAGCAAAAACAGTAAAACAGGCAAGTGGGAGAAAACCAAGATTACAGGCAAAGTTTATGATGCAAGCAACAAACTCATCAGAACCCATAAATTCAGCATAGACAGTGCAGGTATTTACCGTATCACCTGGCGCATGATAGCCGACGGTTTCCGTTTCCCAAGCCACAGAACACCCGAAGAGGATGCAACTTTACCTGAAGGCATGCGTGTGGCACCCGGCAAGTATAAACTGGTGCTCAGCTATGCCAAAGGGGCCGACAGCGCCTGGGTAGAAGTGAAAGAAACCTGGCAGGAAAAATACGATGCAGGTGCAGAGCAGGTTCGCAAGGCGATGGTGGACAGGCTGAAAAGCACCAGTGAGAAGGCTTACAAGGCATACGAAGGACTGAAAGAAGCAGAAAAAACCATTGATATTGTGCTCAAGACACGCTACGAGAGTGACAGCACAAACGCCAGGTTGAAAAAGCTGACCGAGCCACTGAAAGATTCCATTGCCGTGCTGAAGGATTTATTTATGCTGCGCGAAGATTTCAGGGGATATGAAGATGTATCCGTTCGACTGAACGAGCAACTGGGGGCGGCGTCCGGCAGCATAAGCAGTGCCAAGATTCCCGGTGGCAATGCAGAAACAGCCCTTCAGACTGCAGAACGTGAAACGGCGAGAATTACCGCAAGGGTAAACGCATTTTTTGCCAATCAGTGGAGCGCATTCCGTGTAAAGGCTGAAGAAGCAAAACCTGCGTTATTTAAAAACCTTGGGGGGTATTAAAGGATTTTTGTAACCAACCGCTCCATGGCTTTGTTAGGCTTGAAATCCGAATCGTATCTTTCTCCATACATTTGTAACCATGCTGCGCAAGCTCTGGCAAAAAACCGCTTTTAAAATCGGTATTATTACGACCTGTATATTTGCGGTTCCGGCGCTGCTCGGCTACCTCATCACACCGGATAATACCCGCGATTGCAACCGTATTATTCCGGAACTGGCCAACAAACCACCCGGATTTTCATTTACCTATATTTTGGCCGGAAAACTTCTCCCTACGTCATTTTCAGACTATTTTACCGGAGCGCCGTCTGAAGGTTCGGTGATTCCTTGCAAGGTAATAAAGCAAAGTAAGGATAGTGTCTACTATACACCTTACGCCGAAAACATAGCAAAATCCGCACATAAAAGCAGTCTCATTGCCGCTAAAGAAGGACGTTTTGAGCATAGCAAAACTGCTTTGCTGGGCACCGACCGTTTTGGCCGCGACATGCTAAGCCGGCTTATCATCGGGGCGCGCGTTTCGCTGCTGGTAGGGCTGGTAAGTGTAATAATTTCATTATTTATAGGCACCCTAATCGGTATGGCAGCCGGATTTTATGGGGGAAGAACTGACAGTGTATTATCCTGGCTCATAGCGGTTTTCTGGTCCATCCCTACCCTGCTTATTGCACTGGGACTGAGTTTCGCATTTGGCAAAGGACTATGGCAGGTTTTGCTTGCAACAGGGCTGAGCACCTGGGTGGAAGTGGCTCGGGTGGTGCGCGGACAAACCCTGCAACTACGGCAAAAAGAATTTATTCTTTCGTCAATAATCACGGGATTCAAGCCTTTCTACATCATGCGCAAACACATCTTACCAAACCTCAAAGGAACCCTCACCGTGATGGCTACAACCAATTTTGCGGCGGCGATTCTGCTGGAAAGTGGACTGAGTTTTCTAGGGCTGGGACTGGCACCACCCACACCCAGCTGGGGTATGATGGTGAAAGAACATCTTGGAAATCTGGTGCTGGACAATGCTTATCTGGCGCTGGTTCCCGGCATGGCCATCATGGCGTTGGTAATGGCTTTCAACCTCATGTCGATGGGACTCAGGGATGCACTGGACACGCGTATTTCGTCCACAACCTAACGCATAGCTAAAGTAATATCAAAAATCAAGTTGGCGAATTAACAAACTAAACCCAAATTTGCAGCATGCAAGGCCAAACCCAACAAGCACTATTTAACAATCGCTGGTACAAACCCGGCAGGAATATTGTGGTGCGGGGAATATGGCATGCGTGCAATTCTATTCTCCTCATGTCATTTTTGCCCGGCAATGCCTGGCGGCGGAGTATTCTGCGACTATTTGGTGCGCAAATAGGCAAAGGTGTGGTTATTAAACCGCGTGTAAATGTTAAATATCCCTGGAACCTTAGCATTGGCGAACACAGCTGGCTGGGAGATAGCGTTTGGATTGACAATCTTGGCGCTGTGAGCATTGGCAGCAACTGCTGTATTTCACAGGGTGCTTTGCTGCTTTGCGGCAACCACAACTACAGTAAACCCACATTTGACCTGATGGTGGGTAATATTACCCTCGAAAACGGAGTGTGGATTGGCGCCAAAGCCATGGTTTGTCCGGGTGTAATATGCCATTCACATGCGGTACTCAGCGCCGGAAGCATAGCCACTTCAGAGCTGGAAGCTTATAAAATTTACAGCGGGAATCCAGCCGTAGCGATCAGGGACAGAAAAATAGAAGCGTGAAGGTTTCCATCATCACCGTTTGCTACAACAGCGCCCGCACACTGCAGGAAACCATAGAATCTGTGCTAAGTCAGACTTATACCAATATTGAGTATGTGATTATAGACGGCGGCAGCACCGATGAAACCCATATAATTATTGATAAATATAAATCGAGAATATCACACTTTGTAAGTGAACCTGATAAAGGCCTTTATGATGCCATGAACAAGGGAATTGCCCTGGCAAGTGGTGAACTTATTGGCATATTAAACAGCGATGACGTACTGGCTCATTCCGGCGTTATTGAGCATATTATTAGTGCCATGGACAGCAATACAGACGCCATTTGCAGCGATGTGCATATTTTCAAAAATCAGAAAGAAAGCATAGTCCGTAAATACCGCTGTAACCGCTGGAAACCATGGATGTTCCGAATCGGACATCAACCACCTCATCCAGGCTTTTACGTACGCAGAATCTGTTATGAAAAATATGGAAGTTTTGATTTACAATTCAAACGTTCCGCAGATTTTGAGCTATTGTTGCGTTTTATAAAAGTTCAAAAAATTCGCACAAAATTTTTGCCGTATACTTCTGTATTAATGCGCAGCGGAGGCAGCAGCCAGCAGGACTTGAAAGCCATAACGGAGGCTAATGTTGAAGATCATCGCGCGTTGCTAAAACATGGTTATTTTAGTACAGTGTCTCTAATTTGGTGTAAATATTTCCTGAAAATTTTTCAGTGGTTTTAGACACTAGGATTGAAATAACAATTTAATATTGGTTTAATTCTCCCCCACGTATTCCCTCGGAACCCGTGCTGAAATACCCGTGAGAATTTCATAGGGAATTGTATCGGCGCACACGGCCATTTGGGCTACGGAATTTTCGGCACCAAATACAATAACTTCATCGCCTTCGCGGCAGTCAATGCCGGTTACATCCACCATGCACATGTCCATGCAAACGCTACCCACAACCGGTGCTTTTTGCCCCTTTACCAGCACATGCCACTTACCGTTGCCCAAACTGCGTCTTAACCCATCGGCATAACCCACGGGCAGTGTAGCGATAACCCTGGCTTTATCGGCAACCGAACGACGCCCGTAACCCACGCCTTCACCGGGTTGCAGTGTATGCAATTGTGAAATGCTGCTGAACAATGTGGTAACGGGCTTTAAATCTGCCTCCTGGCCAGCACGTGGGTCCACACCATACAGACCCACACCCAGCCTTACCATATCCATTCCGTATTCGGCGAAACGCAGGATACCACCGGTATTCAGCACATGCCGCAGCGGTGCATATCCCAATTGCGTTTCAAAGGCATTGACTGCTTCCGTAAATGTACCTATTTGTGTCCGGGTAAAATCATCCTGAGCCGAATCTTCTGATGCCGCCAGATGTGTGAATACCGACGCAAGGCGCACATTACCCGGAATATTTCCAACAACATCTTTCAGCGCCCCGGGCGCAAAACCCAGGCGGTGCATGCCTGTATCCACTTCCAGGTGAACTGCAATTTCATTGTTGCCTGCAATCACAGACATCGCCTGCAAACCGGCTCCATCAAACACCACAGGCTCCAGGTTGTATAACAATCGGCTTGCCATGTCTTCGGCACCTGTATTCATAACCATAATAGGGGATTGAATTCCGGCTTCACGCAGTGCCACGCCTTCATCCGCAAATGCCACTGCCAGGTAATCCACACCCATAAACTGCAGGGTACGGGCCACTTCAAAACTACCGCTGCCATAACCGAATGCCTTCACCATCGCCATGATGCGGGTTTTAGGTGAAACCGCATTTCTGAAGAACCGGTAATTGAGGCGCAAAGCCTCCAAATCTATTTGTAAGTGGGTTTTGTGCAGTTGCTTTTTAAGCGAGGCATGAATTCTCTCAAAACCAAATCGTCTGGAACCTTTTATGAGTATAGCCTCACCACTAATATTATCCAGCTTGCCGGATTGAATAAGTGAAGTTGTATCCGCGAAAAATTCTGTATTAAAAACAGAGAATATCTCGTTGTGCGCAGCCAAAACCTCACCCACCAGCAACAACTTTTGTACACCTTTTTGTTGTAAAACGCCCACTATCTGCTTGGCCAAACGCGATTTATCCGGATCGCTCTGGTCCATGTCGCTGAGAATAACACAGGCGGGTTTATCCGGCTGCTGCCGAACCATGAAATCCAAGGCGACCTGCAGGCTATCAGGATCATTGCTGTAGCTGTCGTTCACTAGGTAATTACCATTTCTGCCTTCGGTAAACGCAAGACGGTTTTCCAGTGCATGCAAATGCCTGAATTGCTCTATGTGTGACGCATCCCAACGCTCCAAGGCAGCCAAAGTGCAAAAGCATGACATGGCATTCTCAGCCGAGGCCTTATCCGAAAATGGTATCTCCAGCGAATGTTCCGTGCTGCGGTGTATGAATTTAATTCGGGTGAAACCCTGCAAATACTGCTCATCCTGTACACGATAACCACAACCTTCGCTTCTGCCCCAGGTTATAAATTTGGTAAGCGGCTGGGCATGCTTGTAGGCCTGAACCGCCGTTTTTATTTCGTTCGAATCACCCGGAAACACAACCACATCAGCATCTTTATACAACAGCGCTTTTTCACGGGCTTTTTGTTCACGGTTTTCAAACCCTTCATCGTGGGCACTGCCCAGGTGGGTGCAAATGGCGAGATTGGGTTTAATCATCTTCCACAGCCGTTCCATTTCTCCGGGTTTGGATATTCCGGCCTCGATAATGGCCATTTTGTGCCATGTCTCAATACCCAGCAATGAAATGGCAACGCCAATCTGAGAATTGTAGCTTCGTGGACTGCGATGTGCGCTAAATTCCTCACCCAGAAGCTGATGCAACCACTCTTTTACTATGGTTTTACCATTGCTGCCGGTTATGCCTATAACCGGACAGGTAAATTTGCTGCGGTGGTGGGCTGCTAGGTCCTGCAAGGCCATCAACACATCAGTCACCCGCAGGATGTTACAACCGGATAATTCCGACACGTCTACATCTTGCGGAACCACAAAACTGCGCACACCGGCAGCTGCTGCGATATGTATAAATTCAGCGCCTTTCCGGTGGGTCCCCGGCAAAGCAAAAAACAGTGTGGATGAATGATTTCCGAGCCTGCGGGTATCATATCCCGGCTGCGTGAGCACCATACTGCTATCGGCGGTAACAGCTTCGCCCATTATAATCGCGGTAATTTCCTGCCAGGTGTACTGCATGATCAGGCGTTTTCCCCACCCAGGTTCATTTCGGCACCATCGCCAATATTCATACTTTGCACAGCACCGATAAGGCTGGCATCGGAGCCTATGAGTGAATTTTCCAAAATGGCGGTTTGAATTTGGGCATTCTGCCCGATGATGCTATTTTTCACTACCGAACGGGATATATCGGCATGCTCGCCAATGCTCACATCAGGCCCTATAATGCTGTTTTCAATTTTGGCCGAAGGCGAAATATATACCGGTGGAATAATGATATTCGATTTTACCACATCCTTGGGCACTTCGGGCAAACCCTCGCGGCGCAAGAGATTGCGGTTGGTTTGCAGAATAATTTCCTTTTTACCGCAGTCAAACCAGTTTTCTACGGCAAAAGTGCGCAATGCCACTCCCTTTTCCATCATGCACTGTAATGCATCGGTAAGGTGAAATTCATTCTGGGTGCGGATATCATGGGTGATATTGTACTCAAGACATTCTTTGAGCACACCGGTTTCGTGTATATAATAAAGCCCCACCAATGCGAGGTTGCTTTTGGGTATAGCGGGTTTTTCAACCAATCTGCGAATACTGCCTTCCTCATTGAGTTCGGCTACGCCAAATTGCCGTGGGTCTTCTACCTTTTTAACACCCAAGCTGCTTACCTGCTGAGCCAGTACAGACTTTAAATCCGTTTCAAAAATGGTATCCCCAAGCACAATCAGAACGGGTTCGTCATCTTGAATTTCATTTCGGGTAAGCCAAATGGCATGTCCGGTACCTTTTCCAAGGGTTTGAATGACAAAAGTTGAATTTACGCCGGTATAGTGATCGGAAATATATTGCTCAATTTTATCGCCCAGGTGCCCTATGATAAAGACAAAATCAGAAATTCCCGCATCAATAAGCGTGTCCATAATATGCCCCAAAATAGGCTTACCTGCTACCGGAATTAAACTCTTGGGTTGCGTAGTGGTATGGGGTTTCAGCCTGCTTCCGATGCCGGCTACCGGGATAATGGCTTTCATGTTAAGATGCACAAAGTTACAACTCGGCGTGATTTTCCGATATTTCCCATTTCACACACAGTATTCTTTGTGTAATTTCCTGAACAGGTGCAGCAGCAGCACGCCTGATACCGGGCACGCCCAAAACCCCGCCTGCGTGGGCAAACACAGGGTACGAATCCTTTTCTGATGCCGAAATATGGGCATCGGTTAACAAATCACTAATCTTTTTACTTCCACGCATTCCAAAGGGTTCGATGCGCTCACCTTTGCGGCGGCTGCGCAGGCTCAATGGGAATTCAGCTGCATCCAGATCAAAAAACCAGGCTTGTTTGGCCGAAACATCCATTGATTGCTGAATTTGAATGGTAACGATAAACTTACCTGCATGCAGACAAACCGGAAGATCTGCTACCGATGCAATGTCTGTTTCTTCAATCTCATGCCGTGATGATTTACCCACCCAGATACCCGCATTCCTAACCTCAGCCATCCACCCATGAAAATGAAAACGGCTTCCTGTTGCAGCACTCATAAGCTTTTCAGCCTCTTTGGAATGCATACCAAGGTTTTTCAGGTATTGTAAAAGCGCTTTTTTATTTTCAACAGCAAACAACCTGCCATCGCCGACAACGGGATACTGAGATGCCCATTGCTTGTTTTTATCATTTTCAGCACTTCGCAGTGCGCTCAAAGTGCGGCTATGTTGTGCAAATTCTGCTTCTGCTTCCGGAAATTCGGTTTGAATCAAGGGTAAAATCCAGTGCCGAACCTTGTTTCGCAGATAATCGGTTTTGCGGTTGCTGCTATCCTCACGCCAATCGTAACCTTCAGAGACAAGCCAAGTGCGAATCTCAGCAGCATCGGCAAACATCATGGGTCTAAAAATATTATCGCGCCAAACGGGGATACCTTGCCAGGCGGCAGGGCTGTTGCGCAGCAGGTAAATAAACAAATGCTCCAGGTTATCGGTTCGCTGATGGGCCGTGCATACTGTACTCATTTCGGCATTCATCAGTCGGTTAAAATGATGGTAGCGAAGTCTTCGTGCCGCCATTTGCACAGACTCACCGTTTAACTGTGCCTCAATGAGTGTATCCGGTTTATCCAGATGTAATTCGACGCCCCATTGTTTGCACAGTTGTTGAACAAATTGTTCATCGCCATCACTTTCATTACCGCGCAGGCCATAGTTGAGATGGGCAACCTCAAAGCGATACCCGGCTTGGTAAAACAAATGCCCCATAGCCACAGAATCAGCACCACCACTAACTGCCAGCAGTGTTTTTCCCTCAATTATTTTAGGAGCATTCTCACGGATAAAGCTTTGAAACCGATTTAGCACGTTATTTGCAAAGTAATTCCAAAAATTCGGATGGACAAGTCCCGGTTGCTTTTGTTTTTCATGATTATGCTCAATCTTGGCAGGTTGCAGGCACAAGAGATAATGCTAAAAGCAGACCGCATGAAGGGAGAAAAGCGCAGGGGCGATAACTACCAAATCCTGCGTGGCAACGTAATGTTTGAGCAAAGCGGCAGTGTGGTTACCTGCGATGAAGCAGAGTATAACACCGTTAAGGAAGAACTGGAAGGTTTCGGTAACGTGCGCATTGTAGGTTCCGAGGGTGCTGTGGTTACCGGCAGCAGGCTGTTTTTCGACAACAAGAACAAAACCGCACGTGTAGATGGCAATGTGGTACTGCGCGACAAAAGTATGGTACTCACCACGCCGTGGATTATTTACCACACAGACACACGCATCGGATATTATGGGGCAGGGGGCAAAATTGTAGATGATGAATTAACGCTCAGCAGCCGCACCGGCAGCTACAACCCCACCCTTTCGATGTTGTATTTTCGATACAATGTTGTACTAACCCACCCGGATTACGTTGTTAAAACCGACACATTGCAATACAGCAACCGCACAGGCAATACCTGGTTTTTCAATTTCACCGAAATACAAAGCGATGAGAACACCATACTTTGCAACTACGGAAATTACAACACAAAAACCGGACAAAGCTATTTTACGCGGAATGCAGCTCTCATAAACAAAGAAAACACCATTCGGGCCGACACGCTTAGCTACAACCGCAATACGGGTATTGGGAATGCTTACGGACGTTTGTGGGTGAAAGACACCTCCCAAAACATCAGTATTTTCGGCAACAAGGGCTATTACGATAAAAACCGCAAATACACCCGGGTAATGGGCAATACACTCGCCAAAAAACTGGAGAAAAACGGCGACAGCCTTATGCTAAAAGCAGATACGTTTGTGTATGTAGCCGACACCACCACCCAAAAGCGCTACCTGCATGCTTTTCACCGCACCTTACTCTGGCGCACCGATTTCAGCGGCACGGCCGACAGCCTCACTTACCATGCCGATGACAGCGTCTTTTATTTGTTTGGCAAACCTGTACTTTGGAATGAAAACACACGTCTGAACGCCGACACCATAAGGATCTTCATTGCCAACAGCCGGATTAAACTTATGCAGATGCGGAAAAACTCCTTTATTGCCATGAAGGAAGATACCGGGCATTTCAGCCAGATTTCAGGCGCCAATATGGACAATTACTTTACCCCTGAAAATAAACTCAAAACCATTAGGGTAAAAGGTAGCGGCAAGAGCGTCTATTACATAAAGGAGAAAGATTCAGCCGTTACTTCTGCCAATGCCGTGCAGTATAACAATATGCAGATAGATCTTGACAGCAACCGGGTTGCCGGAGTACGGTTTTATGGGGATCCATCAGGCACGCTCTACCCTATGAGCGATTTTCCCAAAGAACAAAAAACCCTTCCCGGTTTTGTGTGGGATGAAGATAATCGCCCTAAAGACCGGATATTCAAAGCACCATTCCCTGTTCCTCCTTTGCCCGCAAGGCACCCAGGGAATACATCTGCTCAGAAACCCTCAGGCCGTAAAAAAGGGAAAGGGTAATTCTGTCGGATTTTGCCAAATTTTCAACAGAAAATATAACCAAAACCACAGTTCAAACGTTCTTTTGTAATACCAAATGCGATTTGCCGCCTTCATTCTCTGTTTTTTAACCGTCTTTTCAGGCAAAGCACAGTATTTTACGGTCAGCGGATATGTGGCAGACAGCAGCCGTTCCCCCATCCCGGATGTCAGCATTTTCATTACCAATGGCTCCATGGTGGGCAATACAGATGGTTCAGGATACTATAAATTTGACCTTAGATCAGGTGAGTATGAAGTGGTTTTCAACCATCCCAATTATCAGCGCGTGAGCCTGAAAGTAGTTCTGGACAAGAAAGATGACACACTGAATGTTATTCTACCCGAACTGGCCAAGTCTGTTGGTGAAATTCAGATTACCCGCAAATGGACAGATCCGGGACCGGAAATGATGCGCAAAGCCATCGAAAAAAAAGACTATTGGGCATCGCGATTTCCTTCGTCCAGCGCAGAAGTTTATATACGGGCCTTTGAACAGTACAATCCGCCCAAAAAGAAAGAAAATGTGTGGCATGAGCCCGACACAGCGCTGGAAAACAAAAAAAAGAAGAAAAACAAAGACGATGAGCCCAATATCAATATGGCTGAAATCTTGTTGCAGCGCGATTTTCAACCTCCGGGAAAAATCAAGGAAATACGTACCGGTGTAAAAAAGATTGGGGATGTATCAGGGCTTTTTTACCTCAGTACCACCGAAGGTGATTTTAATTTCTACCAAAACCTCATTCGCATCCGTGGAATTGGGGACATGCCGGTGATGTCACCCATTTCCGGAACAGCACTGCTGGCCTATAAATTCCAGTTTTTAGGCAGCTATAAAAACGATGCCGGACAGCGCATTCTTAAAATTAAGATGTCGCCGCGATCCATATCCAATGCCGTTTTCAGCGGGGAAATCCATCTGGTGGATACCCTGTTTTATATCTACCGAACCGAGCTGAATTATCCTGTTAATCAGCTTAATGAATACGATAAATTTACCATGCGGCAGGAGTTCATCCTAAGCAAAGACAGCTGGCTAACCATTGAAAAACAACGTTTTGACTATCATGCTGCTGCAGGTAAGGGTAAATTCAGCGGCTATACGCTTGTCAAATACAATAAATACGAACTCAACAAAACGTTTCCAAAAAATCATTTTGGCCTGGAGGTAAGTTCGGCCACAGACAGTGCCTATGACCGCGACAGTGCGTTCTGGAGTCAGAAACGCACTACCCCGCTGAACAATACCGAAATCCGGTTTATTACACGCACCGACAGTATAAAACGGGTACAAAGCAGCAAAACCTATTTGGATAGTATCGAAAAAGACAAAAACAAAGTGACGTTTGCTAAATTGTTTTTCAAAGGTCAGGAATACCAGAATCGTGAAAAAGGCTACTACATGGACTTTCAGCCTATGATGTTTATTGTTCAGCCATGGTTTCCCGGTGGAACCCGTGTTACCTTGTGGAATACATTTGAAAGACGTTTTAAAAACAAACGCGACATCAGGCTGATTGAGAATTTATCATACGGTATAAACAACAAAGACATTCGCGGAACGGTCATCTTCACCACTACTTTCGATCCTTTTCACCGAGGGGTATTTTCGGCCACAGCAGGGCGTGATTTTAATTTCATCAATCCAAATGCGGCTTTTCTGGATTTGGCACGTAGGGGCAATTTCTACCAAAACACCCATGCTGATGTGTATGTGAGAAGAGAATTAATCAATGGACTTTACCTCAGGGTGCAGGCAGAATTTTCAGAAAGAAAGGATATCAGCAATTTTACTTTTGACGGATTTGCAGATAGTTTATTTGAAAACAATATTCCTACTTCATTCAGAACCAATCGTGCGTTTTTTGGCAATTTCACCCTAAGCTATACGCCCTTTCAAAAATACATTCGCGAACCACGGCAGAAGGTTATTTTGGGAAGCCGCTGGCCAACATTTAGTATCAACCTGAATCATGCCATTCCCGGAGTAATGGGCTCCAATATTGATTATAGTTATCTTGAATACAGAATTGAACAGGATTTTCCGCTGGGACTGCTGGGAAGAAGTGAATACAGGATTGTGAGTGGCAGTTTTATGCGAAAAAACAACCTGAGTCCCGTTGATTTTCGCTACCAACGCCGTGGCGACCCCAGTGTGTTTACACCACCTATGTATGCGTTTCAAACCCTCGACTCAACATTCGTTACCTACAAACGCTTCATAGAAGGGCACTTCAGGCACCATTTCAACGGTTCACTCATCAATAAAATACCGTTCATGCGTTTGCTTAAGCTGCGCGAATCTGCAGGAGCCAATATTTTGTATGCGCCGGAGAGACGTAACATGCTGTTTTACGAAGTTTACGGTGGTATTGATAAGCTTATTCGCATTTGGAGAGACCGTTATAAACTGGGTATATACTACGCTGTGGGTTACAGCAACTTATTTGAGAAACCTGTAGTTGGTTTCAAACTCAACTTTGAGTACTTCGATAGACGGAATAATTCGTGGTAAGAAGTTTCTCCTGTATTTATTCCTATACAACTTGGGGACATTTGCCCCGATTGTGGTATACCTTGTATAACTTTGCATTTCACTTATGTGCGGAATTGTTGCTTACATCGGCCATCGCGAGGCCTACCCCATCATCATCAAAGGGCTGAAACGCCTTGAATACCGCGGTTATGACAGTGCCGGGGTTGCATTACTCAATGGTGACCTGCGTGTGTTCAAACAGAAAGGCAAAGTAGCTGACCTTGAAAAAGCAGCCGCAGGGGAATACACCCAGGGCAGCACCGGTATGGGGCACACACGCTGGGCCACGCACGGTGTTCCCAACGATGTAAACGCTCACCCCCACCTCAGCCAAAGTGGCGACCTCGCCGTGATTCACAACGGCATCATTGAAAACTACGCCACCATCAAGGAAGGATTAATGCGTCGTGGGCACACCTTCAGCAGCGATACCGATACCGAGGTACTCATTCACCTTATTGAAGACATTATGGTAAATGCAGGCCTGAACCTGCATGAAGCTGTGCGTGTAGCCTTGAAGCAGGTGGTAGGCGCTTATGCCATTGTTATCCTCAGTAAAAACCACCCCGAACACCTGATTGCAGCCCGCAAGGGAAGTCCACTGGTGGTGGGTATAGGCAAAGAACGCGGAGAGTTTTTCATGGCCTCTGATGCCACGCCCATCGTGGAATACACCCGTCAGGTAATCTACATGAACGATGGTGAAATTGCCGTGGTGGAAAACGATGAACTCACCATCACAACCATCAATAACGAAATTCAGACTCCTTATATACATGAACTTGAAATGAATTTGGAGCAGCTGGAAAAAGGCGGCTATCCGCATTTCATGCTCAAGGAGATATACGAGCAACCCAAGAGTATTTTGGATAGCTTCAGGGGCCGCATAGACCCCATGAGCGCTGAAATTATCATGCGCAGCATCCGAGATTATGAGGAAAAACTAAAAAACATCAACCGCCTCATTCTCATTGGCTGCGGTACCAGCTGGCATGCCGGTCTGGTAGCAGAATATTTGTTTGAAGAATTTGCCCGCATTCCCGTGGAAGTGGAATACGCCAGTGAATTCCGCTACCGCAATCCTGTGATTTATGGCGATGATTTGATCCTGGCCATTTCGCAGAGCGGCGAAACCGCCGATACCCTGGCAGCGATGGAACTGGCCAAAAACAAAGGAGCGACCGTGTTTGGTGTTTGCAACGTAGTAGGAAGCAGCATTCCCCGTTTAAGCCACGCGGGGGCCTACACCCACGCCGGACCTGAAATTGGCGTAGCCAGTACCAAGGCGTTTACAGCCCAGGTGACTGTTCTCGCACTGATTGCCATGGCCATGGGCAAACTGCGCGGCGCGCTCACCGGTGAGCAACTCAGGGCACTAATGTATGAGCTGGAAAGCATTCCTGCTAAAGTGGAAAAGGCCCTGAAACTGAACGATGAAATTGTGAAACTGAGCGAGTTGTACAAAGACTCACACAACTTCCTGTATTTAGGCCGGGGTTATAATTTTCCCGTAGCCTTGGAGGGTGCACTGAAACTCAAGGAAATCAGCTACATCCACGCAGAAGGTTACCCTGCCGCCGAGATGAAGCACGGCCCAATTGCCCTGATTGATGAAAACATGCCCGTGGTGGTGATTGCCACCAACAGTGCCCACTACGAAAAAGTGGTGAGCAATATTCAGGAAGTGAAAGCCCGCAAAGGAAAGATCATTGCCATTGTAACCGAGGGAAATACCGGCCTTAACAACCTTGCTGACCACATCATTGAAGTACCCGAAACCGAGGAAAGCTTCAGTCCGCTGATCAACACCATTCCTTTACAGTTACTGAGCTACCACATTGCCGTTATGCGCGGCTGCAATGTAGACCAGCCAAGGAATTTGGCGAAGAGTGTGACGGTGGAGTAATCCCCTCGCTGGGTTCTTGGTTTCGACCCCAAAAACTGTTCAACGAACACCATTGGAATCCTAAAATTCACATCCAATCCATGGGTCTTATTGATACCGTCAAATGATACCTTTATATGGTCAATAATCGACCGTAGAACCTCTTTCTTCTGTGGTTGGGTCAATGGGTCATGATTTGAAATGATGTCCTTAAATCGGTCTATAATTGAGAACCATTTAGATTCGTTTCCAATGGTGGATAGGTGGGATTGGATGGAGTCTATTTTGGATGAAATTGATAGGTGTTCCTTGTTGAGTTGTTTTTTGAGTGTGGTGTATATGTTGTCGGATTGGAATTCACCCATATAGTTCTTCCTCTCTACATCAATGATACCTTCTTCCAACTTGGATTTGGTTTCTTTGAGTGATTCCAACTCTTTATTCTTCTTGGAAATATATGAGTTCAACTCTTAATTTGTATTTGAAAATAATTTATAATGAATAAAATCACAATTCAATTTCTACTTGTTTCAATTTGTTTTTTCGGATGTAATTCGTTCTCGACTAAATCACCAACTGAAACAGTGACAGATTTTTTAAATTCAATCCACGAAGGAAATTTCAGTAAAACAAGAACCCTTGTTACGGGAAATACTTCAAATGAAAATATTGAAGTTCTTGAAGACCTTTGGAAAATTAATAAAAACTCATTTACAGCAAATCCGAGTTATACTATTCAATTGGAAACTGAAAATGATGATGAGTCTCAAGTAAGTGTGAAAGATAATAATAATGATTTTAAATTTCAATTGTTTAAGATAAATGGACGTTGGAAAATTGCAATGCGGTCTTGTGGTATAATTGATTTAGTAAGAGGTAATCCACGTTCAGATGATAAAGATGTAAATGAATACACCGTTGAATTGGGAGATGATGAATTAAGTGATAATACAATAAGACAAGAAAATGGTGATTATCCAAATCAAGAGGATATGAATTCTCAAAATGAAAAAAATAAAACTAAATCAGAAAGTCCTATTTACCAATCAGATTGAAGAACTTGTGTACATTGTGATGGTGACGGCATAATAGTTGGATGTGAAAGTAGATGGTATGGAACATGCAAGAATGGTAAAACATATTGTAATTATTGTAATGGGCGAATGTATGATACTGATGGACGAATTTGTATAAATTGCAATGGTCAAGGGTTAGTTTTTTGTAGTAATTGTAAAGGATACCCAAATAGTGTTACTTACTTTTGTTTTTGGTGTGATATTGGTAAAACCAAAAGAAATAATGAGACAAATTCCGAGTAATATAACTTAGTTAAGACTTGATGATGGGTATACTATCAACCATGTCATCTTTTGAGAAATCTCTCATCCGTGAAAGACAGATGGAAGGTATAAAAATCCGTAAGGAGAAAGGATTGTATTCGGGACGTAGAATAGGTACGAGGGAATCAATAGATGTATTCTTGAATAAAAAGAAGAATAGGACAATAATAGATTACCTCAAACGAGGAACATACTCTTATGAAGAAATAGGAAAGATAGTAGGATGTAGTACAACAACAATAACCAAAGTAAATAAGGTATTAGAAATCAAGAAAGTAAAACTTAGTGGTCACAAGTGACTAAGTACACCATATCTCTATAAAAAACCAAGAACCCAATACCCCATAACAATATCCCCTATATATACCTACGACATACGGTAATAAATCTATTTGAAATATAACAGATTGGTGGTTATACTGTCACGCCAACCAAAAGTAGTGACCACCTGAGAACTATTTTGGTGGTAAAGAATCCCATACATCAATGGTCACGGACTTGAATGACGGTACGAACTCCCTTCCGAACCGTTCGTTACTTTTTTTCTTCTTCTTATACATCGACCAAACATGACCTTGGGTGAATACTTTACCCCGCGTGGTCTTATAACCATTGTCATTCAACCAATCCGAAATCTGTTTGAAGTTTTTACCCCCGTCCTCGTGTTGGGTCTTGATGAGATGGAACAGTTCCGTTTGGTGCGATGAATAAGGTGACATCCAAAGGTTGGAAGAGGTAAGAACCACGGTCATGATTAGGAAATCTGTCCGTGTTGGTGTATTTTTATCGGGACGAAAGTCCTGCGTGAGGGAAGGTTCAGTGACGGTGGAGTAATCCCCTGGCTGTGTTGTTTTCCACGATAATTCTGTAATTTTTTCTTATCAATTATACAGTTTTTTACATAAAATCAATGATGGGTTCATAAAATAAGTAAAATGAAATACCCAATATCTATGTATTTAGATCCATTTTTTGATTTTTGATGTTTAGGTAATTAGATAGTATTTGATTAATTTTGCTGCAAAGAATGTAAGTTTTTAATGAGAAAAACAGTAAAATTAGTGTTAATAATATTTTAAATTAGGACAGATAATTCATGTATTATGTTTTATTTTACATTTTTATTTTCGTATAATAATATTTTTATTAATATTTTTTCACAAAATAAATAATAAGTGATATTCAATGATAAATTTTAACTCTAAAATATATAAAACTTCATATGGCACTTAATTTAAACAAAGGAGATAATAATTATTTATACTACTACACTCGAGATGGAGTGACTTTTGGACCCTTCACCCGGGATGTTTTAATAGAAAAGATAGGACCTGAAACATTGGTTTACAGAGATGGTATTGAATGGACACTCGCAAAAAACATACCTGAATTAAGAGTCTTCTTCCCAAATGCAAACCAACAAACAAACTATCCTGATGCAAATAGTCAGGCAAAAAACACCCAAAACAACGCAAAACCTTTACTCAGTGTACCTATCTTGATATTGATTTTATTAATATTTATTGTATTTTTAATAATTTATTTAAATAAAAACAACGATACAACCACACCTTCAAACCATGACAGTATTTCAGCTAAAACGGAAATTGCACACAATAAAGTAGAAGATTCTATTTATTCTATTAATAATTCAGATTCTATTGAAGTATCAGATATTGAGTCATCAGGAGAACATTTTGCAGACAATACCTTGTTTGCCAGTAAGAACATGATAGATGACAACCCTAATACTTGGTGGACTCCAGACCCACCCGACGGGAAGGAATCATTTGCAAAATTTAATTTAAAAGATGGTTATTATGATGTATATAAAATAAGAATAATTAACGGAAGTTATGGACAATACTATAATAATAATTCTAGGGTTTCTAAAATTCGTATTACTTTTAGTGATGGAAATTCAGAAACATTTAATCCCATTGAAACACAAGATTATCAAACATTAAATCTCAGTCATAAATACAGAACTAAATTTATAAAAATAGAAATTTTGAACACCAATGTTGGAAACCGATGGAATGACCTTTGTATTTCTGAAATAAAATTTTACGGCGATTACGCTAAAGACCAGACAGATAACAATACCAATCTGAACCCTATTTGTAGTGATGAAGATTGCAAGATATTGATTGAAAACATGTTCAATGATCTTTCGAATGGTCAATTTGATGCTAACAACTACTTCAATTATGACATTGAAAAATATATCAATTTAACAAACACAAATCCAGAAAGTCTAAATAGAACTTACTCTGAATCTTCTGATTTTGTGAATACGCAAAACACTATAAATAGCGAATCATTCAAAACATATTCTTCAGGCAATGCTTGTATTTGCAATTTTAAAAGCAGTTTTACTTGCTATAGGCCAAGTAAATCTAAATGGCAGAAATGCGATGTACAAATAGAAATAAAATTAATAAATGGTAAAATATCCAGATATGAAGAATTAAGCGTTACTGATTTAAGGTTCTCAAACTCAGAACATGACTAATTTTTAATTAAATAATCAGATTATGAATTTAAATATTGGGTTACTTCATAAACCATTACGCGTCATTGCTGCACTTTATGCAGGCAGTATCATCAATATGTGTTTTGTATGGCTGGGCAATCAATGGTTTCCTGCACCGGCCGATTTAAAAAATGTCCTGCCCCTGCATTATCTGTTTCCTTTATGGCCCATGCCGCAGGAACCCTAAGTGGCGCGATGCTCGTTTGCTGACTAAAGCCCAAAGAAACCCGCCGGTATGCCATGATCATTGGAATTATTTTTCTGTTGGGCGGCATTGCTGCCTGCTTTATGATACCCGCACCTGCCTGGTTTATTGCAGCAGACCTTTTGCTGGCTTACATTCCCATGGCATTGCTGGGTGAATTTTTCTACCACAAATTGACAAAGCCATAACGGCATAATTTATGTAGCTTTGTATGCATGATTAGGTGGTGGGTGTTTTTATGGCTTGGGTGGTTTACGGCCGCCAATCTTCATGCACAATGCATTTCCGGAGATTGCATTAATGGCATGGGCACCATGCTTTGGGAAGGCGACATTAGGCAATATACCGGCAGCTGGCGCAATGGCAAAATGCATGGAACCGGCACAATGACCAATACCGATGGCTCTGTTTTCAAAGGCAACTGGATTAATGGTCGCCTGCATGGCAAAGGCAGCATGGCTTTTACGGGCAAAAACCGTAATGGAACCGGTTTTCGGGATACCATAAAAGGATTTTGGTACAACGATTCGGTTTATCCCAATGGATTCACCAAAGGCAAACAACAGGCATCTATGTTTGTAATAAAAAAAGGCAGCATTGATTCGGGGTTTGGCAAAATTTACTGGTTAAATGGCAACCGCTATGAGGGCAACATCCTAAAAGGACAGATGCACGGAAAAGGCAGACTATTTATCAATAAAAACGGCGATTTACCTGTTTTTGATGTTGTGGGAGAATGCCTGTATGAAGGCGATTTTTATAAAGGATATATGCAAGGCAGTGGCAAAATAACCCGCGACGGAATCCTGGAAAAAGAGGGACAGTTCGAGATGAATGTGTACCTCGGGGATGATTAAAGCTTACATGTTTATGGGGAACACCCTTAGACTTATTTAGGGTGACATGTTACCACTAAAAAAAGTAATGAAACGGTCAACGTTATTCAGGCATAGACGCACTATCCACTGTAAACTGCCAACTAAAGAAAGTTAGTTCGCCACCACAACCACCTTGGTGTATTTGCGGTTACCCTGCGACAGCTGGTAGAAATAATTGCCCGGTCTTAACCCGTGCAAATCAACCCGAACTTCGTGCTCGCCCATGCTGTGTTTACCGGAGGCCATGGTGCGGATGCGATTGCCCAGCGGATCGAACAGGCAAAGTTCTACGTTACCGCCATCGGTAAAGAATTTAAATGTAGCCTCACCACTTACAGGGTTGGGATATACATCATGCAAATGCAGTCTGCTTACCAAGTCTGCAAAATCATCGATTCCCATCGAACTGGCTTTGAACACAGGCAATATATTGAAATCCTTGCCTCCCATGGCCGCTTTTACTTCGGTTTTACTCAAGCCAAACCAATCCTGCAGCGCGCTGGCATATACCTGCCTGAAATCGTACTGCATGGGTACGTTATCATTTACGGTAACGGTGTCAGGAATCACAGGATTGCGACCAATAATACCTTTTTGCACACCAGTGCCGAATGCAATCATAGGGGCGGCGGCACCGTGATCCGTGCCCACACTGCCGTTGCTCATGATGCGTCGGCCAAATTCGGAGAAGGTGAGACCTGCAACTTTGTCTTGTATGCCCATCAAGGTTAAATCATCCTGAAAAGCATTGATGGCATCGCTCACACGCTGCAACAGGGTGGCGTGTGCTCCCACACTATGGTCGGTATTGTCTACCTGTTGGCTGTGTGTATCAAATCCGCCGAGGCTTACCATGTAGACCTGGGTTTTTAGGCCGCCTTTTATAAGACGTGCTACAATTTTCAGCTGATCTGCCAGCGTGTTTCCGGTAGGATATTTGGTGCTGAGTGTGGTGGCTTTGCCGGCTGCATTTTTGATGGAAGTACCATACTGGTTGGTCTGGTTGGCCATGATACGCAAAAATTCCAGTTCGCGGCCCGCCGGCGTATTGGGAACAGGATCTGTGGTTCCGTTTACAAGGTTGTAGAAATTTGAAGGATCTGTTATGGCCATGGCCATATTCACTGAGGCTCCCATTGTGGCGAGCGATACCATACCGCCAATCTGTATGGCGGGCGGATCAGGGGCTCCTGAATTTGGAAATCCAGTAGGGAAACCGGGAAACTCAGTATCCAAGTAGCGGCCCATCCATCCGGATGACCAGCTTTCTCTGGCATCGCTGCCGCTCATCCAAATATCGGTGGAGCGGAAATGCGAAAAGTTGGGATTGGGATAACCCACATCCTGCACAATGTTTACCAGGCCATTGTTGTATAAGCCCTGTAAGCCGGTCATTGCAGGGTGAAGCCCCGTTCCGGTTACCCCATTCAGTTTCAGTACCTTGGTATCCTGTATAAGCACATTGCTGCGGGCTTTGGTCAGGTTCGTATACTGATCCAGCGGGATTACAGTGTTCAATCCATCATTACCTCCATTTAGCTGAATGAGTACCAGTACATTACCGTTGTTGCCTGTTCTGCGGCCCAGAAGGTGCATCAGAGGTGAGTTTGCATATGCGCGCACCGACAGTCCGTTTAGGGTTACCGGAAGCATAGATCCGGCGGCGGCGGCTTTGAGAAATAATCTGCGTTTCATGGGGTAGATTTATGACAGCTGATATTCAGAAAGGTTCATGATAGACTTATACAGCAACTGTAGTTTTAATTTAGCAGAAGCCAGTGCAGTGGTATAATTGGCATGACCGGGGTCGTTTGCCTGGTTCCATTCATCCGACCAGTTATAGGCAGGAATACCACCGGGCAAAAGATTATTGCGCAATGCAGCTATTTGGGTGCTGCTTAAATCCAGCGGCAATAAAAAGGTAACTGCATCAGCAATCAGGGTGTCAGCATTGGCAGGATTTGAGAATTGCTTGGTAATCTTGAATACATCGGCTATGAAGGGAAAACCGCCGCGTTTAACACCTGTGAATAGCATCAGATCTGTGAACTGGTTTCTTTTGGGCAGAGAATCGCTGCTGATCCAGCTGCGCAGGAACTGCGGAGATTGATACCAGGCAGGCCATCCGGCCACGTTGGGCGGATCAAGAATATCCTGCAACACGGCCTGACCGAATGCACGTCCATATCCGGTAATGTTATACAATGTTTCTGCATCGGTGGGGTAGTCCAGCTCCCACTGTCTGCAAAACCCTGCCATATGCGAGGTAGGGTCTTTAATTACACAACCCATGTTAAGCGGATCGAAGAAGTGTTCGCTTTTTAGCAATTTATCCAGCAGGGGTTTTATTTCATAATTGTTAGTGCGGAAATGATCTGCCAGCGGCGTGATGATATTGGTTTCCACATCCGGGGTTATGTCGTAATAAACAAAGTATTTATACAGTTTGCGGCAGATAAATTTGGCTACTTCGGTCTGGGCAAAAATCATATTCAGCAAATCGTCCAGCTCATCGGATCCTGCGGTGGCCGTGCTTCTGCCGGTAATAACGGTATTATTGAAAAAGGATGAAAACTGCTTGTTGGTGGTATCGTGGTTTGAAAGGGTAAAAGTAGAAACCGGAGGTGTTACAAATGGATTGATATTCCAGCCGGTAAGCACGCGGGCTGCGGCTTTCACGTCGTCCTCGGTATATTTACTGTCGGGGCCTTTGCCCAGGGTAAACAGCTCCATCAATTCGCGGGCATAGTTTTCATCGGGGGCTCTTTTGGTGTTGTAGCGCCCGTTTAGATAAACCAGCATGGCAGGATCCATCGAAAGATCCCTCACCAAGGATTTGAAGTTGCCCATGGCATTTTGCCGCAGGGTTTTCAGGTAAATATGCGTCATTCTTGGGTCTACCTGTTCTCCGGCTGAAATGGGAATCAGGTTGTGCCAGAACATCACCATTTTCTCCATGATGGTAGAGGGCTGTTTGGCTGCCATTTCCCACCACCAGGATTTCATAGACATGGTGCGCTGAAAATTAAAATTGAAATCAAGCGCAGCGTTTACCCATGTAGCACCGTAGGCTACGTTGGGATCGGGTGTGGTTTTGCCGTAATAATTCAGCGGTTCATTGGGCACTGCTGTGGATGTATTCAGCAGGGTATCCACGGCGGCCGACATTGATTTGGCAGAAAAATCCTTCAAGTCCTGCACTTTCACGCCGAAAAGCGAACGGCGCAGCAGGTGTATGGCTTCTTTCTTTCCGAAGGAACCTGTGTAGGTAGCCAAACCTGTGGTGGTACGGCGTTCCACCTTTTTTACCTCGGTTGGGGCAGCTGCTTTTTTAAAAGTTAAAAATTCTTTGCGGTCCATGACGACATGGTTTTTATTATTAGACGACAAAAACAAAGACAGGTTTATTTTTTTAAAAAAAATTACCCGTTGTTTGTGATTTGACTTTTCAGCCGCAAAGTGCCGTGGTGAAAAGCAGTGGTTTCTCCGCCAGTGTTAAAAAGCAATCTACCTTGTGTATCCACTCCGGTCAAATATCCTGTTACTTTTTCTCTGGCAGCATTTTCGGCCTCCCATAGGCTATTATGACCCTCAATTAAGCTATTAAATTCTTCCAGAAAAAAGTTATTATCGGGTTGCTTCGCCCAATCTGAAAAGGCAGTTTGCAAGCGAACAAGCAGGCTCCGGGCCAGGTCCATCAGGTTGTGTTCCTTGCCTGCAATGTTTTTAAGAGAAGTAGCTGGCTGGGGCAGGCTGTTAAAATCGGTCTGGTTTACATTTACGCCTATTCCCAAGCACAATGCTTTTCCTATTGCAACCTCACTTTGAATATCCATAAGAAGACCGGCCAGTTTGGCGCCTTGGTATCGCAAATCATTGGGCCATTTAATTTCTGCCTCTATTCCATGTTGCCTTAGCGCCTTAATACCAGCCACAGTCAAAGCCATATTCAACAGTGGAAAGGTTTCGGGGCGTGGATTTTTCAGGGGAAACCATACAGACAATGCCAGGTTTTTACCCGGTTCAGACTCCCAGATGCGGGAAAATTGTCCGCGGCCGCTGGTTTGTTCGAAGGTTAGTAAAGCTGTGGGATGTTTTCCTCCGGCCTGGCGGGCACACAGGGGCACAAGATCCTGGGTACTTCCGCAGGAAGGCGCGTAAAACAGCATTATTTTACCAACTTGGTCTATGAAAGCAAATTCTTCCAGGTTTATAGCGTTCTTTGCACAAAGAAAAGCCAAAGAATGGCAAAAAAAACAGGAAATGAAACGGAAGCCCTGGCCATGGTGGCCATAAAGGGCATGCAGGACAAGAAAGCACATGAAATTGTGCTGCTCGATTTACGCAAATTAAAAGGTGCTTTTGCCGATATGATGGTGGTATGCCATGGCAACAGCGACAGGCAGGTAGCGGCAATTGCCGACGGCGTGGAGGAAGAAATTCGCAAAGCAACAGGCGAAAAACCCTTGCACCGGGAAGGCGGTGAACGTGCGGAATGGGTTTTGCTTGACTATGTGAATGTGGTGGTGCATGTGTTTTTGGAGGAGAAAAGACGTTTTTACGGCATTGAAGACCTTTGGGGCGATGCTGAACTCAAAAAATTTGATGAACCCATATAAAAGGGTTGCCGATTTCAATTTTTTACATTACTTTTGCAACCCCTTTCGGGGATAGTGTTCTTATCACATTTGGCCCGTTCGTCTATCGGTTAGGACACGTCCCTTTCACGGATGAAAGAGGGGTTCGATTCCCCTACGGGCTACAACGCAGTTGATAGTTTACAGTTGACAGTGTATAGTTATGTTGCTGTTGAACTTTAAATAACCAATCAACTGAAAAAGACACATCGCGGGATGGAGCAGTGGTAGCTCGTCGGGCTCATAACCCGAAGGTCACAGGTTCGAGTCCTGTTCCCGCTACAAAGCCAAAAACGCCCACCTGAGAAGGTGGGTTTTTTTATGCGCCGAAAGGATGCCGTGCTTGCACGAAGCAGACTGAGGGCGCATAAAAAAACGAGCGGAGCGAGGGTTTTTTGGCTTTGTTAAGTCCTCCCCCAAGGTCCGGCGAGCGTAGCGAGCCATTCCTGTTTCCTGGATGCCGTGCTTGCACGAAGCAGACTGAGGGCGCATAAAAAAACGAGCGGAGCGAGGGTTTTTTGGCTTTGTTAAGCTCTCCCCCAAGGTCCGGCGAGCGTAGGGATATAAAACCTACATCCACCAATCCAGAACAGAAGTGACAATCAATGCCTGAGATCCCTCAGTGACTTGCCATCAATCTTCACATCCGTTAGGATAGCCGTGCCATTTCTGACCCGCATTTCGGCCCAGCAGCGTTTGCTGCTATCTGCAGTAGCTCTGCGCAAAACTTCATCCGCTCTTTTCACTTTGTCTTCATTCATAAAAAACCGGTCTTGCATGAAGGAAATCAACAACGTAGTATCGGCTCCGTCAATTACGGAACCGCCCGAATTGCGCACCTCTACCCAGTCATTGCCGCCGTGAAACTGCTGTGAAACCTGCACAGGGCGGGCAAAACCGGTTTTGGGGTCTTGCGCCAGTTTTATATAAAACTTCTCTTCCCAGCGTGGCTGAAATTTTGGGGCTTTAACGCGGTCTTCCTTGAAACTCAAGGCTAAATAATTGCCCCTGAACATATCATAAGGGTCATAGGCCTGTAATTCCAGCCTGAAAAGGGCTCCTTCATTTTTTGTTTTTTCGTAATCAAACAACAAGCCACCCAAAAACAGCAGTTGAATGACAGCTACCGTCCACAGCAATCGCTTAGCCCACATGACCTTGCTCCTTTCTGTTGTTGCGAAGAACAAAAACATTGACAATAAACAACAACAAACCAATACCTATAAAAAACAATCCCCGGGCCAGATACCCCTGACTCATATCGCTAAAGCGACAAATAAGCAGTACAGCAAGCCATAGCAAGCCGTAATTGAGCCACAACAACGATTTATCGGAAATGCCTTTTTGCAGATAATATAAACCTAGCAACAGCATCATGATATTGGTGAGAATCATGCCGGCCATTGGGGCATATTTACCCAATACAAAAAAGGCGATGCCAAAAACCAATACTGATAATGTTTCCGGGGTGTTTCTAAATACGGCACCCCTTTCAAACCGCAAAAACGGGTAAATCAGCAAAACCGCGAGTAATGTTAATCCTATCCAGAACAGAGGCAAATCTAAAAATACAGAGGGGTTGCGGCTGTTAAACAATTCTTCATGCAATACCTTTTCCCAGAAAAATTTATAGCTGAACAGTGTAAAGATAACCATCAGCCCCAGCCGACCTGAAAACCGCAATCCATTAAAACCAAAGCGGGCATCACGGTTTTTTACAAATTCGCCGGACATCATAAACCAGCCCATCAGGGCCGCATAGGCCAGAAACAGCAGTTCAGGGTGCTTTCCATGAAAACCCAGCGTGCCAAAACCCAGGGCAAAACAGGGTGGAAACAGCCAGCTTAAAAACCTGACCAACACCACCGATTGGTTTGCTTGATAAAGATTACGCACCGAATACCACATCACCAGCAGCATCCAGCCAACCTGCATGGGCCGCACTTCGGGTGAATGGTTATACCCCGATACACAAATAAACCAAGTGCTTAAGATGAGAAACAGAATCAAAGACAAGCGGCCGGAAAGTAGGATTTGCGTGGGTGCAAATACCAGCAGCCAGGCAAAAAGGTACGATTCCATGGCGCCATTCATGTGATAAACCTGTGATATAAGTGCAATAGAAGCGCCCAGACCAATCATCTGCAAAAGAGAACCCAACTCCATCCATGTGTTGCTTTCATATCGCCTGAGGGCTGCAAAAAGCATCAATCCGGTGCCGGCAACTGCAGGCAGCAGTGAAATAACCATGCGGAAAGCATGGGGCAAATCATCCCAGTTATGACCGATGATGAGCATAATGCCCAAGGCAACCAGCACGCCTGCCAGCAGGGAAATCCAGAAAATCATGCCGGGAAGTCGTCCCTGTCGGGCATCCAGCCATTGCTCAATCTGTGTTTGCTGTTCAGAAGAAATGATTCCTTCCTTCACCCATTCGGGTAAAAACTTACGTGTTTGGCTCATTGGCGTATAAAACGAATATACGCAAAATAATCGACAATTCCAAATTATTTGATCGTAATCACAGCGCGGCTGGTGGCGCTCATGCAGAAAAATCCCGCCAGTCCCCGTTTTTTGGCGGGGTTTAGCGAAAACATGTTCGTTCCAATGTTGCTGGGCGGTGTGGCAAACAGGCCGCCATTCTGGTTTTCGTCACGGATAAGTGTAAGCCAATAGAATGTTTCGGGCGTGAGGCTGTGAATTTCTACCCGCACCTTATCTCCCGTTCTGTAGGGTTTAGAAAAATCATTAATGGCACCATAGCGGATTGGCCAGATAAAAATTCCGCCATCCTGCGATGAATTGGGGCTGCCTGCCTGATCGTAGGCCAGGTTCATATCGAAAATACCATTGCGAAACGTATCGTTATACCAGGTCTTAATCCAGTAGGTATTGCCCGTACCGGGAAGGTCATTGGCGGCGAGTTCCACGTATTTACCGGGCACAAATCCGGCATTGTCGCCGGTTTCATTCACCACAAATAGGCTATCAATCTTGGCAGTAGGATTCAACTTTGAAAAACCTATGAGGGTATCGCCCCCTTCAATCACCACAAGTGCATAGGTGCGGCCCACCGTAAAAGTATCGCCGGCATTGGGATTGGGCTTCCAGATGTAGTTGCCGTTGCCGCTATCGGCAAACAAGAAGAGTTTAGGGTTGGTAAAATCCGTAGTATCAATCAGCACCACCGTAGCACCGCTTACAGGGGGTTCTGTGCCCGGTTTGGTAAAATAGGTAATGCTGCGGGTGAGGCGTATCCGCTGGGCATCATTAAGATTGTTTACAAAAGCATCTATCACCAGCTTAGGCTCGCCGGCTTTAACATCCACGTCAATCGGATCTTCGCAGGCCGTAAATACCATAACACCCAATAAAGGAAGCATCCATTTCCAAAACTTTCTCATCGTTAATTCCATTTAAAATTGTATGAAACTGCCGGCACAAAACTGCCGATTACGCTGTAGCGTATAGCCTGGTTAATATTCTGTGCCTGATAATTGGTGGCAAAATAAATGGAGAATGGATTTCGGCGGTTGTATGCATTGTAAACACTGAACACCCAGCTTTTCTCCCATTTTTTTGATTTTCGTTTCGTATACGTGACGCTCACATCCAGGCGGTGGTAATCGGGATTGCGCACGTTGTTTCGGGCGTTGGAACCAATATCCGGAACAATGTAGCCCTGCACATTGTATTGGTTTGAATAAAAGGTGGTTGGTGTGCCGGAACTATACACAAAATTGGCAGAAGCGTCCCATTTATCCGTGATTTTGTATTGCAGCACCACATACAGGTTGTGCAGGCGGTCGAAACGCATGGGGAACCAGTCATCATTGTTAATGCCATTTACCTGACGCTCACTTCGGCTGAGGGTATAAGAAATCCATCCCGTAAGGTTTCCGGAAGATTTACGCACATAAAACTCTGCACCATAGGCCCTGCCTTTTCCATTCAGTAGCTCGCCTTCCAGCAGTTCATTTAGCAGCAAATCGGCTCCATCTACATAATCTACCTGGTTTTGCAGGCTTTTGCAGTAGGTTTCAAAGGAGGCTTCAAAATCATTTCCCGAAGGGCCAAAATTGCGGAAGTATCCGATGGTGTACTGGTCTGCTTTTTCGGGTTTGATGTTGTTGGTGGTGGGTTGCCACACATCAAATGGAACGCTGGCCGATGTATTGCTGATGAGGTGCAGGTTCTGCACCATACGGTTGTAGCCGCCTTTCACGCTGGAAGCGTTGTTGAGCTGGTATTTAAACCCAAAACGTGGCTCGGGATTAATGTATGATGCGATGTTTTCACCGGATCCAAAATCGCGGGTATTGCCGAGTACTTTTCTGCCGTTGGGCGTAGGGGCATCATTGTAATAATAGGCTTTGCCTTTGCCCAGATAATGCCAGCTGCTGACACGAAGGCCAATGCGATAGCTGAATTTGCCTGATGGATTGTATTCTTCGCCCAGATACACGGCATTTTCCAGGGCGTATTTATCAGGCAGACTAAAGTTGAATTTTCCGTTTTTGCTGCTGGCCACCGCAGAACCGGGCTTAAAGATGTAATAGGTGCTCTGGGAGCCAAACGTAAGCTGATGTTTGGGTGTGAGGTAATAATTCAAATCAACCTTGGTGCTGTTATTCACAATAAAACTTTTCCAGTTGAAGGTTAAATCCCGGTTTTTGAATTCAATATCGTAGCGGTAGCGGCTGTAGTAATAGGTGAAATTGGAAAAGAGTTTTTTATTGAATACATGATTCCAGCGGGCGGTAACGGTGCTGTTGCCCCAATTTACGCCAAAGGCATTGGGGGCACTGAAAGCATCATCACCAAAATAAGTGCTGATGAAATAGTGATCGCGTCCGCGGCTGTAATTGATTTTGGCCGCCAGGTCATAAAAGTAAAATTGACTTCCTGAAAGGTTGCTTTTCAGGAAAGGTTTGGCGAGGGCATCGATATAACTTCGTCTGCCCGACACCATAAAGCTGGCTTTATTTTTCACGATGGGGCCTTCGAAGGTTAGCCGGCTGAATATGGTTCCCACGCCACCATTGGCCTGAAACTGCTTTTTGTTGCCTTCTTTCATGCGCACATCCAACGTACTGCTAAGTCTTCCACCATACTGGGCCGGAATACCCCCTTTCACCAGCTGCACATCTTTTACGCCATCGGGATTGAAAATGCTGAAGAAACCAAACAGGTGCGCTGAATTAAAAATGGGAGCTTCATCCATCAGCACTAGATTCTGGTCAATACCACCACCCCTAACATTGAATCCTGTGGCTCCCTCTCCAACCGTAGAAACACCGGGCAGAAGCTGAATAGCTTTGATTACATCGGCCTCACCAAGGAATGCGGGAATTTTCTTGATAGTTTGGCTGTTTATATTTTGCGTACTTATATCAATTTTACGCACATTGTCATTGCGGTTGGCGCTGATTCTTACCTCACCCATGCCCACACTTTCTTTCAGCAGGCTGATGTTCAACATAACGTGGGTATCGAGTTTAACCGAAAATTCCGAGGCATCGTAGCCTGGCGCTTTCACAAGCATCGGGCAGTTACCTTTTTCTATGGTAATGCTAAAAAAACCGTAGGAATTGGTGGCCACGGACACACTGCCGTTTTTTAGTGAAACAACCGCACCACTGATGCTTTCTGAGGAGGAACTGTCGCGAACATAACCGCTCAGGGTAAACTTTTGCTGGGCCTGCAAGGCAGAAAACCCGAAAAACAGCAACAACAACAAATATCTCGGCAAGCGGTACAAAGTTACAGAGTAACAAAGAATACGTGGACTTTGTTCATTGATATCAGATGAATGACGGCTGATTTACGATATAAAAAAAGCCGCTGAAAACAGCGGCTTTTTAATGATTACTGATTTTAAATTACTCAATGATGAGTTTCTGCACACCCTCACCGTCATTGAACTGAAGGCGGAGCATGTATATACCTGCAGAGGCATTGAGGCTAACCACGTTGTGCACGGGGCTCAGGTTCATTTTCTGAACACTGCGGCCGTTGAGGTCAACCAGCTCAGCGCTAACCAGACTGCGGTTTGTCCAGTTGTTGTGGATTACCACCTGATTTTTAGCAGGGTTGGGAGCTACGGTTACGTTGCTGCCCAGGTTGTTTTCGCGCAGACCTACAGCAGAAACCAGACCCATGCTCACCGCCAGGCGGGGAGATACATAGCCCATGATGCTGTCTACATATTTGATAGCGCGGCTCTTTCCAAAGATTTTGTGCAAGGGATTGGTGGCGTTTCCGTTGGCAATAACGGTAGCAGCATTGGGAATACCCAAAGCTTTGATAGCGGCGGTATCCCACCACTCATAAGGACCTGAACCGTTTGCGGCACCGGCAATAGGGAACAAACCATCAAGACCTTTGTTGAGTTTGTTGGCCTCAATGGTGTAAACGTCCATTACCTTGCCTTTGTAAGAAGCATTGTTACCATATTTGTTGGTGCGCTGCATTACATCGTAGCTACCTGAAACGTCAACTACGTTCAAGGGAGGATTGGTTCCGGGAACGCTTACTACACCGAGTTTGTATGGTGCAAAAGGATCCTGAATACCATGAGCACTGATGATAGGCAGGCTGCCTTTTTCCAGCCAGCTACTGTCACCCAACGCACCGCCAATGTTGAAAGCAATAGCAACATCAGAAGTGTAGCCTTTGTGGTTTTCAATAACCAGCGCACCCACAGTACCGGGGATTTTGAAGCCCAGACGGTCACCCATTTTCAAGCTGTCTTCAACCATCCAGCGCTTGGCATCGAGGTTATAGAACTTCTCCAGGCGAATTTCAGCCTGACGATCTAGTGTAGCATAAGCAAGAGTTACATAGCCACCGGTTCCCTGACCGCCTACGGCGATTTTGGTTGAATCAATAGCGTATGTATTGGTGGTTTTTGCGTCCTTTTTGAAGTAACGCACGCAAGCGGCCAAATCCTGAACACCACGGTAAGCGGCGTTGATAATGGTTTCGCGACGAACGTTTTCATTGGGGCTGGTAGGGTTCCAGCCGAGGCGGTAGCTCATGGCGGCTACTACATAACCACGCTGGGCGAGTTTTTTGCAGAAAGCCACAGTAGCACTGTCATCACGGGCACCGGTAGTTCCGTTGTTTACATAACGGGGCAGGAAGTTTCCTGTGTGCAGGAAAATTACCAGCGGTTTCTTCGCGTCTGTGTTACCTGAAGAACTGTACACGTCCATGGTCAGGTTTTCGGGGGCAGGACTACCACCGGAAAGCACCGGAAGAATAGAAATGTGTGTTGCATAGCTCACGTTCTTGGTTATCTGAACGGTGTTTTCTGCATAGATGGGATCCACATACTTAATCTGCGCAAATGAAGTAGCAGCCAAAATCAAGGTGGAAGCGGAAAGTAATAGTTTTTTCATGTATTGAAAAGATTTAGTTTGGTTGCGAATGTAGTTAATAATTTAGAATTTATACTCGTTTATGGCTCAAAAGTTAAACTCACATAGGCCATTCTGCCTATGCGGGGGCCGCCATACACCTGAAAGACCATGTTGTTGGTGAGATTGGAAGCTCCAATTTTCAGGGTAGATTTCCATTTGGGAATGACTTTGTTGAATTGCGCGTCCAGCATCCAATAGGAAGGCACATCGCCGGTAAACTGAGGCGAACCCTCAAATCGGTATCCTTCCACAAACTTGAAGTTAATGTTGAAGCCCACGTTTTTAACCGACATAGACTTACCCAGAAAATTAAATTCTTTTTTCATATCGGCTGCGCCAAACATCACATTGAATTTGTGGCGGGGTGTGTTAAACGCGGGAATCAATGCATCGGTGCTGCCGCGCCTATCCAGCACATTCCAGCTCCAGTTACCACCCACCATAAAGCACTTGGCAAAGAAATAGTTGGCACCTGCCGAAAAACCCTGCGTGCTTACTACATCGCGGCTGTTGGAAGCTACGCGGTAAGCCTGGGCCTTGGGGAAGGGAGAAAAAGTATCGAACGCAACATCTACCACGACCCTGTAACCAATGAAATTGGTGTAATAGCTCATGTAATAACCCGCATCTACCATGAGTTTGCCATTCAACAGCGCACCTTTGTAACCGATTTCTCCTGTCTTTACGCTTTCAGGACGGATGGGATCGATGTTGAAAGACTTAAGTGTATCCCTGTTCAAGGTATTCAGATAATCCAGAAAATTATTTACCTCACAAACATTTTTCACACCATTTTTATTACCAAGCAGAATAGCACGACCTACATTGTAGTAAAGAAACTGATCCTGCAGGGTAGGATTACGAATTGCACTGCTGAAGCTTCCCCGCCAGGTATTGCGCTTGTCTTTGCTATAAATGATAGACGCAGCAGGCGAAAACAAGAATGGGAAATTCTGGTTTTTATCAACCCTGGCTGTGGCATTAATTTTCCAGCGGTTGCTCCAAAGCCTGCGTTCAAAACCTGCATATGCGCCGGCTTCCGAGTTGGTGATGCGTGCATTGCCGGTATCTAAAAAGATGGTTCCATTGGAGTTTGGCGCATACATTCTGGCACTGAAACCGGTGGTGAATTTCCATTTTTGTATGGTAAACCTGCGTTCACCGGTAAGGTGATACAGGGCTGATTTATCATAGAACCGAGATCCCACAGGGCCGCCATCTCGGCTATAGCTGTAGGTTTGGGTGATTTCCTTCTTTTTGGCCTCAAATTCGGGCGTTCCGGGCACAAAACGGTCCGTGTAGGGATCGGGGTATGTTAAACCCTGATAATTCTGGGCACGATTGGCCTGGGCACGGGCTTGCGCATGCCACCTGAAGAGACTGTCGGAATACTTTTGCAACAGAACGTCCTGATCAGATGCCCAGTTGGGGTTGTAGTTCGGCAAACCGGGAATGAAAGTGCCCAGCTGGCTGTATCCGGGCAAGCTTTTAACCTTATTGGTTATGTTGTTCAGCCAGTAATTCTGATAATCCGAAAACCAGTATCCGCCCGGTTTGGAGGTGCCCTGCATTAAAAATGCTGTTAACACAGCATCGTATGTTCTGCCGGCATCTTCATTGGTTGTGTAAAAACGCAGATGTCCCTTTTTCCCCAGCCATTCCAGGCGGTTCTGAAAAAACAGAATGTCATTCAGGCTGTAGCGGTTATCGCCCTGATAAACGGTGGTTCCGGTACCAAAATTAAAACCGTATTGTATTTCATTGCGGCTGTTTACTTTGTAAGCCAGCACAACATTTGTTTTCAGGTTTCTGGTATTATAATTTACCAAATCAATTTCATTGTATCCATCGCGGTAATAGGCTCCCAGGCCGGGCGTTCTGCGGCGACTTTCCATTGAAACCTGATCATTCGCTGCCGTTCCAAAAACCTCATCACCATAGCGGTTTACGGCATCATAGCCTCCCGGATTGCTCCGTCCCGCTTTGCTGTCTAGCGTGGGATCGTAATTGTCTGCCACCCAGTCATAGGCACGCACATAGCTCAATCCGGTTTTGAAGGCAAAAACATCACGCCCTTTTTTGTTTTTATAGGCTTTTGCGTAGCGCAGCATTACCTGCCCCAACTGTCTTTCACCCACTTTTACCTGTGCTGTGAGTCCCTGGTTTTTCCATGGATCTTTGGTGGTCATGTTAATTACGCCGTTAAAGGCATTGGGCCCGTAATAGGCGCTACTTGCACCTACTACAATTTCGGTATTTGCCACATCCAGCTCATTGGCACCCAGAAAATTGCCCAAAGAAAAATTCAAACCCGGCGCCTGGTTGTCAACACCATCAATGAGCTGCAAACTGCGCACCGGACTGGTGCTGTTGAACCCGCGTGTATTCACGATACGAAAACCCAGGCTGGCCGCCGTCACATCCACGCCACGCAGGTGCCCCAATCCTTCATAAAAATCGCTGGCCGGGGTTTCTTTGATGGCTTTGGCATTCAGGCTTTCTACGGTAACAGGGCTTTCGCGCAGCTTTTCTTTTTGGCGGCTGTGGCTGATGGTAACCTGCCCCACGCCTTTGGCTACCGATTCCATTTCAATGGAAACTTCGGTAACGGCCGCACTGTTAACGCTGTAGGTCATTTCCTGGAAATCCATGGCCGCAATCTGCACAGATTTTGCACCTTTCAGATCTATGCGAAAAACGCCTGCACTGTCTGTCGATGTTGCTCCGCCACGCCAGGTAAGGTTGGCATAGGAAACGCCCAGGCGGGTTTCTTTGTCAATCACCCTGCCGAAAAGGATTTGAGACCAGGCTGAAAAACATGTGCAAAGGCTAAAAAAGCTGAGTAAAAGTATTCTCATGCAGAAGGGAATAAAGGTGCAATATAGGGCAATTTCAGAAAATGCAACTTTACAACTTCACAAGCTCTCTATTCATAAAGTTAGCGCATATCTTTGCGACCCTTTCATGGTCAGCAAAGACATCCTCCTTCTCGCCTGGAAAACCATGTGCACCGCAAGGGCCATGGCACGTATATACGACGATAACCGGCCGATAACGAAATACGTACACAGCACTTCAAAAGGCCACGAAGCCATTCAGCTGGCCACTGCATGGCAACTTAAATCCATCGATTTTGCCTACCCTTATTACCGAGATGAAAGCTTATTGCTGGGCATTGGCATGGAACCCTATGAACTGATGCTGCAACTGCTGGCCAAGGCCGATGATCCTTTCAGCGGAGGAAGAAGTTATTATTCGCATCCTTCCCTCAAACAACCCGATAAACCGAAAATCCCCCACCAGAGCAGCGCCACCGGCATGCAGGTTATCCCAGCCACCGGAGCAGCCCATGGTATAAAATATCTGGAAAAACAAGGCCTTTTGAAAGGTGCTGAAAAGCCCATTGTGCTTTGCTCGCTGGGTGATGGCAGCGTTACCGAAGGTGAAGTCGCCGAAGCTTTTCAAATGGCGGTTTTAAACCAACTGCCAATACTCTATCTGGTACAGGACAACGACTGGGGAATCAGCGCCAGTGGCGATGAAATGCGCGCCATGGATGCGTTTGATTACGCCCTGGGCTTCAAGGGCATGCGCCGCCTGCGTATCAACGGCAGTGATTTTGTGCAGTGCTACACTGAAATGGAGAAAGCCGTGCAAACCGTCAGGCAAAGCCGGGCGCCTATGCTGGTGCATGTGAAAGTACCCTTGCTGGGCCACCACACCAGCGGCGTGCGCAGCGAATGGTACCGCGATGACCTGGAAGAGCACGAAAGATTGGATCCGCTTCCACAATTGAAAAGCCTGCTGCTGAACCTGGGCGAAAAAGAAGAAAACCTTCAATCCATTGCAGACGAAGCCGAAAAGCTTGCGCTGAATGACTTTGAACGCGCCAAAGCAGCCGCAGATCCCACGCCGGACATGCTTTACCTGCATGAGTTTGCACCCACGCCCATCACCGAAGAAAAAGGTATTCGCGAGCCGGCAGGCAAAGAGCCCATCATCATGGTGGATGCCGCACTGTATGCGGTAGATGAAATATTGAAAAACAACCCGGAAGCTTTGCTCTACGGACAAGACGTAGGCAAACGCCTCGGCGGTGTATTCCGCGAAGCGGCTACCCTGGCACAAAAATACGGCGATCACCGTGTTTTCAATACACCCATTCAGGAAGCGTACATTGTAGGAAGCACCGCCGGCATGAGTGCCGTGGGCTGCAAGCCCATAGTGGAAATACAGTTTGCCGATTACATCTGGCCGGGTGTGAACCAGCTGGTGGAAGAACTCAGCAAATCCTGCTACCTCAGTAACGGTAAATATCCGGTTGCATCCGTCATCCGTGTACCTACAGGCGCCTACGGCGGTGGCGGACCCTACCACAGCGGCACCGTTGAAAGCAGCATTCTGCCCATCAAAGGCATTAAAATAGCCTTCCCCAGCAACGCCGCCGATATGAAAGGGCTTATGAAATCGGCCTGGTACGATCCCAATCCGGTGGTGATGTTTGAACACAAAGGTATTTACTGGAGTAAGGTTGCTGGCACAGAAGCCGCCAAAACCCCTGAACCCGATGCGGATTATGTGATTCCTTTCGGAAAAGGCCGCGTAGCACTGGATTGCAGCAGCGAAGCCCTGAACCGCGGTGAAACCTGCGCTGTGATTACCTACGGAATGGGTGTTTACTGGGCTATGTCGGCCGCAAAAGCCTTCCCCGGTCAAATAGAAGTTATCGATTTACGCACCCTGGCTCCCTACGACGAAAAACTGGTGTTTGATACCGTGAAAAAACACGGAAAAGTGCTGGTGCTGACCGAAGAAACCCTGCGCAACTCTTTCGCCGAAGCCCTGGCCGGACGCATCGCCCAGCACTGTTTTGCCCAACTGGATGCACCCGTGGAGACCTTAGGTTCTGCCGATTTGCCCGCCGTACCCCTGAACATGGGTCTGGAAGCTGAAATGCTGCCAAGCGCTGCCAAAGTGCAGGCCGCTTTGGAAGATTTGCTTTCGTGGTAACCCTAAACTGATACATTTTTACGAACTTTGCTGCGCAAACGCAAAATTTGACATCTTTTGGAAAGTTGTCAAATCTGTATCAACCCATGTCACAATTCACCCTGAACAGCATAGAAGAAGCCATTGAAGACATCCGCCGCGGCCGCGTGGTGATTGTGGTGGACGATGAAAACCGCGAAAACGAAGGCGATTTTCTCACCGCCGCCCGCAACATGACCCCCGAACTGGTTAACTTCATGGCCAAAGAAGGTCGCGGTCTTATCTGCGTACCCCTTACCGAAGATCGCTGCGAATCGCTAACCCTGGGCATGATGGTGGGTTCCAATACCGCCACCCACGAAACTGCTTTTACCATATCGGTAGATTTGCTCGGACATGGCTGCACCACCGGCATCAGTGCCCACGACCGTGCCAAAACAATTCAGTCGCTGATAGATCCGAACACCAAAGCCGAAGACCTGGGCCGACCCGGACATATTTTTCCGCTGAAAGCCAAGGCAGAAGGTGTACTCAGGCGTGCAGGGCATACCGAAGCCGCCATTGATCTTTCCCGTCTGGCCGGTTTTGAACCCGCGGGCTGCATCGTAGAAATACTGAACGAAGACGGCAGCATGGCCCGTTTGCCCGATTTGATTGAAGTTGCCAAAAAATGGAACCTCAAAATCATCAGCATCGAAGACCTGATTCGCTATCGCCTGCAAAATGAAACACTAATCCGCAGGGAAATCAGCGTGGATATGCCCACCCGCTTCGGCGATTTTGAGCTGGTGGCCTACAAACAAAGCAATACCGAGCAGGAACACCTGGCACTTATCAAAGGCAAATGGGAGCCCGGCGAAGCTATTCTCACCCGCGTGCACAGCAGCTGCCTCACGGGCGACATATTTGGTTCATGCCGCTGCGATTGCGGCGAACAACTTCAAAAAGCCATGGAAAAAATTGAAGCTGAAGGCAAAGGTGTGATTGTGTATATGAACCAGGAGGGACGAGGCATTGGGCTGCTCAACAAACTCAAGGCCTACAAACTTCAGGAGCAGGGTTTTGATACCGTGGAAGCCAACTTGCAGCTGGGTTTCAAAATGGATGAGCGAGATTATGGCGTGGGAGCACAGATTCTGCGCGATCTGGGTGTAAGCAAAATGAAACTCATGAGCAACAACCCCCGCAAACGCACCGGGCTGATTGGCTACGGACTGGAAATCATTGAAAATGTACCGCTGGAAGTGGAACCCAATCCCCACAATGCCGGCTATCTTGCTACCAAGAAAAACAAAATGGGGCATACCCTCAAATAACCGCCACCATGGAATTTCTGACCATCAACCCCAAAGAAACCGCCCTTCCCCAACTGCATCAGTATCTGCTGGGCAGCGTAGGGCCAAGACCGATATGTTTTGCCAGCACCATCGATGCCGATGGAAGGCCCAACCTCGCGCCATTCAGCTTTTTTAATGTGGTGAGCGCCAATCCGCCGGTGTTGGTATTTGCACCGAACAACAGCGGCCGCGATGGCTCACCCAAACACACCTATCTGAATGTGAAGGAAGTGCCCGAAGTGGTGGTAAATGTGGTTACATTTGGCATGGTTCAGCAGATGAATGTGGCTGCAGCACCGTGGGACAAAGGCATCAGCGAATTTGAAAAGGCCGGGTTTACGCCTGTGGCTTCTGATCTTATCAAACCCTTGCGGGTGAAGGAAAGTCCGGTGCAGATGGAATGCCGTGTGATTGAAATTAAGGAATTTGGAACCGGCGGCGGTGCCGGCAACCTGGTGATGGCCGAAGTACTGAAAATCCATATCAATAAGGATTTTATCGGGGCAGACGGCAAAATTGACCAGACCAAAATTGATTTAGTGGGCAGAATGGGAGGAAGCTGGTATTGCCGCACCACACCGGATGCTCTGTTTCAGTTGGCACAGCCCATGCAAGCTACCATCGGCTACGATGCACTCCCTGAAAACATTAAAAACAGCCAGATTTTAAGTGCTAACGATATTGGCATGCTGGCCGCCCTGCCTGCATTTCCTGATGCGGATATGGTAGCTAAAGTTCAAGAAAAATACAGAACCGAAAACCGGGAAGAAACGGCCAAGAAATTGATTGCGGAAGGCAGTGTAGCCGAGGCCTTGGCATTATTGATGCAATAAGGTAGCCGCATCCAACGGAAAATCGTATTTTTGCAGTTTACTCAAACTGCTGCCTCAGAACTATGTATCCAACGCTCAAACAGATGAACTGGCCTGCCATTGAGGCCGAAATACTCAAATTCTGGGAAGAAAACGGCATTTTTGACAAAAGCATCCAAAACCGCCCTGCCGATAAGGCATTCACCTTCTTTGAAGGTCCGCCCAGCGCCAACGGCATGCCCGGCATTCACCACGTGATGGCCCGCGCCATCAAGGATATTTTCTGTCGCTACAAAACCCTGCAGGGTTACCGCGTGGAGCGCAAAGCCGGATGGGATACCCACGGCCTTCCCATTGAACTTCAGGTTGAAAAGCGCTTAGGCATCCGCAAGGAAGATATTGGCGTAAAAATCAGCGTGGAGCAATACAACGCCGAGTGTCGCCAGGATGTGATGAAATTTAAGGATGTGTGGGACGACCTCACCCGCAAAATCGGCTACTGGGTGGATTTGCAGGATCCTTACATCACCTACGAAAACAACTATATTGAAACCCTTTGGCATCTAATTAAAATGCTGAACGATAAGGGTTTGCTCCACAAAGGATATACCATTCAGCCCTTCTCTCCCGCTGCAGGCACGGGCCTTTCCAGCCACGAACTCAACCAGCCGGGCACCTACAAAATGGTGAAAGACACCACTTGCGTAGCGCAGTTTAAAGAGCAAGGCACCAAAAATCATTACTTCCTGGCCTGGACCACCACACCTTGGACCCTGCCCGGAAACACTGCCCTGGCTGTGGGTGCCAAAATTGAATACGTGCAGCTGGAAACGCTGAATCCATATACCGGCCGACATCAATTTGTAACCCTGGCCAAAGCCCTTGCGGGCAAATACTTTCAGCCAGAAGGCGAAAACGCGGATCTCGAAGGATGGAAACCCGGCGATAAAGTGCTGCCCTGGAAACTGATTTCCTCCTGCACCGGCAAAGAAATTGCAGGCAAGCGATACGAACAATTGCTCCCCTACATGCAGCCCGAATCGGGCGAAGCTTTCAAGGTGGTATGTGCCGATTTTGTGAGTACGGAAGACGGTACCGGTATTGTCCACATCGCTCCCAGTTTTGGTGCCGATGACTTTAAAACCGCCAGGGAAAATGGCATTGGAAACCTTACACCCGTTGACAGAAAAGGCCGTTTCACAGAAGAAATTACCGATTTTGCAGGTGAATTTGTAAAGGAATCTTTCCTCACGGAAGAAGAAAAAGTTGCCGAACGCCTCAAACAGGGCCGCGACAAATACCTGAGCGTGGATGAGCGCATCGCCATCAAGCTGAAACAGGAAAACAAGGCCTTCAAAGTAGAAAAATACGAGCACAGCTATCCCCACTGCTGGCGAACCGATAAACCCATTCTGTACTACCCGCTGGAAAGCTGGTTTATCAAAACCACCGCGCTGAAAGACCGTCTGGTGGAACTGAATAAAACCATCAACTGGAAGCCCAAAAGCACAGGCGAAGGCCGTTTTGGCAACTGGCTGGAAAATCTGGTAGACTGGAACCTCAGCCGCAGCCGATACTGGGGTACACCATTGCCAATCTGGACATCAGAAGACGGCAGTGAAATGAAGTGCATCGGCAGTATTGACGAACTGCACACAGAAATTAGCAAAGCCAATGCCGCACTGGGCCTGCAACAATCCATAGACCGCGAAAAACTGGACCTGCACCGCCCCTACGTTGATTACATCACGCTGGTGAGTGACAGCGGCAAGCCCATGAAACGCGAAACCGACCTGATTGATGTGTGGTTTGACAGCGGTGCCATGCCTATGGCACAATGGCACTGGCCTTTTGAAAATAAAGAACTGTTTGAGCGCAACGAAGTAGCCGATTTTATCGCAGAAGGTGTGGACCAGACCCGTGGTTGGTTCTTTACCCTGCACGCCATTGCTGTATTGCTTTTTGACCGCGTAGCATTCCGCAACGTAATTGCCAACGGCCTGGTACTGGATAAGTTTGGCAACAAAATGAGCAAGCGCCTAAACAACGCTGTTGATCCGTTTGAAGCCGTGGCCAAATACGGGGCCGATGCCGTTAGGTGGTACATGGTAACCAACGCTCCGTCCTGGGACAACCTGAAATTTGACATTGCCGGTGTGGAAGAAGTGCAGCGCAAATTCTTCGGCACACTTTATAACACCTACGGATTCTTTGCCCTGTATGCCAACATCGACAAGTTTGTGTACGATGCCGGGAAAGCCATTCCCCACGCAGAACTCCCCGAGCTGGACCGCTGGATTATCAGCCGCAAAAACAGCCTGATACAAACCGTGCAGGAAGCCATGGATGACTACGATCCAACCCGCGCAGGCAGGGCCATTGAAACGTTTGTGTGTGATGATCTCAGCAACTGGTATGTGCGACTGGGCCGCAAACGCTTCTGGCGCGGCGATTTGCACGAAGACAAAAAGGCCGCATACGAAACCCTGTATCAGTGCCTGCTGGCGGTATCTCAGCTGATGAGTCCGCTGAGCCCGTTCTTCGCTGACTGGCTGTTCAGGAGTCTTACGGCAACCGAAAAAGCTGAGGAAAGCGTTCACCTGACGCGGATGCAGGCTGCAGACAGCACAAAGATTGATACCGAACTGGAGGAAACGATGCAGATTGCCCAGCAACTCAGCAGCATGGTGCTTTCGCTTCGCAAAAAGGAAAAAATAAGGGTGCGTCAGCCTTTGCAAAAGGTGATGATTCCGGTGCTGGATGAAACCTTCGGCAAACGGTTAAACCACATTGCCGATTTGTTTATGGCTGAGGTAAACGTGAAAGAAATTCAAACACTCTCCGCCGATAACAACCTGATTGTAAAGAAAATAAAGCCCAACTTCAAAACCCTGGGACCCAAGCTGGGCGCGGATATGAAGCAACTGGCACAAGCAGCACAAAACTTCACGGCCGAACAGATTCAAACCTTGGAAAAAGCAGGTGTTTTGAATGTGGATCTCGGTAACCGTCAGTTTGAACTGGAACTGGCCGATGTGGAAATTATGACTCAGGATATGCCCGGCTGGCTGCTTAGCACGGAAGGCTATCTTACCGTGGCACTGGATGTGAACATTACACCTGAACTCAAACAAGAGGGAAATGCAAGAGAACTGATAAACCGCATTCAGAACCTGCGCAAAGACTCCGGGCTGGAGGTTACCGACCGCATCGTGCTGCACTTTTCAGGTCCGCAGGAGCTGGAAGACAGCATACGCAGTTTTAAATCGTATATTTGCAGTGAAACGCTTGCCGATAATGTCCTTTTTGAAGACAGTGCAGACGGAGAAGCCATTGAGATAGAGGAATACGTTGCCAAGCTGAAAATTGTAAAAGCCCAATAATCCAAAAACTTAATCTAATTCACCATGGAAAAAACCCGTTACAGCGACGATGAATTGCAGGAATTCAAAGACATCATCCTGAAAAAACTTGCTTCTTCCCGCGAGGAATTTACCACCCTGCAGAAAAGTCTGAAAGACGGCAATGAAAACGGCACCGACAGCACTAACAATAATTATTTGACTTTGGATGATGGGGCCGATACCTTCGAAAAAGAAAACACCACGCAGCTGGCCGCCCGTCTGATGAAATTTATTCAAAACCTGGAAGCTGCTTTGGTTCGAATTGAAAACAAAACCTACGGTGTATGCAAAACCACAGGCAAACTCATCCCCAAAGAGCGACTGAGGGCTGTACCCCACACCACGCAAAGCATTGAGGCCAAACTTGGAAAATCCTGAGACGGAAAAAACGACTGCTTCTTTGTTCAGCAGCCGTAAATTCTGGCTGCCGGTTAGCATTTTATTGCTCTGCCTGATCATCGATCAGGCCATCAAAATTTATGTAAAAACGCATTACTGGCCCGGCCAAATGGTGCCGTTGCTGGGCAACTGGTTCAATATGTATTTTATTGAAAACAACGGCATGGCGTTTGGGATTGAACTGGGGGGGCGTTTGGGAAAATTTTTGCTCACCGGATTTAGGATTACCGTGAGCATTTTTGGGGCCTGGTATCTGTGGCAAAACATTCGAAAACATGCCCATACCGGCCTGTTGATTTCCATTGCATTTATACTGGCAGGTGCCATCGGCAATATTATTGACAGTATGTTCTATGGTGTATTGTTTAAACACCGCAATTTTGATTATCAGGGAGGCTGGTTTGAGGGCCGCGTGGTGGATATGTTCTATGCACCCATCATTGAAAGCCGCTTCCCACAATGGTTTCCATTTTGGGGCGGACAGGAATTCACCTTTTTTAGTCCCATCTGGAATTTTGCGGATGCCTGTATTACCATTGGCGTAGCCATTATCATTATTGGTCAGCACCGCTTTTTTACGCCTGATACCAAAAAAGAATCCGCCGAATTACCGACGGACGCTTCGGTGAATACAGAAGAAGAAATGCCTTAAAAGGCTAAATTACAGTTTGCAAATTTGTGCTCATCTGATCCCCTCTTGAGAGGGATAAATGTGCAATACATGTTACTTGTGCTCACAAGCCGGGGTGTGTTGCGTGGAGGTTAGTGAGGGTATTTAAATTTAATAAATTAAACACACCCCAGACATTGACACTGATTTCGCTTACCTCACAATTACCCCTCTCAAGAGGGGACCGTTGGTTGACAGTGGCTTTGAAATTAGTTTTCCCTATTTATTTTATTTTCGATACTATCAATCTGAGACTCTAAAATACCCATTACTTCAGAAACATCATTTAATATCTCTGATGCAGCAATTCGAATTACAGTTAGATTCCATTCTTTCAGTGCTTCATCCCTTTCAGCATCTTTTTCAGACTGGTTCTCACTGTCATGATATTTCCCATCAATCTCTATAATTAAATTTAATTCAGGACAATAAAAATCAACAATATAATTTAATAAAGGCTTCTGACGGTGAAAATCATAGCCCTTGCATTTATTCTGTTTTATTTGATTCCAAAAAATAATTTCCGGCTTAGAAGAATTATTCCTTAGTTTTTGTGCAATCCCTTTTAAATAGGGCTTGTATGGTATAATCTTCCTGGCCATATACAATATTAATACCTATTTACAAATCTCCTATTTAAAAAACAATTATGGCCAAAGAGCAAAAATCATAAATTATGATAATTTGAAAGTTCAATAACATAGAAAAATTTACCAAAAAGTACTTTAAAAAGGAAACCAGTCGCGAAATAAATCCTCTACATCGCACCCTATATGCGTAGTAAAATAAAGGCAATTTTATTTTTTATTTCACGCTGCAGACCCCTATTTCGCAGTATAAAACAAATTATATAAATTTATTATCATGGAAAACATTGTATTTCTTATCATCGGAATTGTTGTAGGTGTTGTTATCACTTATTTCATTGTAAAATCTCAATTTTCGGGCAAACTGGCAGCCACCGAAACCTGGAAACTACAGGCAGATACGGTTCCCGGACTTCAGCAGGAAAATAAAGACCAGTATGCACGAATCGCATCGCTGGAGGCAGACGTAAAAAACCTGACCGAACAAAACAAAAACCTGCAACAGAGCAATGAAGCTACCGAAAAACTCATGCGTAAAGTCATGCAGGAGGTAACCAACGAAGGGCTTGTAAAACAGGGACAGGTGCTTACCCAGCAGCAGGAAAAAACCCTGGGCGATATCCTGAATCCGCTGAAAGAAAAACTGAAGGAATTTGAACAAAAGGTGGAAACCACCCGGCAGGAGGCAAACACAGGGAACACGCAGCTGATAGAGCAAATTAAAAACCTAACTGCTCTAAACAACACGGTAACGGAACAAACCCAAAACCTCACCAATGCCCTGAAAGGCAATACCCAAATGCAGGGTGGCTGGGGAGAGATGATACTGGAACGGGTGCTGGAAGGCAGTGGACTGACCAAAGGCCGTGAATACGAAACACAGTTTGTTACTTCATCCTCGTCAGGTGCCACCATAAAACCCGATGCTGTGATATTTCTGCCAGAAGAAAAAAACATTATTGTTGACTCTAAAGTAAGTCTTACTGCTTATGAGCAGTACACTTCAGCAGCGGATGGTTCGCCTGAAAAAGAATCAGCCCTGAAGGCCCATGTTGCTTCCCTGAAAAGCCACATCAAACTGCTTGCTGAGAAAGATTACCACACCGCACTGGACCTGAAATCGCCTGAGTTTACACTGATGTTTATTCCCATTGAATCGGGCTTTGCCCTGACCATGCAAAACGACAAAGATTTGTTTGAGACTGCCTGGAGTAAAAAAATCGTACTGGTTTCTCCTTCGACCCTGCTTGCTACCTTACGCACCATCGCATCTGTTTGGAAGGCAGAAAAGAGCAATAAAAACACTGTTGAAATTGCAAGACAAGCAGGTGAAATGTTTGATAAATTTGTAGGGTTTGCCGAAACACTGACCAAGGTTGGCGATGCAATTAAAAAAGCCGATAACATATACGAAGAAGCATACAGCAAACTCCGCACAGGCAAGGGAAATCTGGTAAGAAGGGCAGATAGCCTCAGAAAACTTGGGCTCAGCACATCCAAAAATCTGCCCGCAAACCTTTTGCCCGATGAAGACGAAATTGAATCTGAAAGCGCCTTGCCACCTGCCACAGACACAGAAGAACCGGAAACAGAATAAGACCCTATTGCCTATCTTCGCTGGCCCATGCGAAAGCTGAAACGCGGTTTACAGGCCTTATTAAAAATTGCTAGGCAGCCTTCCCTGCTGAACCTTTTGCTGGATGAAGATGCTGCGTGGGATAAAAAGCTGCGTAAGCTGAAAGGCAAGGCCTACCGGCTCCCCAGCTTGGATTTGAGGCAACTTTTGAAACCCGAAGGGCAAACGATTGCTCCTTTTGCCTTTCTGGATGGCGGCTCATTGCCCACGGATCTGGCATTGCTTAAATCACTGGCAGCAGGGATGCCCGGCTGCCTCTATTTTGAAATTGGCACCTGGCGAGGCGAGAGCGTGGCCAATGTGGCTGCGGTGGCCAAGGAATGTACCACCCTGAATTTATCACCCGAGCAGATAAAAGCACTGGGACTACCGAATGCCTACGCGGATTTACACGGATACTTTTCTAAAACACTGCCCAATGTAACGCAGCTCTACGGCGACACTGCCTCCTTTGATTTTGCGGCATTAAATAAGCAATACGACCTCATTTTCATCGACGGAGACCACCATTACAACATGGTGAAATCCGACACGGAAAACGTACTTAAACACCTCATTCATGAAAACAGCGTGGTGGTGTGGCACGATGCGGCTTACACACCAGAGAAACTGCGTCCGGAAGTGATTTACGGCATTTTGCAGGGCACACCTGCTGCCTTGCACCATCACATTTACCACATCTCTAACACCCAATGCGCGGTGTATCTGCCCCAGGGCCAATGGGAAACCTTCATCCTAAACCCGCCCCACAAACCCGATTTTGCGTTTGAGGTAGGGCTGCGGGTGATGTGAGGTCTGTTGGTTTATTGGTTTATTGGTCTAATGGCACATGTCACCCTGAGTTTATCGAAGGGTGGCTTCCTCCGCTCAACTCCGCTAACCTCTGCTAAACTCTGTGTCCGTTTTTCCCCTTGTTGGTCTTTGCGACAGGCACGTGGGATGGTGAGACCGACAAGACGAAAACACACCCCAGCTATTGATACTGTTTGCAATTACCTCACAATTACCCCTTTCCAGCGGGGACCGTTGGTTTTCTCACTGACCGGAATTCGTGTAAGGCATCCGGAAAGCAGGTATGGGATAGTAACAAAATTTTTAATTTGGGTATCTACAAACCCACTATCTCCAAATGATACCGGTGCAGCACAATCTCACCATTTTCTTCCATTTTTTTCAGCAACCTGCTGATAACCTCGCGGCTCGAATTCAGCCGTTCGACAATTTGTAAAAGCTAAATTTGTTCAGTATGTTTGAAAATAATACGCTACTGAGTAGCGCCAATACGCCCAAAAAAGGTGTTATTGGCGATATAAAGTAGCGGGTATAGGCAAGTTACCGGAAACCCTATTGGCGCCCGTGCAACTTCAAACTGACTGCTTTTAAACAAA
>Ga0194133_10001078_pt1 | contig 51137 bp, 48 predicted proteins | sample TA2KigOf40mmetaG_FD_155448 | JGI IMG/M metagenome (GOLD analysis project Ga0194133, IMG submission 155448) | Freshwater microbial communities from Lake Tanganyika, Tanzania - TA2015055 Kigoma Offshore 40m | ecosystem: Environmental > Aquatic > Freshwater > Lake | place: Tanzania: Lake...
CACTGTCACGCCGATCTGACGAACCGCCTCCTGCACCGACTTGCCCTGACCCTGCAGCACCTCAACCTGCCGAAGCTTCAAAACAATGTCTTCCGGCTTCTCTCGCTTTCCAGCCATCTTCTGGTCCTCCAAAAAGTGGGATCGTCATATCCCAGTGGGTGGACCACTTCAGTGGGGGCACTCCAATCGGCCTTGGCGCGCCCTTGCAGGCGGTGCTTGATGGCATCCGCGCCCGCGCGGCTGTCACCCCGCCGGAAGAATGGATCATCGCCGGGCCGTGGCGGCCCTTTGACCGGCCCTCATTCGGCCCCCGTCCAGCCGAGCTGCTGGACCGGATCGCGCCCGATCATCCGGTGGTGATCAAGGATGTCTCGGAGCATAACCTCTGGGTCAATTCCCGCGCCCTTGGCTTGGCCGGGATCACCCGCGACACGCCCAACCCACCCGGCGGCGAGATCGAGCGGGATGCGGCAGGCCTGCCCTCGGGTATTCTGATCGAAAGCGCCGGGGCTGGCGTGCAGCGGTTTCTGGAACCGACCGATGACCAGCTTGACCGCGCGACAGCCCATCTGTCGCGCCTGTTTCATGGCTTGGGCAGAACGGGCTTCAAGGAACCCATGGCATTTTCCGCCGAACTTGCAGCCTATGCCAAGGCAGCCCGCGCCGGGACCTTGAACCTGCATGTCGGCGCCCATCTGACGCGATTTTCCCCCTTTTCCGAGGATTGGGTGGCGATGGAGACCCTGGGCCGCCTGCACCTGGCCCATCAAGGCCCGCATCTGCACACGGGCTTTGCCAAGCTTTTCCTCGATGGCGTGCCGATTGCCCGGACAGCCGCATTTCATGACCCCTACCCCGGCCAGACCGGCCCGCATGACCCCGAGGCGATGCTGCTGATCAAGCCTGAGCGGCTGAACGCAGAAGTCACCGCGTTGGATGCGGCGGGCTATGTGGTGAAGATGCATGCCGTAGGTGACCGCGCGGTTCAGGCGGGGCTGGACGCGATTGCGGAGGCGCGGGCGGCAAATGGACCATCCGGGCTGCGCCATGAAATCGCCCATGCCAATTTCATCGCCCCCGCCGACCTGCCACGCTTTGCGGTGCTTGACGCTGTGGCCGAGGTGTCGCCCAAACTCTGGATGCCGAACCCGGTGACGGCAGGCCAGCGGCAGGTTCTGGGCGATGCGCGGGCGGACAGCTGCCACCCGATCCGCAGCCTTCTGGCGGCGGGGGCCGAGGTGATCTATGGCTCGGACTGGCCGGCGGCCGCCTTGGATGCAAACCCCTGGACCGGTCTTGCCGGGATGCTGTCGCGGTCCGATCCAACCGGCACCTATCCCGGAACGGTCGCTGCAGACGAGGCGATCACACTGGATCAGGCGCTGCCCCTCTTCACCCGCAACGGGGCACGGGCGCTGGGGCTTGAAGGGCAGACAGGCGTGCTGGCGCCGGGTGCCCTGGCCGATATGATCGTGCTGGAGCGCCCGCTTGACGGCCTGAGCCCCGAAGCGATTGCCACGATCCGCCCCGAGGCAACGCTATTTGGCGGTCAACTGGTGCATGGCGCGCTTTGATCGGCGCGCGTCACCCTTGCAGTTCCGAAAAAACGCAAGACCACAGGGCAAAGGCATCGCCCCCAAGCGTCTGGCTGTCGCGCAAGACAAGGCGGGGGGCTTCGGCAAGCGTCTTGAGACCCAGCGCGCCAAGGGCCGGGCGGCCATCGGCTCCGATCAGGGCGCCGGCGTGATAGGTGGCCAGATCGTCGATCAGGCGGGCGCGTATCAGGCTCGCGGCAAGCTGGCCGCCGCCTTCGCACAGGATGCGCGTCAGCCCTCGCCCTGCAAGGGCCTGAAGTGCGGCGGTGGGATCCACCTCTCCGCCGGGGGCTGTGGCAACTTCGATCAGCGTTGCGCCCGTGGCCGTCCAGGCCGCGCGGGCGGTTTGTGACGCGGCGGCGGTGTGGACCATCCAGACCGGCGTCTGCCGGGCCGTCTGACCAAGCCTGCTGGTCGGCGCATGCGACAGGCGACTGTCCAGCACGATGCGTAGGGGCTGCCGAGCTGCGCCCAGGTCGCGCACGGTCAGGTCGGGATCATCGGCGCGGGCGGTCCCTGCCCCCACCATTACCGCATCATGGGTCAGGCGTAACAGGTGCGTATGGCGACGCGCGGCAGGCCCGGTGATCCAGCGCGATTCCCCTGTGGCGGTGGCGATGCGGCCATCCAGCGTGGTGGCAAGCTTCAAGGTTACGAATGGCAGATTACGCGAGATGCGTTTGAGAAACCCGGCATTGATCCGGCTGGCCTCGGCGGCCAGAACGCCTTCGGTCACCGCAATTCCGGCGGCGCGCAGCATGGCATGGCCCCGGCCCGCAACACGCGGGTCCGGGTCGGTCAGGGCGGTGACGACGCGGGCGACCCGGGCGGCGATCAGGCCTTCGGCGCAGGGCGGGGTCTGACCGTGGTGGGCGCAAGGTTCCAGCGTGACATAGGCGGTCGCGCCTTGCGCCAAGGCGCCCGCCTGGGCCAGCGCGCCGGTCTCGGCATGGGGGCGGCCACCGGGTTGCGTCCAGCCACGCCCGACGATCAGGCCATCCCTGACCAGCACGCAGCCAACCGCCGGGTTCGGCCAGACAGCACCAAGGCCCCGCGCCGCAAGGCGCAGGGCATGGGCCATATGGGCCCGGTCTTGATCAGGGTCGCTCACTCTTCCGGGTTTGCGCCGGGGCGCAATTCGCTTACAAAGCGGTCAAAGTCATCTGCCGCCTGGAAGTTCTTGTAAACGCTGGCAAAACGCACATAGGCCACAGTGTCGATCCGCGCGAGGCTTTCCATGACAATCTCGCCGATGGTCTTTGACGGAATGTCGGTGTCACCCAGGCTTTCCAACCGCCGCACGATGCCGCTGATCATCTGATCGATACGGTCGGGGTCGATGGGGCGCTTCTGCATGGCGATGCGGATTGACCGCTCAAGCTTTGAGCGATCAAAATCCTCACGCTTGCCAGAGGATTTCACAACAACAAGGTCACGCAACTGCACTCGTTCATAGGTGGTGAAGCGGCCGCCGCATGCGGGGCAAAAACGACGGCGGCGGATAGACACATGGTCCTCAGCCGGGCGACTGTCTTTCACTTGCGTATCGACGTTCCCGCAGAATGGGCAGCGCATCGGCTCCCTCCTTGCTTGTTATTATCTGTCCTGCCTCAAGCCCGGGGGTGTGCCCCCGTGATCTTTGGGCAACTATAGGGGGGCACACGCTATGTCGGGTAGCGGAAAGTGGCCGATACCGCATCTGGGGGCAAACCTGTTGCGGGCAAGACTCAGGTGCCGGAGACGGGAAAGGCCCGAAACCTTGTGGGTTTCGGGCCTTTCTTAAACGATTTCAAGATATTGCAGAAAACATTGGGTTACGCCCAACCAGTTCCGGCCTTAGAAGAAGGCCTGCAGCCCAGTGATGGCGCGCCCCAAGATCAGGGCATGAACGTCATGGGTGCCTTCATAGGTGTTCACGGTTTCCAGGTTCACCATATGGCGGATGACCTGATAATCTTCCTGAATGCCGTTGCCGCCGTGCATGTCACGCGCCCAGCGTGCCGCATCCAGCGCCTTGCCGCAGTTGTTGCGCTTGATGATCGAGATCATCTCAGGCGCGGCGTTGGCCTCATCCAAGAGACGCCCGACACGCAAGCTGGCCTGCAGGCCAAGCGAGATTTCGGTCATCATATTGGCGAGTTTCAGCTGATAAAGCTGGGTCTGAGCGATGGGCTTGCCGAACTGCTTGCGGTCAAGGCCATATTGGCGGGCGGCGTGCATGCAAAACTCAGCCGCTCCCATGACGCCCCAAGAAATGCCGTAGCGCGCGCGGTTGAGGCAGCCGAAGGGGCCCTTCAGACCCTCGACATTCGGCAAGAGCGCGTCTTCGCCAACCTCGACATTGTCCATCACGATCTCGCCGGTGATCGAGGCGCGCAACGACAGCTTGCCGCCGACCTTGGGAGCCGTCAGGCCCTTCATGTCCTTTTCAAGAACAAAGCCCTTGATCTTGCCGCCATGCGCTTCGGATTTGGCCCAGACCACGAAGACATCAGCAATGGGCGCGTTCGAGATCCACATCTTAGCGCCGTTCAGCACATAGCCATTGGCCGTTTTCTTGGCCACGGTCTTCATGCCGGCGGGGTCCGAGCCCGCATCGGGTTCGGTCAGACCAAAGCAGCCGATCCATTCGCCAGTGGCGAGTTTCGGCAGGAATTTCTGGCGCTGCGCTTCGGTGCCATAGGCGTAGATCGGATACATGACGAGCGAGGATTGCACCGACATCATCGACCGATATCCGCTGTCGACGCGCTCAACTTCGCGCGCGATCAGGCCATAGGCGACGTAAGACGCGCCCAGCCCGCCGTATTCCTCGGGCACAGTCACGCCCAGCAAGCCCATCTCACCCATTTCACGGAAGATCGAGGGGTCGGAGGATTCCTCACGAAACGCCTTGATGACGCGGGGTTGCAGCTTGTCTTGGGCATAGGCGCGGGCGGCGTCGCGCAGCATACGCTCTTCGTCGGTCAGCTGGTCGTTCAGGCGGAAGGGGTCTTCCCAATCAAACCCGCCCAGATCGGGGGCATCCTTGGCTTTCAGCTTGGGGGTGTCGAGCATCGGTACATCTCCTGAAACAGCATGAGCTTTGCGCAAGTCTATTGCACGAATCTGCTCAAGCCGCTAGCGAAACAGGGACAGAATTTCATGAGGAAAACTCATATGCTGGTTTCGCGTCGCTATCTGCCTTCAATGCCCTCACTCTTGGCCTTGGAGGCGGTGGACCGTCTGGGCAGCGCCTCGGCAGCGGCCGAGGAGTTGAAGCTGACCCAAGGCGCGGTCAGCCGACAGTTGCAGGTTTTGGAGGGGCAATTGGGTGTCGCGCTCTTCATCCGCGAGAAGCACCGGTTGCGGCTGACCCAAGGGGCGCGGGACTATTGCCGCGAGGTGCGGCGGATGCTGCAGGGGATTGGTCAGGCGACGCTGACTTTGCGGGCCAATCCGGGGGGTGGGGCGCTGAACTTGGCCATTCTGCCTGCCTTTGGGATGCATTGGCTCGCCCCGCGTCTGGCGCGCTTTGCGGGCCAGCATCCGGAGGTGACCGTGAACCTGTCCACGCGGCTGAAGCCCTTTGCCTTTGAGAGCACGCAGTTCGACGCGGCAATCCATTACGGGCGGCAGGACTGGCCGGGGGTGGAGTATCTGCCCTTGATGCAAGAGGAGATGCTGGCGGTGGCCGCGCCCGCGCTGGTGGCGGCCGCCCTGCCCCGGGCGGAGGATGTGCTCACGCTCCCCCTGTTGCAATTGGAAAGCCGCACCGGGGATTGGGGCCGCTGGCTGGCCCATCACGGGCTGCCAAGCCTGCGCCCCCCGGCGATGCTGTTTGACCAGTTCGCCACCATGATGCAGGGCGCGATCCATGGGCTGGGCGCAGCCCTGATGCCGACCTTCCTAATCGAGCGCGATCTCGAGGCGGGCCGCTTGGTGCCGATCTTTGGCGGGCCGATTGCCTCGGCTGGAAGCTACCATCTGGTCTGGCCCAAGGAGAGCCCGGCCCGCGCGCCGCTGGTCAGTTTTCGCGCTTGGCTAGCGGGTGAGATCAGCCTGTGATGCGGGCCGCAATCGGCGCAGGATAATCGCTGCCGAACATGATTTTCAGCATGGCATGGGCCATGGCCCTCATATCCGCATCGCCGCCCCGCGCCATCTGCCGCGCCTGATCACGGGCGGCGGACAGCCCAGCCCCGATGAGAGGCACCGAAGAGGTGTTGGCACGGCCGGGGGTAGCGGTCAAGGCGGCGATACTGGCCAGCAGAGTGCGGCCCGCCATGGGCATGTGGCACCGTGACTGGAAACGGGAAAGGGCAGATACTTTTGACCATATTCTGCGTCATTCTGGCTTGAAAAGCTGCATAAAACTGCGAGGGTAGCGGCGTAAACCTGCACGAAAGCTGCTGCCCATGACCACCCCTGCCGAGCTTGTCGCCTATTTGGCCCGCCACCCCGAGACGCGGTTTGTCGATGCGGTGCTCTATGATCTGTGCGGCACGGCGATTGGCAAAAGAGTGCCGGTGCGCGATGCGGAAAAGCTATGGTCATCAGGTGTGGCCTTCTGCGCCGGAATCACAACGCTGGATGCTTTGGGCTCGTGTTGGGATGTGAACGGCATCGGCTTTTCCGATGGTGACCCTGACGCCACCAGTTACCCCCTGCCCGGCACATTGGTGCCTGTGCCTTGGGCCGAAGTGCCGACGGCGCAGGTGCAAATCGCACCCGCCCCGCCCGAAGGGGAGGCCGCGTGGTGGTTTGATCCGCGCGCGATCCTTCAGGCAGTGGTGGCGCGCTTTGCCGAACTGGGTCTGCGGCCCGTGGTGGCCAATGAGTTGGAATTCTACTTCATCGACCCAAAGCGCAACGACAAAGGGCGCATTTCCCCTGCCCTGCCCGCTCGCTCAGGCCGCGCGCCCGAGGCGCCGCGCGTCTTGGCCTTTGACAAGCTGGATGAATGGGCAGGGATCTTGGCCGAGATTGATGCGGCCTGCATCGCTCAAGGCGTGCCTGCAGGGGCGGCCACGGCGGAATACGGCGGGGCGCAGTTTGAGGTGAACCTCGCGCATCTGGATGGCCCGGTGCTCGCCTGCGACCACGCGCTGATGTTGCGCCGGATCGTCAAGGGGGTGGCGGCCAAGCATGGGCTGGAGGCGACCTTTATGTCCAAGCCCTTTGCCGATCAATCCGGCTCGGGGCTGCATGTTCACGCCAGCCTGATCGATACGGCAGGGCGCAATATCTTTGACGAAACCACGCCGGATGGCGACCGGATGCTTGGCCATGCGATTGCGGGCCTGCAAGCCACCACCTATGACGCGATGGGATTTTTCGCGCCGAATATCAACGCATACCGTCGCTTTGCCGCCAATCAGTTCGTGCCGGTGAACACAAGCTGGGGGATCAACAACCGCTCCGTCTCGTTCCGAGTGCCGATGGGCGGCGGCCGGGCGCGACGGATTGAGCATCGCATCGCCGGGGCCGATGCGAACCCCTATCTCGTGATGGCGGCGATGCTGGCGGGGTTCCATCATGGGATTGCCAACAAACTCGCGCCGACCCCACCTTCGACCGGCAATGCGGGCGAAGAGGCGGACCCCGAGATGCCCTTGCGCCTGTGGACTGCGCTAGACCGGCTGGAAGGATCGGCCCTGATGGCCGAATATTTTGGGCCGCGATATCCGTCGGCCTATGCCGCGATCAAACGGGCCGAGTTTGAGGCCTTTCTGGCCAAGGTGCTGCCGCGCGAATACGACTGGTATCTCTAGCATGGCCGATGTCGTGATCTTGGGCGGCGGATTGGCGGGCACAATGGCCGCGCTGGCCTTGGCCGACCGGGGCCTGAGCGCGACCATCGTCGAGGCACGCGGGCGGCTTGGGGGACGCGCCTTTTCACGGGCGCTGCCGGGCGATGCGGGGCCGCCGGTGGAGTATGGCGGCAGTTGGGGTGCGCCGCATCATCACCGGCTGCAAGCCTTGGCCGCAAGGCTGGGTATCGGGCTGATCCCGCGCGCAGACCTGGTTGCGCAGGCGCATGAACCAGCGACCGAAGATGGCGCCCATGCAAAGGCCATGGCGCAGTGGCGGGCCGACGCTTCGGCGGCTGACCCGCGCGTGCTGTCCATGACCGTGGCCGCCTATTTCGACGACCGGGGATTTCCCACATCGGCCCGGCGCGAAATTTTGGCGTGGTGGACCATCTCAGGCGCAACCGATCCGGGCCTTGGGTCGATCGGCATGCTGATGTCGCCTGCCTTGGCCAATGGCTTTGGCTACAAGCTGAATGAGCTGGCCTATACGATCGCAGGCGGCGTTCAGGGGCTGGCAGAGGGCGCGACACGGGTCAGCGGGGCGAAGGTTCTGCTGTCCTCTCCCGCCGAAAGGTTGACACAAGAGGCCGAAGGCGTACGGCTGCAACTCGCCTCGGGGCGCGAGATAGCGGCGCGGGCGGCGATTGTCGCCCTTCCGATCAATGTGCTGGGGCAGATCCGCTTTGATCCCCCCTTGCCCGAAGCGGCGGCCAGGCTGCGTCGCAAGGGCCACGCCGGGCGGGTGGTGAAGGTCTTGATCCGCGCCAAGGGCATCGCGCCCGGAAGCCTTGTGACGGGCGAGGCAGCGGGTTTGCGGTTCTTCTGGGCCGATCACCTGCGGGCAGATGGCAGCACGCTGGTCGTGGCCTTTGCGCTGGCGGGCGACATGGCCGAACCCAGTCCTGCGCAGGCGCGTGCCGCCTTGGCCTTGGCCTTCCCGGGGGCCGAGTTTCTCTCGGCCGATTGGCATGACTGGCAGGCCGATCCCTTTGCCCTCGGAGTCTGGGCCGGACCCTACGCCGAGATCGAAGGCCTGCACGCCGCCCAGCATTGGGGCCCCTTTGGCCGCATCGCCTTTGCCGGATCGGATATTGCGCCGGAAGAGCAGGGCTGGTTTGAAGGGGCCTTGGCTTCGGCCGAAAAGGCGGTGAAAGCTTTGGCTGAAACCGTCTTGAGCACATGACACACGGAGAACAGGCATGAAGATCGGTGACGTCAGCTTTTGGTATGCCGATATGGGCCTACCCCAAACCCACCGCCCGGCCCTGTCAGGGGATACATCGGTGGATGTGGCGATCATTGGCGCGGGGTTCACCGGGCTATGGACCGCTTGGTATCTGATGAAGGAAAAGCCTGATCTCAAGGTCTTGGTCATCGAAAAGGAATTCGCCGGGTTTGGGGCCTCTGGCCGCAATGGCGGGTGGTGCATGGGCACCTTTGCGTGGAAGCACGACGCCTATGCCGCCGCCACCTCGCGTGAGGCGGTTCTGGAAATGGTCAAGGATCTCGAGGCGACCGTGCCCGAGATCACGGCGGTCTGTGCGGCCGAAGGGATTGACGCTGACATCATCCCTTCGGAAGAGATGATGGTAGCGACCATTCCGGCGCAATTGCAGCGCATGAAAGAGGAAATCGCCCATCGTCGCGCCTGGGGTGACGGGCACCGCGCACGTGAACTGACCGCGCAAGAGGTGGCGCAGCGGATCCATATTCCAGGCGTGCTCGGCGCCATGGTGGTCTCGGGCATGGCACGGGTGCAGCCGGCAAAACTGGTGCGCGGGCTGGCCGAGGCGGTTGAACGCAAGGGCGCAACCATCGTTGAGGACACCGAGGTGATTGCTTACGATGCGGGGCGTGTGACCACCAACCGGGGCGTGGTGCGCGCGCCGATCATCCTGCGCTGTACCGAAGGTTTCACTGCCGGGATCAAGGGGCACAAGCGCGACTGGCTGCCCCTAAACTCGGCCCAGATCGCCACGGTGCCCTTGCCGCCTGAGGCTTGGGCCAAGATTGGCTGGGACGGGCATGAGCTGATCGGCGATATGAAGAACGCCTATTGCTATTGCCAGCGCACGCGCGAGGGCCGCATCACAGTGGGGGCGCGCGGGGTGCCCTATAAATTCGCCAGCCAAATGGACCGCAACGGCGCGCCGGATGCCGAAACCATCCGCCGCCTGACCGCCATCCTGCACGAACACTTCCCCGAAGCCGCCAAATACCCCATCGAACACGCTTGGTGCGGCGTCATCGGCGTGCCGCGCGACTGGTGCGCGACGGTGGGCTTGGATCGTGACACCGGCCTTGGCTGGGCGGGAGGCTATGTGGGTGTCGGGGTCTCCACCTCGAACCTCGCGGGTCGGACGCTGGCCGATCTCGCCTTGGGCCGCGAGACGCGGATCACCCGCCACCCATGGGTCAATCGCCGTGTGCGGCAATGGGAGCCTGAGCCCCTGCGCTGGCTCGGGGTACATCTGATGTACAAGCTCTTGGCGCTGGCCGACCGCCGCGAGGCGCGGCTGCGTGGCAAGCCCTCGCGCTTTGGAGCGCTGGGCAATTGGATCACCGGGCGGCATTGAGGGCGCGCGTTTTCGCCACTAAATCGAAAGGCCCGCGCGATGCCCGGGCCTTGTCGGTTCAGACCGCCTCTTCCAGCGCTGTTGCCCGGCGGGCATCATTTTCGCGCGCGGCCTCGATCTTGGCTTTGCGGCGTCGGTTGATCTCATACCAGATCGCGAAGATCAACGTGAACATGATCATCAGGAATGCCAAAGCGTTGATCGTGGGCGTGATCCCCGTCCGCACTTTCGAGAAGACATAGACCGTCAAGGTGTCCGCACCGCCCCGGGTGAAGAGGGTGACGTTGAAATTCTCGATCGACTGGAAGAAGGAAATCGCAGCCCCTGCGCCCAATGCCGGGTAAAGATGGGGCAGAAGGATGCGCCGCATGACCTGTGCATGGCTCGCGCCAAGGTCCAAAGCCGCCTCTTCCAAGCCGTGGTCAAAGCTCTGCAACCGCGCCAAGACCAAGAGCATCACGAAGGATGCGATATAGCTGACCTGGCCAAGGACCGAGAGATGCAGGCCAGATCCGATGGAAAACTGGTGCCAAAACAAAAGCGTCGAGATGCCGATCACGACGCCAGGAATCAGGATCGGCGCGACCATCAGGCCGTAAAGGATCCCCCGAACCCGACCGTTGACCGAATTGACCAGAATGGCCCCCGCTGTGCCAATTGGAACGGCCAAGGCCACAACAGCAAGCGCCACCCAGACGGTGTTCAGGATCGCGCCCCAGATGCGGTTGTCGTTCCATAATTCGACAAACCACCTGGATGTAAGCCCTTTCCACGGCATTACGGTTGGCAGTTTGCTGTCGTTGAACGCCGCCCCAGCCATAACGACGAGGGGAAGCATCAGGTAAAGCAGGAAGGCCGCCATGTAGATGTGGCCGAGGAGTTTGCGGTTCAGTTGCATGCTCCCCTCCTTATCTAGCGATGTCGGAAAGGGAGACGCGGAAAAGCCGCATCGCCGCAATGACGGCCACGGTGCAGAACAGAAGCAGCATGAAGGCAAAGGCCGCGCCAGTGTTCCAATCCTGCCCTTCCAGCATGATGCCCTGGATAGTCTGGGTGAACCAGTTGCCCGTGGTCGAGTTGATGATCGCGGGCACGAGGAGCGAACCTGCCGAGAGCATAAAAACCATCACCGACCCCGAAGCGATGCCGGGCTTTGAATGCGGCAATACGATCCGCCAATGCACCCGCCACCAAGGCGCGCCCAAATCCTCGGCTGCCTCCAGCTGGTTATTGTCCAAGGATTGCATGGAGTTATAGATCGGGAAGACCATGAAGAGGACATAGGCATAGACCAAGGTCACCACGACCGGGCTATAACCATCGACCCAGCGGATCTCTTTCTCAATCGCGCCCAGGGCCATCAGGATGGCGTTCAGCGGACCTTTCAAGGTCATGATGATGAACCAAGCGAAGGAGCGCAGGACCTCGGACACCCATAGGGGCACGAAGAGGAGGAGGAAAAGCGTGGGCAACGAACGGTTGCTGACGACCTTCGCCAGATAGAAGCAAAGAGGATAGGCCAGAAGGAAGGCAATCAGCGTCACCATCCCTGAATAGATAATAGTCAGAACAAAGACCTTTACCCGGGCGGGAATTTGAAAACTGAGGCCGAAACTGCTGAAATCGACTGGATTCCCAAGGATCTGCGCATAGTTGCCCAAGGAATAGGTATCCTTCGGACCGCCTATATCAACGACCGGCAGATAGGGGCGGAAAGATGCCTCCAGAAGTTTGAAATCAGGCAGGATCACCAGAACCAACAGCCAGAAGGCCGTCAGGCTCACAATCATGAAGGTCAGGCCTTTCCCGTAGCGGCGATAAAGCTGCTCCATGGCTTAGGCTCTCGTCACATTAGCGTCCGGCAAGATTGCCGCGTTCTTGGCGTCAAAAGCCATATGCATCGCCGCACCGGTTTGGGGCAATGCGCCCGTACCATCGTTCCGGATCTCGGCCATCAGCGTGGTCCCACCTTCGGTGACGGCGTGGACGGAAATGAAATTGCCCTCAAAGGCCACTTCGCTCAGCGTCACGGGCACCGAATTCTCGGCGCCGGGCTTGTCCGAAAGCGTCATGAACTCGGGGCGTACATAGAGCTTGCCTGTGGTCACGCCCTCCGCGATCCTTGCGCGGAAAGGACCAAGCGCGGTCGAGAACGCGGCCACCCCATCGGCGCGAGTACCAATCTCGCCCACCATGATGTTGTTTTCACCAACGAACGAGGCCACGAAGCCATTGACCGGGTTGTTGTAGATCTCCCGCGGGTTCGACACCTGTTGCAATCGCCCCTGGCTCATGACGCCGACGCGGTCGGACATGGCCAAAGCTTCGCCCTGGTCATGAGTGATGTAGATAAAGGTCACGCCGGTCCGCTTTTGAATCGCCCGCAACTCCGCGCGCATGTGTTGGCGCAGCTTAAGGTCAAGCGCGGAAAGGGGTTCGTCCAACAGCATCACGGCAGGCTCTACCGCGAGCGCACGGGCAATCGCCACGCGCTGCTTCTGGCCGCCGGACAATTGACTGACCATCTTATCTGCGCTGTCTGGCAGATCGACGAGGGCCAAAAGCTCCTCAGCTTTCCTCCGGCGCGTGGCTTTGTCCACCCCGCGCACTTCCAAGCCAAAGGAGATGTTTTCCCAAATAGGCATCAGGGGAAAGAGGGCGAGGTTTTGGAAAATCAGGGCGGTCGGACGCTGGTTCGGGCGCTGGCCGAGCACATCCTCGCCACCGATCCGGATCACGCCCTTGGTTGGATCGGTAAAGCCCGAGATCATCCGCAGGATCGTCGTCTTGCCGCAGCCCGATGGCCCGAGGAACGAAAAGAACTCGCCCGGCTGGATCGTGACATTCACATGATCTACGGCCCGAAAGCTGTCAAAGTCACAGCACACATTGTCCAGTTCAATCCCCGCACTCATCGAATGCAATTCCCCCGTTAGTCGTTTTTGTTCTGAAGGGCTCTTGGATAACCCCAAGGCCCGACTCGTTTCCCAAAGCCAGTCTAGGCTTGCTACAGGCCACAGTCACGGGCATTTATCGGCATGAAAAAAGCGCCGGGCGACATCCCGGCGCTTCCTTTGATATCGGGCGATCAGGACGCCTTATACTTGTCGGAGTATTCGTTGCGCTTGGCCACGAAATCGGCCGACTGATCCGGCCACCACCACAGTTGTGCAAGCTTAGCATCATCGAAGGCCGAGTTGTAATAGGCCGCAACATCCGGGCTCATCTTTTCAGCGCCGCCCTTGCCGACCGGGTTCGACGAAAAGGCGGTTGCCCACATAGCCGAGCCTTCGGCGCTAGAGACCCACTTCGCCAGCTCATGAGCCTGCTCCACGTTGACAGCGTTCTTCATCAGCATGAAGCCCTGGTGCCAAGCGAAGGCGCCTTCGGTCGGCGCAGCGTAGCCAAAGCCGTCGTTGCGCAGGTTGTAGCCGGTCGAATCCCAGCACAGGCCCAGCGTCGCGCCGTTGGCGACAAAGCCGGCATTGGCTTCGTTTTCGCCCGACCACCACTGAACGACGTTGCCCTTGGACTTAACGGCCTCGGCCAACGCCATGTCCCAAAGAACCGTCATCTTATCCAGATCGGTGTAGCCTTCGATCCACGGGAAGGGAAGCTTGCCCTGAACTTCCAACAGACGGCCCATTGCTGTCAGTGCCGAGCGTGGGCGCAGCGTAACCTGGTTTGCAGGATCGAAGAGTGCTGCCAACGAGGGCGGATCACCCAGAACAGCCGCTTCCTTGTTATAAACTAGCGCCTCGGTGCCCCAGTTGCCGGGAACGTAAAGAAGGTTGCCCTCTTTGCGCGAACGCTCACCCGCTGCACCGTCGGCGAGGCCGGGGAGGTAGTTGCTCATCATAAGCTTCGATTCATCCCAAGGCGCGACGATACCGTTGGTGAAATACTGGTCGACCGTGTCGATGGTCGGTTCGATCATGTCGATGCCGCCAGCTTCTGCCGCCACTTTCGCATTGGCGAAAATCGTGTCGTTGTCGGGGGCTTCGGAAAAGTTCACCTTGATGCCGGTTGCAGCGGTAAAGGCCGGGAACACGGTTTCAAGGAAGGCCGGATAGCCGGCCCAACCGGTGAAGTTCAATTCACCCGACGAGGCCAAAGCTTTATGCGAGATGATGGCCGGAGCAGCAAAAGCGCCAACGCCACCGGCGGTGCGCTTCAGAAAGCTGCGACGGTTTAGGGTAGAGAGGGTTTTGGTCACGGAAGTCTCCCTTGTTGTTCCGGTCATCCGGAAGGTTTCCCGGGGCCAGCGATGCCAACCCCGTCATTACGCAAGCTATATGGGAGTTAGTTGACAAATTTGCGACAGTGCCAGCCACAACCCAAGCGTACCGCCGGATTAGGCCCCGAGAAACGCGCCCTGTCAACTGAATGTCACAAAAGTCCGATCATATCTCGGAAAGCATGAGGGCCGTACCGATTCTCCCGGCGATCCAGTCAATTGGTCAGGATCAATTTGCCCTGCCGGGTGGTTCCCAACGCATAGACCTCACCATTGAGCGTGATCAGTGCAAGATGGCCACCCGCGGTCAGTTCGGTGGCGTCATGCTCGGGCAAGGCGGCAGGCTGTGTGGTGGTATGAAATGCGGCAGACGACACTTGTGCGGTCATGACGGGGCCCTTCGATCAATGCATTTGGGTGCAGGTCTTTAGCTGGCCTGAAGGGCTGGCTTCCCGATTACCTTATCAAAATAGTCGGAATTATAAACCGGAAAATCCTTGTCGGCAGACACGGTCCATTGAACTCGGCATCTCTTAGCGCGCCTCGTGGATCCCGACGGCCCGGCGATAGCCCCGCTGGCCATACAAAAGCGCATCAGGCTGGTCGGAAAGCTGCACCGCAGACACCTGACCGATCAGGACATGGTGGGTTTCCCACAGAAGTGCGGTCTTCAGGTTGCATTCGCAACTCGCAGCGGCACCGGACAAAAGCGGTTGCCCCCCTGCCCCGGCTGCCAGTCCACCCGATCAAACCGCGCCAGACCGGATTTGTCGCGGCCCGAGAAAATGTCGGAATGAACCTGCTGGCCCGCGTTCAAAAGGTTGGCGCAAAACGCCCGGTTTTGCAGGATCGCGGCGGCGGCCGGGCTTTGGTGGTGAATGCAGACCAGCAGCGACGGGGCTTCACCATCCACTGACACCGAGGTCATCGACGAAACGGTGACGCCGTGGCGCCCCCCCGGCCCGTCGGTGGTGATGACAGAAACGAAGGTGGCGGCGCGGGCCATGCCTTCGACAAAGGCTTGGCGCAGGTCTGGACGGTTTTCCATTGCGTCAGCCCAGATCGAAAAAGCGTTGCAGTTCCACGTCCGGCACCTTTTTGGCGAACTGGTCGTGCTGCGATTGGCGCGTGGCCGAGAAGGCATCGACAAAGCGGTCGCCAAGCCAGTCACGGGCAAACAGGCTTTCGCGCAGGCGGGCGATCGCCTCGGGCATGGAGCGGGCGTAATCGGCACCTTCCTGCGGGTTGGCGTGGCCGTTGCCCTTGACCTCGGGCTGCGGTTCGATCTTTTCGATAATCCCGGCGACACCGGCGGCAATGGTCGCGGCGGCGGTCAGGTAGGGGTTGGTATCGGCGCCCGGCAGGCGGTTTTCGACGCGCAACGACCCTGCATCATGGCCCACCACCCGGAAACAGGTGGTGCGGTTTTCATAGCCCCAGGTCAGGCCGGGCGGGGCAAAGGTGCCCGGCGCAAAGCGGCGATAGCTGTTCACGGTGGGCAGGAACACAAGGCTCATGTCGCCGATATACCTCTGCAAGCCGCCGATGAAGTGGCGGAAGGTCTGGCTCATGCCGTTCTCGCCCTTCGGATCATGGAACAGCGTCGCCCCGCCCGCATCCTTCATCGAGATATGCAGGTGGATGGACTGGCTGTCGGCGGTCTCGGTCCAGCGCGGCATGAAGGTGACGCTGCGGCCCTGCCGCAAGGCGAGCGCGCGGATGAAGTTCTTCAGAAGCACCAGTTGGTCGGCAGGCTCCAACCCCTGCCCTGCGCCGATGCAGGCCTCAAGGAACCCGCCGCCGATTTCCTCGTGCATCTTGGCAAGGTCGATCTTCAAAGGCCCGCACATGTCAGACAGCGCCTCGTACCATTCCTGCTGCACGGTTTGATACAGGATCAGGTCATGGGAGGCGTGCATGGTGGCGGTTTTGAGGTTACGATAGCCCTTTTCCCGTGCCGATTCAGGGGTTTCGTCGAACAGGGTATATTCCAGCTCCATCCCGTATTTCGGGTGAAGGCCATGGCTTGCCGCGCGGTCGAGAACCTTTTTCAGGATCGACCGAGGGCAAAGCTGCGCGGTGTCGCCGGAATAGTTGGTCAAAACCAATAGGTCATGGCCGGGCTTGGCCCAAGGGAGGCGACGGGCGGTCGCGGGGTCCACCACCAAGGGGTCATCGTGGAAATCCCCCGTCCCGTCGGTGACGCCGGGCATTTCCAGCATCTCGTCGGTCGGGTCCAGCGCCAACTGCGCCGGGGCCATGCCCATGCCGTTCTTCAAGATGCCTTTCAGGCTGGAAACCGACACCATCTGCCCGCGCAACAGGCCATTGGTGTCAACCAGCGCCACTGTGGCAAAGCGGCTGTTTTCATCCTGCAGATAGGTGTCAATGGCTGTGGCTTTGGTCATGGCGTTTCCCTGTTTCCTGTGTCGGGCCCTGTTCGCTCAGGGCTTGAAGTTCGGTCAGATCGCGGGCCGGATCGGTGGAATAGGCTTTTAGAAAAACCCGCAAACCGTTGCTGATGAAGCGGTGCAACTCGGCCCGGCTGGGCAAGTTGGTGGCGTCATGCAGCGCGCGGTTTCGCGGGGCCGATAGGATAAGGCCCCAAAGATCCTCGGCCGCAAGTTCGGCATCGTCAAAGGCAAGCCGCCCTTCGACACGCTTGGCCGAAAGATAATCCATCATCCCGCGCAGAACCCGCTCTGGACCTGCGGCCTGATAGGCGCGGCCGATCTCGGGAAAGCGCTGCGCCTCGCCAATGGTCAGCCGGGCAAGCGACAGGAAATCGGCACGCAGCACCGTGTCGGCATAGTGCCAGGCAAAGGCCCAAAGCTCGGGAACCAGCCCGAGCCCATCGGGTTCTTCACAGGCACCCAGCATGGTGTCGCGCTGTTCGACCATTATGGCGGTGAAAAGCTGTTCCTTGCCGCCAAAGTATTGATAAAGTGTCGGTTTCGACACGCCTGCCAAGGCCGCGATGGCATCCATCGACGCCCCCGAATAGCCCTGATCGGCAAAGACCTTCAAGGCCGCGTCCAGGATCCGGCGCTCTTTCAGTTGCTTGTTGCGGGCGCGCGGCGGCAGGGCGGTCATGGCAGGCGGGCCAGAAACGGGATCAGGGCGGCGTTATAGGCGGCGGGGCCTTCGACGTTGCAGACATGGCCGACACCCCCCAGCGTTTCATAACGCACGTCCGGGCGAGCGTTCTGCATCTGCGGGGCGGCATCCAGGATGCGGCCTGCGACGGCGCGGATTTCAGTGGGCGGCGCGAGCCGGTCATGTTCGCCTGTCATCAAGAGGCTGGGCATGGTCAGTTTGGAAAAATCAAACCGCTCCAATGGGTTGGTAAAGCAGATTAAAGCGTCGCGGTAGGTGTCGGCCGGGATGGCAGACATCGAGGCGAGAAGCTCGGCCTTGACGGCATCAGAGGCCGTCGGCCCGGTCAGCACCTTGACCACGGCGGGGGCGAAATCGGCGGGCACTTGGCCCGCGTTGAGCGGAACCTCGCGGCTGACACGGAAAGCCTCGCGTTCCTCGGGGCCTGCCTCGGACATGCCGGTGCAGCCGCCCGAGAGGACCAGTCCTGCCAGCATCTCGGGGTGGCGCATGGCGAAGGACGTGGCGATCCATGAGCCATAGGAAAGACCGACGAGCGCCAGCTTCTTCGCTCCGAAATGCTGCATCACCCGAAGGATATCATCGCAGTAATCGTCGACGGTGGATTGCTGAAAGCCCAGCGTAGATGAGCCATATCCCCGCAGGTCCATGGCGCAGGCGGTCATGACATGGCCGGCCTGTTCCACCTGCCGCGCCCAGTTCTTGCGGCTCCCGCCAATGCCATGCAGGAACAGCGCCAGCGTGTCGCCCTTGCGTCCCGTATGCGTCAGGGCAAGGTTCGGGGTGCCTTGCAGAATCGTATCCGTGAGGAGCAAACCGGGCAGGTCGGCATGGGCCGGCAAGGCCCCCTGCCCCGCGCGGGCAAGAATTGCCTCGATCCCGGCTTCGAACACTGGGGCGGTGCCCTTGGCAATCTCGGCCGCCCTTGGCCCCGGCGCATCGATCTCGGCCGTCCAGGTGATGACCGACCCGCCCGCCTCGCGCGGGGAGATGGTCAGGCGGGCGTTGTAGCGGGTGGCGCCCCGGATGCCTTCAAGGTGGGTATAGGCCAGCGTGTAATCGCTGTCCGAAAGGTAGGTGAGTTGTTCGGCATAGACGGTATCTTCGCCATGGGCGGTAAAGCGGCGGATGACTGCGCCCTTGTTGCCCTTTTCCTCGCGGATCGTCGCAAGGAAGGGATGCCACAGCCCGCAAAAATCGCGGGCCGTAGGCCAGATGGCAGCGGGCGGCTGATCGGCCCGCGCCATGACATGAACCGTCTCGCGCCCCATCAGCGCAAGGCCCGCAGGCTGCCGGAATCGCCGCGCCAGAGCGAGTTGCGCGCACCGCCCTCGTCGCCGGGGGCGTTGTCCAGCTCGTCCATTTCATAAAGCGCCAGAACGCCGATGTAATCCTCCATGATTTCAGAGGTATAGGGCAGCATCAGCGCCCCGCAGCGGCTGTCGCGATACATCCGTTCAAGGGGCAGAGAGCGCAGCATCGACTGGCCGCCGCAGGTGCGGATGGCCATGGCGGCGATTTCCTGCACACCCTCCATAACGTTATACTGCGCGGCATACATCCGCATCACCTCGACCTTGCCGGGCATGCCCTTGGCTTCCGAAAACGCCTGCCACCAGAGCGCGCGCATATTGGCAAGGCGGGCATACATCTTGGAAACCGCCACCCGTTTGGTCGCATACATGCGCCGGTCAATCGGCGGCTGGCCGGGGATGCGGCCTTGCAGATAGGCCACGGTGAAATCATAGGCCCCTTGGGCGACCCCCATATAGGTGGGGCTAAGGGTCGCCATCATATGCGGCCAATTGGGCAGGGTTTTCCCGAAGATGCCGTTGGGCATCAGCAGGTCATCTTCGGTGACAAAGACATCCTTCAGGATCAGATCGCGCGAGTTGGTGCCGCGCATGCCCAGGGGGTCCCAATCGCCCTTGACCGTCAGGCCGGGGGTGTCCTTGTGGACGACGAACAGCACCGTGTCCTCATGCCGGGGTTCCTGGCCTTCAAACACCTCGGTGCAGACGATGGTGTAATAATCGCAATAGCCTGCAAGTGAGGCGAATTTCTTAAACCCATTGATTTTCCAGCCGCCTTCGACCTTGCGGCATTGGGTCTGATTGGGCTTTGACGTCCAGTTCTGCCCGCCTTCCGAGATCGGCTGCGAATAGATCGCGCGTTCCTTCGTCGCCCGGCGGAACTGACGCTCGCGCAGGGGGGCGAAGGCGGCTTTCTCCTCGGCCGTCAGGTTCGGCATGTCATACATGAAGCGCGACCAGGCCATGGACGAGTTGTGCATGTTGAAGGTCAGCGCGGTCGCGCCGCAATACTTGGCGATTTCAGCCCCCACCATGGCATATTCGCCCATGGAAAAACCCCAGCCGCCAAACTCTTGCGGGATCGACAGGCCAAGGAAACCGGCGTCGGCCAGGTCCTTGTAATTCGCGGTCGGGAAGGAGGCCTCATCATCAACCGCCTTGGCGCGGGCGGCAAACTCCGGCCCCATGGCATTGATCTTGTCGAGAGCGGCAAGGACTTCGGGGCGGATGCGGGAAAGGTCGTAGTAATCGGCGGGGGTGCTCATGAGATGCTCCGAAGGATTATAGGGCAAGCGCGCCTTGCAGCACGCCGGATTTGACGACGATCTTGCCGTCAAGGGCGATGGTGCAGTTGCGCATCGGCAGGTCGAAATGGCCCAGCGTATAGCGCCCGGCATATTGGTTGGCACCGGTGGACCACAGGAAGCTGCCGGGAAGGGCGCGGAACTCCACCGCCTGCATGTCGCGCTTGTCATACATCGCGGCCGAGACCCATTTCGCGCCGGGATGCACGCCCCAGCCGACATGGGAGATGCCATAGGCGTTCTTGTCCTCCCAAGCCTCCATGTATTCGCGGAAATGCAGCGCATCGATGCCGTCGCCCTTGATGGCAGTGAGGAAATCATTCTCGACCGTGCAGTCGATGCGGCTGGTCAGATAGGTCTTGAACGTCAGGTTCATGTCGCCCACGTCCATCACGATGCGGCCATTGACGGTGTTTTGGCCCGGAAAGGCCAGACACAGCCCGCCCGGCCAATGGGCCACAGCGCCGGGGGTCGTTCCGAAACCGGGGGTGCCGCCGCAGGGGGCATTGGTCAGATCTATTGTCAGATCGGTGCCCGCGGCAGAGGTCACGCGCATCTCGCGCGCCTCGCGCAGCATCTCGATGCCGATCTGCACGCGGGCGGCGTGTTCGGCCTTGGGTTCGGTGCGTTCCAGAATCTCGGGGTGTTCGTTGGTGATGACCAAAAGCCGCGCGCGGCCTGCGTCCTCAATCTCCGGCCATTCCGGGGCGTGGATCAGCCCTTCGACCGTGCAATCGACGATGATGTCTTGCAGTTTGAGCGCCTCGATCACCGCGCGGTTGCCTTGGATGGCCCAGCTTGTGCCGGTGGATTTCACCGGGACGGGCGCCACCTGCGGCGGGGTCGGCATCTGTATGATGCAGAATTCAGCCCCAAGGTCATAGGCGGCAAGCTCGCAAAGCTGCACCAGAACCGGGCGGGATTGGGTTTCGTGAAGGATGGCAAGCCGTGTCCCCTGCCCGATGCCATTCAGCGCAAAGACCCGGCGGAAGGCCGCAAGCCATTTGCCTTCGATCCGTTCTTGCAGCATGGCTTCCCCTTCGGTTTTCTTACTGACCGGTTTAGTAATTTACAGATTCAGGATTCTGTCAACATGGATTTTCGAAGATCCAGGCGTTTGCGAAACCGGGGGGAACACTGATTTTCGGCGAAAATCAGAAGCCCCGATTTTCGACGAAAACCGGGGCGAAAGTCGAACGATTTTAGGGGATTGGGGTCAGTCTTTGCCCTTGCCGGTCCATTTGGCCCATGTGGGCCGCGCGAGTTCAAAGGTGTCTTTCGACCGCACATAAGTGGAGCCAAAACTGCGCGCCACGAGGTTCAACCTGCCCGTATCGATATGGGCGCGGTCGGGGTTCAGCACGCAGTCATCGGCGACGTGAAAGCCGTGGATGCGGCCGATCATCACCGTCTGGTGCGGGCCGGTGACGACCGAGGCCAGCATCCGACATTCAAAGGCCACCGGGCTGCCCTTGATGCGCGGCGGCTTCACGGTGACGGAGGGCAGGGTTTCCAAACCGGCAATCTCCAACTCATCCACCCCGGGCGGGGCGTCCAAAGCGGTGATGTTCATCGCCTGCACCATCTCTTCGGGCACAAGGTTCACCACAAACTCGCCCGTCGCGTGGATATTGGCGGCGGTGTCCTTGAAGCCGCGCCCGGTGTCGGACTGGATGCCGATCGCAATCGTCGGCGGGTCGGACCCCATGGCGTTGAAGAAGCTGTAGGGCGCGGCGTTGAGGCGGCCCTCGCGGTCTTGGGTCACCACCCAGGCGATGGGGCGCGGCATGATGGTGGCGGCCATCAGCTTGTAGGCGATGGGTTCGGCGGTTTTTTCAGCGCCCCAGAACATCAGATTTCCCTCACCGGCGTTTTCGCCCGCGTATCGACCGTCAGTTCAAATACATCGGGGCGGGCATAGTGGCCCGTCACGTCAAAGTCGTACTTGGCGCGGGGGATCTCGGCGGGATCAATGTCGGCATAAAGGATCGTCTCGCCGGAAAAATCGGGGCCAGCCAGCACCTTGCCCAAAGGCCCGATAATGGCCGATCCGCCGCGCATCATCACGGTGGACGGATCATCGCCTAGGGCGCTTTCATGGTCGGGGCCAAAGGCGGTGCGGGTGATGTATTGGCAGGCGGTCAGGACAAAGGTGCGCCCTTCCAGCGCGATGTGCTGCATGGTGGAAATCCATGTGTCGCGGTCATCCGCCGTGGGCGCGCAGTAAAGGCTAACCCCTTGATGATACATATGCATGCGAAGCGCAGGCATGTAGTTTTCCCAGCAGATCACCGCGCCCACCGTGCCGTAATCGGTCTTGAACACCGGCAGGGTGGAGCCATCGCCAAAGCCCCAGACAAGCCGTTCGCCCGCGGTGGGCATCAGCTTGCGGTGCTTGCCGACAAGGCCCTTGGCCCCGTCGAAATAAAGCACGGTGCAATACAGCGTCGCCCCGTCGCGTTCGATCACGCCAATGACGGCGAAAGCGCCGCTGTCCTTTGCCGCCTCGGTCAGGCAGGCAACCTCGGGGCCCTCAAGGTCGATGGCGGCGGCATGATAGCGGGCAAAGGCGGCGCGGCCTTCGGGCTTGCGCATGCCGATGGGGGCGCCAAAGCTTTCGCCCTTGGGATAGCCGCCGATCAACGCCTCGGGGAAAACGACAAGGCGCGCGCCCTTCCCCGCCGCATCCCGCAGGGCGCGGGCGGCCTTTTCGGCGGTGGCCATGGGGTCGGTGGGGATCGAGGCGATTTGCGCGACGGCGATTGTGACGGTCATGATGCGGTCCTTTTGCGGAAAGGACCGGGAGCGCTTCGCCCCCCGGACCCCCAGAGAGTATTATTGCCAAGATGAAATCAGTCGGGGGTGGAATTGACAACCGGGTGGCGCAAAGTGCCGATGCCTTCAACGCAAGCGACGACCGTATCACCGGGCCACATGAACTCTTGCGGGTCGCGCCCTGCCCCCACCCCTTCGGGCGTGCCCGAGGCGATGATGTCGCCCGGTTCGAGCGTGATGCCTTGGCTGATATCGGCGATCAGCTCATCGACCTTGAAAAGCATCTTGGCGGTGTTCGACCGCTGCTTTTCCACGCCGTTCACCGTCAGCCACAGGTCGAGCGTCTGCGGATCGGGGATTTCATCGGCGGTCACGATCACCGGGCCGAAGGGGGCATAGCTGTCCATCCCCTTGGACACGATCCACTGCCCAGCGCGGCGGTTGTCGCGGGCCGAGATGTCCAGCATGACGGAATAGCCAAACACATGTTTCAGCGCCGCCTCACGAGAAACACGGGTGGCGCGGGTGCCGATGATGACGGCCAGCTCCACCTCCCAATCCAGTTGCTGGGTGATCTTGGCGTTGTGCAGGATCGGCTCATCCGGGCCGATGACGGCGGTGGGGGGTTTGGAAAAGACTACCGGCTGTTTCGGCAGGGCGTCATTGGTATCCAGCGCCTTGGCGGATTCCATGACATGGTCGAGGTAGTTCAGCCCGATGCCAAAGATGTTCTTCCGGGGCCGGGGGATCGGCGCCAGAAGGCGCACATTGGCCAGCGCCGTGGCGGTGTGGATCGGAAAATCGCCATCCGCCTCATCCAGACAGGCTTGCAGCGCGTTCAGACCGGGGCGACCCGTGTCGATCAGGCCCAGCACGGTATCGGGCAGGCCCTCGCCGTAAGCCTCTCCCAAAGCGGCCACATCCACCACCAGATCATCCACGATCACGCCAAGGCGGGCGGCATCCTCGACCGAGGCGCGGTAAGTTACGATTTTCATTGGACTTCCTTACAAGATGGGCTGGTGGCCGTTGTTGTCGGCGAAGGCCTCTTCGCGATAAAGCGACAGGGCGCGCATGACAGGGATGTCAGATAGGCAGAAGAGGCAGGCATCATTCCGGTCATCCAGATTGACATGTTCATGCCAGGCCCAGGAGGGCACGCAGAAGATATCACGCTCGGCCCAATCAAATCGCTTGCCGTTGATGATGGAATAGCCGCGCCCCTTGGCGACGTGATACAGATAGCTGCCGGTGTGGCGGTGGGCCTTGGTATGCTCCCCCGCCCGCAGCATCTGCATCGAGGTGCCAAGCGTCCGCATCACCGGGCCGTTCGTCGTGGGGTTGACGTATTCCATCATCACCCCGTCAAAGGGGCTGCCCTCGGTGCAGGCGGCGTATTTCGTCAGCGCCGCATAGGTCGGCTCCCATTCATATTTGAACATCGGCGAATAGCCGTGCGACCACTTTCCGGTGGACGGCGTCAGCCCGGCATTGCCCCAGGTTTTCGTCATGTCATCGACCGCATAGCCGACGGCCTGATTAAGGTCGGGGTGAACTTCGTAAAAGTTCGCCTCCATTGCGTTGACAAAGGGGATATCCAACCCGTCCTGCCAAAGGCAGAGCGAGCCATCGGCCGAGACGCCATGTTCGTGCCAGGTGCCATTCGGGGTCAGCACAAAGTCATTCGCGCCAAGGGTCATCTTGTGGCCATCGACCACCGTATAGGCCCCCCGCCCTTCCATGATGAAGCGAATGGCCGATGCCGAATGGCGGTGGGCCGAAGCCACCTCTCCGGGGTTCACCACCTGCAACCCGGCGTAAATCCAACCCACGGCGGCGGCAACATCGGTCCGGCCGGGGTTATTGAGGTAAATCACCCGCCGCCCCGCCTTTTCCGGCGTGACAAGGTCAACCGAGCGGATCACATGGTCGCGCAGGTCCTTGTAGCGCCAGACCACCGGCACCGAATGCGACTTCGGCTCCCAAGGTTCGATCTTGTTGGCAACGGTCCAAAGCGCCCCGGCGTGATAGCGCTCCAGATCGTCATAATAGGACAGAAGTTCTGGCGTATCTTCGACATTGGCGCGACCAATGACATCTTCGCGGTGGTTTTCATGCGCTTTGGCCATGGGGGTTCCTCCCATCCGAAGGGTGCGGTTTGCAGGGCAGTCTGGCGAGAAATATTTTCGATGGCAAGCCGGATTTTCGAAAATCTTTGAATTGCTAAACACTCCTGTCCCGGCATAGTCTGGCCGACAAGGGCGCGGATTTGTGCCCTTTGGGGCCGAACCGATGACACTTGCCGAAAAAGCCTATGACGCCCTGCGCCGCGACATCGTCTCGGGCGCATTGAAGCCCGGCGCACCTTTGCGGATGGCGCAGCTTTCGGATCGTTATGGCATGGGCTTTTCGCCCCTGCGTGAGGCGTTGAACCGGTTGCAGGCAGAGCGGCTGGTGACCTCGGTCGCGCTCAAGGGGTTTTCGGTGGCGCCCCTGTCGATGGCCGAGATGTGGGATGCCAAGAACACCCGCATCCTGATCGAATCCCGCGCGCTGCGGCTGTCGATTGAACAGGGCGGCGACGAGTGGGAAGCGGGGATCGTCGGCAGCTTGCATGCGCTTTTGCTGCAAGCGGTGCGCGGCACGGCATCTGAAGCCGACGCCCGCGCGCTGGAGGCCCGCCACCACGCCTTTCACCACGCGCTGTTGTCGGCCTGCGGGTCGGGCTGGCTGATGGACTTCTTCCAGCGGCTTTATGTGGAAAGTGAACGCTACCGCCACCCGATGCTGGCGCCCCGGCCCGGAGAACCCGCCCGGGACGTGCAGGCCGAACATGAGGCATTGGCAAAGGCAACGCTGGCGCGCGATGCCGATCTGGCCTGCGCGCTTTTGGCCGATCATTACCGCCGCACGGCCCAGTGGGTTGAGCGGATGATGACGCGCCCTGGCCAGCAAGCAGACCCGGTCGGCGAACCGATTGCCGGGTCGGTGGATTGATCTTGACCGCTCTCGACCCTAAGCTGACCGCATGATCACGCAGAAGATGAAATATGCGCTCAAGGCGCTGTTGGTGCTGGCGGATGAGGCCGCCCGCCCGGCGCCCGAGGGGCTGACGATTGAAGAAATCGCGCGGCGTGCCGGGACGCCCAAGCGGTTCCTGGAACATATTCTGCTGGAACTGCGCAATGCGGGCGTGATCCGGTCAACGCGGGGGCGGCTTGGCGGCTATTCCTTGCTGAAGAAGCCTGCCGATGTGTCGATCCCGGATCTTTTGCGCACCATCGACGGGCCGATTGCCCCCCTGCCCTGCCTCTCGCGCAGCGCCTATCAGCGCTGCGAGGATTGCGCCGATGAGGCAAGCTGCCGGATCCGCAAGGTCTTTGCCGAAGTGTTCTGGTCCTATCTGGTGATCATTGAATCGCTGACGTTGCAGGACATGCTGCAAGCGGGATCGGCAGACCTGCTGGGGCTTGGGACAGCGGGCGTGACCGGCTGAGCGCTGAGCGCTGCCAGGACCGTAGGACCCCAGGTCACCTGTGAAAGCCCCTGGCCTTGCCCTGCGCCATCCTGCACCGGCCATGACAGCCGTCAACGACAGGGCGGGCGATTTGGCACCAGCATGGGCTCAACGGGCATCGGGGCACGGACTGCCAGGATCGGTTTTCGGCCTGTTGCGCTGGGGCTGTTGCGCCCGCACGCCACCCTCGGGTCGCCCTGGGCGTGCCCCATCCGGAAGGCCTGAGACCCATGCAGCCAAAGCCCCCATCGCTTGTTTCGCTTGCCGCCCAGGCGCGCGGCCCAAAGGCCGCCTCTGCGCCAGAGGTAGAAGCTGTGCGCGCGCCAGAGGTGCCGGACGCCGGGCTTTCGGCGGTGGTCGCGCCCCCGCCGACCGAGGGGCCGCCTGCAGCAAGGGCCGAGGCCGGGTTGCACCCGCATGCCGCGCTTGACCGGACCATTCAGGCAAGCCTTGCACAATTGACCGGAGGGCTGTCGCCCCATGCCATGCTGGATGCCTGAACCGATTGGGCCCTGCATCTGGCGCGCGCACCGGGTCGGCAGATCGAGCTTTTCGAACGTGCACAAGTCAATGCGCTGGAACTGGCGCAATATGCCCAGACCAAGGCCCTTGGGCTGAGCCCCGACAAGCCCTTTGCGCCCGGGCCGCATGATCCGCGCTGGTCGCATCCGGGCTGGGACCGCGCGCCCTTTGCCCTGTGGCAGCAAGGATTTCTTGCCGTGCAGGACTGGTGGCGGGTCGCGACCGAGCCGCTGCCGGGCCTGCGCAAACCCAACGCGCGCCGCACCGGTTTCATGATGCGCCATTGGCTGGATACGGTGTCGCCGTCAAACTTCCCGCTGTCGAAGCCCGAAATCCTGGGCCGGATCGCGGCAACGGGCGGGCGCAACCTGATCGAGGGGGCGGTGCATTTCATGGATGACGCCCGCCACATCATGGCACGCGAACACCGCCCGGTGCCGCCGGGCTTTGCCCTTGGCAAGGTGCTGGCCGCGACACCCGGCGCGGTGATCTATCGCAACCACCTGATGGAGCTGATCCAGCACGGTCCATCCACCGGCAGGGTCCGCCCCGAGCCGGTGCTGATCGTTCCGGCCTGGATCATGAAATACTACATCCTTGATCTGTCGCCCGAGAGCTCGCTGATCCGCTGGCTTGTGGCCCAGGGCCATACGGTCTTTTGCATTTCGTGGCGCAACCCGACCGAGACCGAAGCGCATTGGTCTATGGAAGATTACCGCAAGGACGGGATCCTGCAGGCGCTCGCGGTCATCAACACGCTGTTGCCCGGCGCCAAGGTGCATGCCAATGGCTATTGCCTTGGCGGCACGCTTTTGGCGATTGCGGCGGCGACCATGACGCGTGACGGCGATGATCGGCTGGCCTCGAGCACGCTGATGGTGGCCCAGGTCGATTTCGCCGAGGCCGGAGAGTTGCTGCTGTTTCTTGATGAAAGCCAGGTCAGCTTTCTGGAGGACATGATGTGGGCCAAGGGTTTTCTGGACCGGCCACAGATGTCTGGCGCCTTTGCTGCAATCCGGTCAGAGGACCTGATCTGGTCGCGCGCCACACGGCGGTATTTTCTGGGTGAGGCGCATTTGTCCACTGACATGACCGTCTGGGTCAATGACACCACGCGGATGCCGGCGCGAATGCATGCGGAATACCTGCGCGGGGTGTTCTTGGAAAACCGCATCTCGGCGGGCCGCTTTGCGGTCGAGGGACGGGTGATCGCGCTGAAGGATATCGAGGTGCCGATGTTCGTGGTGGCAACCGAGACCGACCACATCGCGCCCTGGCGCTCGGTTTACAAGACGGCGCTCTTCACCGGCTACGACCTGACCTTCGTGCTGACCAAGGCCGGGCATAACGGCGGCATCCTGTCGCCGCCCGACCACCCCGACCGACATTACCGCCTGGGCCATCGCCCGGCGGGCGGGCATTACATCGACCCCGATGGATGGCTCTTGCGCCATAGGCGACAGGAGGGGTCATGGTGGCCGGAGTGGCAGGTCTGGCTTGCGCGCTTGAGCAGCGCGCCGGTTGCCCCACCGCCGATGGGTGCCCCGGACCGCGCGTTGCCGGTCCTCACGGCCGCACCGGGCAGCTATGTGCTGCAAGCCTAAGCGCGACGGCGGAATGGGGGGAGGAAGAAAGTGGTGGCGAGGGGGGGACTCGAACCCCCGACCCCATGATTATGAGTCATGTGCTCTAACCAGCTGAGCTACCTAGCCACTGGCGCGGGGGATAAGGCCGGGCGGCAGGGGCGTCAAGGGGGAAATGCCGGTTTGGCGCGGGTTTCCTGTGGCAGGCCACGGGGGTTTCACACCCCCGGACCTCCGTGGGGTATTTGGGCCAAGATGAACCCGGAGATGGGACGGCGTGCAGAGGGTTATTGGGCACGGCCTTTTGATTTGCCCGGCGCGCGGTGGTGGCCCGGGCTGGGTCGGTTTCAGCCGTGCGCGACGCGGGGGCGGCCGGCGGCGGTGACCGAAACCGATGCCTCGACGAACATCTTGCGTCCTTCGATATCCACCTCGCGCAGATCGCGGTGGGGTGTGATGTGCAGGTCCTCGGCACCGGCCGCGCGGGCGCGGCTTTCGGCCTCGGCCCGCAGGGCGGCTTCGAGGGCGTCGAGGGCTTCGGTCGGGGTGGCAAAGGTGGCGAGACCCTCGGGCATATGGGCGACATAGCGGCCTTCGGCCGGTGATGTGACGATGCCGGTCACCTTTTGCGACACCTGTCCCACCACCGCGCCGATGGCGTTGGCCACCCCGGCATGTTCGGGAAGGATCATCTCGCAGCCCAGCGCGGCGCCCACCGCGCCATAGTAGGAGGGGGCCGAGGCGCCAAGCCCGATCACCGGGACCCCAAGCCGGGCGCTGAGCTCGACCACGCCCCGGTGGTTCTTCAGCGCCGCCGTCATCAGCGGATGACGTGCCAAGACTTCGGAGGGCTGGCCGTCAAAGGCGGCGTCCTCGTCGAAGGCGGCTTCAAGGAGGCAGTCGACGGTCTGGGCGGTCAGCTGGTCGATGATGGCCTGGGCCAGCGGTTCGGGACCGGTGGCAAAGCGTTCGCCCGCCCCGTTGCGCCGCCGCGCCAAGAGCGTCAGCGCCTTTTGCGCAGCACTTTGGTCCCAACTGTCCAGCCTGCCCATGACATGGCTTGCATCCGAGGGCGTCACCCCGGAGATCATCACCAGGCCCCGTGCCACCAGACGTTCCAAAGCGGCCACTTCGATGCGGCTGGTCAGCGCGGCCGCCATGGGCATGGCTTGGGTGATGCGCGCCAGAACCGTTGCTTCGCGGGCGTTCAGCCCTCCGGCATTGCCGCCTATGGGCACCACAAAACGACCGTCGAACTCGCCTGCTGTCTCGGTTGAAAGGGCGCGGTCCAGCGTGGCATGCACTATCTCGCCATAATCGACTGCGAGAAGGGAGACCGGCATCAACCGCCGAGGCCCGAGGCGCAGGCCCCCAAGGAGGCCTTCGGTTTTCAGATGCACCTCGCTGTCGCCGCCAAGGCCGGTGGTGCGCATCGCCACCGCCTCGACCATGGTGCGAAAGCCGCCGACGCGCGCGCCGGCCGGGTCGATCTCGGGCAGGCCACCGCGCAAGAGCGCCACATCTGTCGTGGTGCCACCGATGTCGCTGACCAGCGCATCGGGCGCCCCGGTCAGCCAGCGCGCGCCGACGATGGAGGCGGCGGGGCCGGAAAGAATGGTCTCGATGGGCCGTTCGCGCACCATGGCGGCCGAGATCAGCGCCCCGTCACCGCGCACCACCATCAGCGGCGCAGCAATGCCCACTTGGTCAAGGTGCCGCTCACAAGCTGTCACAAGGCGGTCGATCATGCCGATCAGCCGGGCATTGAGCACCGCCGTCAGGGCGCGTTTGGGGCCGTTGAGATTGGCGGATAGCTCATGACTGCAGGTCACCGGACGGCCGGTCACGCAGCGGATCGCGTCGCGCGCAGCGACCTCATGGGCCGGGTTGCGGGTGGCAAAGCGCGCCGCCACGGCAAAGCCCATTACGCTGTCGCGCAATTCCAGAAGTTGCGGCTCAAGCCCGGCGATGTCGAGGCTCGCCGCCTCGGTTCCCGCATGGGTGTGGCCGCCATCCAGCAAGATAACCGGATCGCCCTTCAAGGCCTCGACCAGCCCGCCGCGTTCCAGGTCACCGGCATCAAAACCGATAAAGACCAGCGCGACGCGCCCGCCCTGCCCTTCGACCAGCGCATTGGTGGCAAGCGTGGTGGAAAGGGACACCAGCGCCACATCGCGGGCCGCGATGCCCGCCCCTTCAATCGCCGCATCCACCGCCCGACCGATGCCAAGCGCAAGGTCCTGCCGGGTGGTCAACGACTTGGCCTTGGCGATAACCTTGTCGGCGGCCTCATCGACGATCACGGCATCCGTATAGGTGCCGCCGGTATCAACGCCGAGAAAATAGGCCATGGTCTTGAACTCCTGTCGCGCCCGGCTGAGTTAGCGCGGCGGCGACCAAAGGTCACCCTGTTGCGCGACATTTTCTGTGTCTCGCCCGACGCGCCTAGCCGCGCCGGGCCATGATCCGGGCGAGAAGCGGCACGAATAGCAAGATCACGGCGGCAAAGACAAAGGCATAGCGCAGGCCAAGACTGCCCGCGATAAAGCCGAAACCGGGTGGGCCAATGAAATAGCCCAGGTAGCCAAAAAGCGTGGCGCGGGCCACGGCGCGGGCGCGGGCCTCGGGGGCGGCATGGCTGCCCACCAGCGAAAAGGCGGTTGGCGCAATGACGGATGATCCGATGCCCATGACGATGAACCCGGCATAGGCCATCCACGGCGCCGTAGCGGCCGCCACGGCAAAGGCACCCGCCGCCGAAATCACCGCCCCCGCCGTCAAAAGCAGAACCGGCGCCACCCGCCCGGCGATCCCCTGCCCGACAAGCCGCGCGACCCCCATGGTCAGCGCCAGTGTCGCAGGCCCCATCGCCCCATGGGCGGGCGAGCCGCCCAAGGTTTGTTCGATATGCAGGGCAGACCAGTTTTCGGCCGCGTTTTCTGTCAGGAAGGCGATGAACACCATCGCCCCGCCAATGACCGGCACCCAGCCCAATCCGCGGCCCGGACCCGACTTCGGCCGCGCCAACCCTTCGATGCGGCCATCTCGTTCGATCGTCATCAGGGCCATCAGCGCCGCCATGGCGGCCATGGTGCCCAAGACCCAGGCCGGCGACCAGCCAGCCTGGCGCATCAACCCGGTGCCGATCGAACCGCCCGCATAGCCAAAGGAATAGGCGGCATGGGCGAGGTTCATCAGGTGCAGCCCGCGCGCGGCCTCCATCGCGGCAACGCGGGCGTTCATCAAGACATCGGTCAGGCCGGTGCCAAAGCCCGCCGCCATCATGGCCAGCGGGAACATCCAGATCACGCTGGCCTGACCGGGCAGGAAGAAACCAACGCACATCAGAAGCGTGGCCACCGGCAGCGCGATGCGGCCAAAGGCCAGCCCGGCCGCCGGTGCGATCAGCATCGCCGTCACCGCTGCGGCCGGGGTCATGAACATCAAAAGGCCCATCTGCGCCTCGTCCACCCCCAGCATCGCCTTGAGATCGGGCAAGGCGGCGGCAAAGCTGCCCCACAGGATGCCCATGGCGGCAAAGGCGGCCACGGCTGGGCGCGAGACGGCCAGTAGGGAGAGGAAGGACATTTAGGGCTCGTCTGATATGGGCAGTTTGACGGGATCTGCCCGCGTCTTGATCTTCCTGCTATCTTGGCACAAGCGATGCAGCCCGTCTTTCGCCGACACGGCAAGCCGTGACCGCGCCGCTTTTGGGCGTTTCTCTGCTTTTGCGCTTTCCCTTCGACTGATTCCCCGCTATAGGCCCCCGGTCGCGCCATGCACCCTTGGAGGATGGCGGACTTATCAAGGAGAAAACCATGGCTCGTGAAGCTAAAGATTTCATCGCCGCGGTACGGACGGGGACAGGCAAGGGGGCCGCTCGTCAAGCTCGTCGTGAGGGCAACGTACCCGCAATCGTTTATGGCGACGGCAAAGACCCGGTCGCTTTGAACATCAACTACAACTACCTGCTCAAGCGCCTCAAGCAGGGCCGCTTCCTGCAGTCGCTCCTGAACCTCAAGGTCGAGGGTCATGAGGACGTACATGTCGTCTGCCGCGGTGTTCAGCGCGATGTGGTCAAGGATCTGCCGACCCATGTCGACTTCCTGCGCATCCATGACGATTCGAAGATCGAGCTGTTCATTCATGTCGAGTTCGTGAACCACGAAGCCTCGCCCGGTCTGAAGCGTGGCGGCACCCTGACCGTCGTGCGTTCGGAAGTGGAACTGGAAGTCACCGCAGGTGACATTCCCGACCACATCACCGTGGACCTGACCGGCAAGCAGATTGGCGATGTGATCCACATCAATGACATCCCGCTGCCCGCTGGCGCCAAGCCGACGATCGCGCGGAACTTTGTCGTGGCCAATATCGCGGCGCCTTCGGGCCTTGCGGCTTCGGGCGACGAATAATCCCCTCATCGCATGGTGATGGAAAAGACGCGGCAGGATATCCTGCCGCGTCTTTGATTTTGGGCAGGCCGGATCAGGCCTTGATGCGCGCGCCTTCGGGGTCAACCAGCGGTTTCATCTCAAGCCGCGCCGGGGTTTCCTCGCCCGCAATCACCAGCGCATAACGGCCTGCCGCAAGCCAATCGGAATTCACGCCGGCCTCATTGCGGACATAGCCCATGCCGATGCTCTTGCCGACCGTATAGCCATACCCGCCCGAGGTCAGATAACCCACCGCCTGCCCATCGCGCAGGATGGTCTCGCGCCCGACCAGAACTGCATCGGGGGCATCGACGGCAAAGGTCATCAGCGATTTGGTCAGGGGCTTGCCTGCGGCAGCCTCAAGTGCGGCACGACCAAGGAAGGGGGTGGTGGATTTAAGTTTAACCGCCCAGCCCAGACCCGCCTCAAATGGCGTGTCATTGAGGGTGATGTCCGAGGACCACGCGCGATAGCCCTTTTCCAGCCGCATGGATTCCAACGCGCGATAGCCCACGGGGCGAAGGTCGGGATCCACCGCCATCAGCGCATCATAAACCTCGCCCAACTGATTGATCAGACAGTGTAATTCCCAACCAAGCTCACCCACATAGGTGACGCGCAGGGCGCGAACCTTGACCCCGGCGATGGTCAGAACGCGGGCCGAGCCAAAGGGAAGTGCTACGTTCGACACATCTTCTGCCGTGACGGCCGCCAGAATGTCGCGCGCCCGCGGTCCCATCAGCGACAGCGTGCCCCAGCCTTCGGTGACATCCTCAAAGCTGACGCCAGATTTCGGCAGGTGGTCGGTAATCCAGCCGTAATCATGTGTGCGGAACCCGGTGCCGGTGACGATGTAGAACCGGTCCTCGGCCAGGCGCGCCACGGTCAGATCGGCCTCGATCCCGCCGCGCGAGTTCAGAAGCTGGGTATAGGTCAACCGCCCCACCTCACGCGCCACGCGGTTGGCGCAGATCGCCTCCAGCGCCTCGGCAGCCTTCGGGCCGGACAGCTCATACTTGGCAAAAGACGACTGGTCGAACACCCCGGCGTGGGCGCGGACATGGGCGTGTTCCTCGCCCACCGGGGCGAACCAGTTCTGCCGCCCCATGGAATAGCGGTCGCGCGGCTCCATGCCCGCAGGGGCAAACCAGTTTGGCCGCTCCCACCCGAGTTTCGATCCAAACACCGCGCCCTTGGCTTGCAGCCGCGCGTAAAGTGGCGAGGTGATGCGGGGGCGGCCAGAGTCATATTCCTCATGCGGGAAGGCGACAGTGTAATGCTTGCCATAAGCCTCGAGCGTTCGGGTCGCGACCCAGTCGCGGTCGCCGTGGAGGCCCGAAAAGCGGCGAATATCGACGGCCCAAAGGTCCAAGGGCGCCTCACCGCGCATCACCCATTCGGCCAGAACCCAGCCTGCCCCACCGCCCGAGGCGATGCCAAAGGCGTTGAAGCCAGCGCCGACATACATGTTTTCAGATTCGGGTGCAGGGCCAAGGATGAAATTGCCGTCGGGGGTAAAGCTTTCGGCCCCGTTGATCATCTGCTTGACGCCGGTCTTTTCCAACGCGGGCACGCGGGCGATGGCCTGTTCCAGATGCTGGCCGAAATGGTCGAAATCATCGTCGAAGAGGCGGAATTCCCAATTGGGGGGAATGTCGCCGGTGACCCAGCCTTGGGGGTTCGGCTCATACCCGCCCATCACAAGGCCACCCACCTCTTCCTTGAAATAGGTGCGCCGATCCGGGTCGCGCAGGGTGGGGGCGTCGGGGGACAGGCCGTCGATCTTTTCGGTGATGATGTATTGGTGTTTCACCGGGTGCAGCGGCACCGCGACCCCGGCCATCGCGCCCAATTGGCGCGCCCACATGCCGCCGCAGTTCACCACCTTGTCGCAAGCGATGTCCCCTTGGGTAGTTTCGACATGGGTGATGCGACGCCCCTCTATCCGGAACCCGGTGACGGTCACCCCTTCGACAATCTTCGCGCCATGCATCCGCGCGCCTTTGGCGAGCGACTGGGTGATGTCCGAAGGGCTGGCCTGCCCATCGGTCGGCAGCCAGCTGGCTCCGATCAGGTCGAAGGTGTCCATCAAGGGCCACATGCGTTTGACCTCATCGGCGCTGACCAGCTCCATCTCCATTCCAAAACTGCGGGCGGTGGTGGCAAGGCGTTTGTATTCGGTCCAGCGGTCCGCCGTGGTTGCCAGACGCAGGCAGCCGGTCATCTTCCAGCCGGTATCAAGCCCGGTCTCGGCCGCCAGCCCCTTGTATAAATCGACCGAGTATTTCAGCACCTTGGTGATCGACGCTGATGAGCGCAACTGCCCCACCAGACCCGCCGCATGCCATGTGCTGCCAGAGGTGATCTTGCCCTGTTCAAGCAGCAACACATCGGCCTTGTGATCGCGGGCCAGGTGATAGGCTGTGGAACAGCCGATGATGCCGCCGCCAATCACGATGATCTGGGCTTGGGTCGGAAGGGTCATGTCAAAGGGTTCCGTGTGTTTGGGTAAAGTGCGACAGGCTGGCGGCCAGTTTTTCAAGGTTTTCCGTGGCATAGGCGCGATAATTCACACCGGGGGCCGACAGGTGCAGGTCCGACACCATGGCCCACATCGCCTCACGCAGAAGGCTCGCGGCCTGCATGGCGTCAAAGGCGCGGGCAAAGGCGGCGTCGGGTTTGTGGCCCAGATAGGCCACCAAAAGCGCCTCGGTCTCCGCGCCGTTCATCCCGGCGTTTGACGCAGCACCAGCGAGGTCAAACATCGCGGTGCCGAAGCCTGCGTATTCATAGTCGATCAACCAGAGCTTTTGCCCGTCATCCAGAAAATTCGCCGGAAGCAGGTCATGGTGGCCAAAGACGATGGGCATGGAGACTTGTGCCACCTCCAGCCGTGCGGCCAGATCAAGATGGTCGGGCAGGCCGGGCGCAAAGGGGCTGTTTCCGGCGGCAATCGTGCGGGCATAGTCGCGGATGACATGGAAGGGCCAAAAGATGAAGCCCGCGCCGGTGATCTGGGCAGGCATCTCATGGTGGAACCGGCGCAAAAGCGCCCCCACCCGGTCCGGCGCGGCGCAGACATCGGCGCCGGTCCAAGTGGCCGCCGTGATGAACTGGCCGGCGGCGCGGGCGGTCATCACCTCACGCGCGCGGTCGACATGGTGGAAGGGGTAGTCGCGACCAAAGCGCACCACATGGGTGCCCGCCGCATCGGTCACCTTCCAGCTCTCATTGGACAGCCCGCCATGCAGCGGCTCGGCGGTGATCTCGCCCTGCCAGCAGGGCAAGGCACGGATGCTTTGCGGGATCATGTCGCCCCCTCCAATCCCAGTTTTTCGCGCGCCGAGCGGGCAGCGGCGGACAAAAGCCGATCCGCGATGATCGCGATGAAGGCAATCGCCAGACCGGCCACCAGCCCGTTGCCGGGGTTGGCCTTGGTCAGCGCGATATAGACGTCCTGCCCCAGATCACGTGTGCCGACCAGCGCGGTAATCACCAGCATGGAAAGCGCGAACATGATGGTCTGGTTCAGGCCCAGAATGATTTCCGGCAGCGCCAGTTTCAGCCGCATGCGCGTCAATATCTGCCACGGCGTGCAGCCCATGGCACGGCCCGCCTCGATCAGGCGCGGATCGACCCCTTGCAACCCCAAGACCGTATAGCGCACCGAGGCGACAACCGCATAGGCCACCACGGCGATCATGGCGGTGAAATCACCCACCCGGAACAGCATGACGATGGGCATGAGGTAGACGAAACTCGGCAAGGTTTGCAGCGTGTCGATGACAAGGCGGGTCACGGTCCACCAGCGGTCGCGCTCGGCCACCCAGATGGCGATGGGCAGGCCGATGGCCATGGCGATCAGGGTCGAAATCCCGCAGAGATAGACCGTGATCATCGCCTTTTCCCACTGCCCGGTGGCGGCGATCAGGAACGACAGGCCCGAGCACAAGAGACCAAGGCGCAGCCCCCCCAACCGCCAGCCCGCAAAGCCCAAAAGGGCGACCACGCCCAGCCAGGGCAGGCCCAGAAGAAAGCGTTTGGCGGGCATCAAGATCCATGTCAGAATCGCGTTCTTCACCGCCTCCAGCGTGTCAAAGAAGGTGATGTTGATCCACTCCACCAAGGCCGCCCAGAACGGGCTGGTCGAAAGCTCTGCCGCCTCGGGATAGGTTTGCACGGCCGGAAGTATCAGGCCGATCAGCCCAGTGCCAAGGGCAAAGGCGAGGGCGGCCAAAAGGTAAGTGTGGCGGGCAACGCCCCTTTTCGGCGCGGCCCCGGCGCTGCGATGCGCGATGGCTTGGCTCAGCCGATCCAGCGCGATGGCCAGCGCCACGATGGCCAACCCCGCCTCAAGCCCGGTGCCGAAATCCAGCCGACGCAGGGCGTTCAGCACCTCAAACCCCAGGCCCCCTGCCCCGATCATCGAGGCGATGATGACCATGTTTAAGGACAGCATGATCACCTGATTGACGCCCACCAACAAAGGCTCGCGCGCCGAGGGGACCAGCACGCGCCACAGGCGTTGGCGCGGCGTGCAGCCGACCATGGTGGCCAGATCATGGGTCTCGGACGGCACGCGCGACAGGGCCAAGGTGGTGATGCGCGTCATCGGCGGGGTGGCATAGATCAGCGTGGCAATGACCGCCGCCGTGGGGCCAAAGCCAAAGAGGATCAGGATCGGCACCAGATAGGCAAAGACCGGCATGGTCTGCATCAGGTCGAGAACCGGGCGCAGCGCACGGTCAAACCAGGGATGCCGCCAGGCCAGGATGCCAAGGCCAAGGCCCCCCACGACACCCAAAGGCACGGCCACCACGATAGAGGCAAGCGTGACCATCGTGGCATGCCAATGGCCGAAGATTGCCACGAACACAAAGCAGCCCGCCACCAGCGCGGCCAGCCCTGCCCCGCCTGCCCAATGGGCAAACAGCGCCATGATCGCGATGACCGCCAGCCAGGAAAGCGGCGGCACCAGTTGCAGGGTCTGGCCAGCCTCCTGGCGCTGAACCCCATCGGCCAGCAGGCCCAGTGCAGACTGATAGGGACCGTCGATCAGCGCCGAGAAGGCCCGGGTCAGATCGGCAAAGGCGATGGGGCCGATGGCAGCCTCTTTCACGAGCCAAGTGATTGCGCCGCCAATCCAGCGCGCAGCGGGGATTTGCGCGGATTTCGGGTAATCGAAGGCAAAGGGCAAAAAGGTTTGCCCCCACAGCCACAGCGCCACTGCAAGGGCGAGCGCGAGGCCCCAGATCAGGCGGCTGTGCTCAGCGACCGCAGGCAAGGACCCCGCGCCGATCACGCCTCACCCCCCAGCAAAAGCCGGATCACATCCTCACGCGCGACAGTGCCGATGGGCCTGCCGTTTTCTTCAACGCCCACCTGTACTTGGCCGTCGAGAAAGGCCTGCCCTGCCTCGGCCACCGTGGCGCGGGCGGGCAACAGGGCCAGACCCTCTGGCACCGGGCCGGGGGTCACCAGCGAGGCCAACCGCGCCACCTTAGCCTTGGCAACGGCACCGGTGAAGGCGCGGACGTAATCCGTCGCCGGGTGCAGCACCAGATCTTGCGGTGTGCCGATCTGTTCGATCTGGCCGTCCTTCATGATGGCGATGCGGTCGGCCAGACGGATCGTCTCGTCAAAGTCATGGGTGATGAAGATGATGGTCTTTTGCAGCCGCGATTGCAGGCGGATGAACTCGTCCTGCAACTCGCGCCGTATCAGGGGATCAAGGGCAGAGAAGGGTTCATCCAGAAACCAAAGCTCGGGTTCAACCGCCAAAGACCGCGCGATGCCGACGCGCTGTTGCTGGCCGCCTGACAGCTGGCGCGGATAGGCCCCTTCGCGGCCTGCAAGGCCCACCAGCGCGATCATCTCGCGCGCCCGCGCCTCACGGTCGGCGCGGGCAACACCCTGAACATCCAAGGGAAAAGCCACGTTTTCCAGAACCGTCAGATGCGGCAAGAGGGCAAAATGCTGAAACACCATGCCCATCTTGTGCCGCCGGATCTGGGTCATCTCGGCCTCGGTCGCGGTCAAGAGATCTTGGCCGTTGAACAAGACCTGCCCGGCGGTGGGTTCGATCAGCCGCGACATCAGCCGCACGAGTGTGGATTTGCCCGAGCCGGACAGGCCCATGATGACAAAGATTTCACCGCGCCGGACCGACAAATCCACCGCGCGGACGGCTGGCACAAGGCCAAGCGCGGCAAGCCGCGCCGCATCGCCCCCGGCGGTGGAGAACGCCTCGGTTGCACGGGCGCCGAACACCTTCCACAGGTTGCGGCAGACCAGCGTTGCGCTGTCGTCAGACATCAGGGAACCCGGTTTGATCTGGCCCCGGCGCATCGGGTGACGCGCCGGGAAAAAGCTTTGCACTGAGGTTTCAAGGGATCACATGGCGATCCAGGCGCTCCATGTGGCCTCATTGGCCGCAATCCAGTCGGCGACGACTGCCTCGATCGCCTTGCCGTTCAGATCCACCTCGGTGATCATCTGGCCCATCGCCGCATTGTCGATGGTAAAGGCCTGAATGGCCTTGTGCGCGCCGGGCCATTTGTCCTTCACGCCCGACCAGCCAACTTTCCAGATATCGCCAAAGGGCTTGCCGCAGTCATGGGTGGCACCGGGATTGCCGCCCCAGGCGGGATCGGTATAGCAGGCGGCCTCATAGGTGGGGAATTCCACCCATTCGCCTTCAAACTTGGCGGGTGCCCAATGCGGGGCATAGACCCAGAGCATGACCGGGGCCTGGCGCTGATAGGCGCTTTCCAGTTCGGCAAAAAGCGCGGCATCGGTGCCGGCGTGGATCACCTCGAACGGCAGATCAAGCGCAGCGATGCGTTCTTCATCAAAGCCGCCCCATGTCACCGGCCCGCCCAGATAGCGGCCCTTCGGCGCGGTTTCGGCGGTGCTGAAAGCCTCGGCGCAGGCGGGGTCCTTCAGCGCCTCCCAATTCGGCAGGCCGGGGCATTTTTCCTTCATGTAGAGCGGATACCACCATTCCTCCTTGGCCTGCATGCCGGTGGCACCCAGAACCTCGACATTGCCAGTCGCGGTGGAAGCATCCATCGCATCGCGGCCCGTGGTTTCCCAGATTTCCATGGCCACATGCAGATCGCCGGTTTCAAGCCCGGCAAACTGGGCCAGATAATCGGCCTGCACATATTCGACGTTATAGCCGGCCTTCTTCAGCATCTCGCCCATCAACTGGGTGGTGATAAGCTGCCCGGTCCAGTCGTGCAGCGTCAGTTTGATCGGATCGGTCGATTCCTGTGCCATCGCGGTCGAGGCGCAAAGCATGGCAGCAAGGGTAAGAGACAAGCGCATGAGACACTCCCTGATGGGGGCCAGCCGGGCATTCGGCGGGCCGGTTGGGTGGTTCTGGCGCTTGGGACGCGGTCAAGCAGCGGCGCGTCTGCGCCTTTTGTTCTGGGAAAATTACGCGTCAGCAACCCGCCATGTGTCAATCAAAAACAAGGATAAACGAGGATTCAGTGACCGAATGATTGAAATTCAACCAGATTTCGGTCACTATCACCCAATGTTTCCACAGGTTTTGCGGGGGCCTTGGCCAGTATGCTGAACAAACGCCATGGGGCGATTCTCAAACTCTTGCAGGAAGAAGGCGCCCTGCCGTTGACGGCTCTGGCCCAGGCGCTTGCGGTTTCGGGCGAAACGGTGCGCCGCGATGTGCGCGCCATGGCCGAGGCGGGGGTCGTGGTGCGCGTCCATGGCGCGGTGGGTCTGGCGGGCCAGACGGGTGAGGCGCCCTTTGACCGGCGCATGCGGGAAAATGCGGCGGCCAAGCGGGCGATTGCCCGCAGCATGGCCGAACAGATTGCCGATGGCGACAGCCTGATGCTGGACACCGGCACCACCAACAGCTTTCTGGCGCGGGAGCTTTTGACCCATCGGCGGCTGACTGTGGTGACCAATTCTTCGGACATTGCCCGCACGCTGGCGACCGTGAACGGCAATCGGGTGTTCATGGCCGGGGGCGAATTGCGCGGCGACAGCGGCGCGGCGCTGGGGGCATCGGCCCTGGACTTCATCCGCAGCTTTGCCGTGCAGCATGCGATCATCTCGGCAGGCGCGGTTGATGCCAGCGGAGTGATGGACTTTGACCTGCAAGAGGCCGAGTTTGCCCGCATGGTTCTGGCCTGCGGCGAGCAGCGGGTGGTGGTGACCGATGCCAGCAAGTTCGGTCGGCGCGGCTTTATTCGGGTGACCGGTTTTGACCAGGTGGATCAGGTGCTGACCGAGGCCCCGCCGCCGCCCGACGTGGCCGAGGCGATGGGCGCGGCCGGGGTCAAGCTTCTTTTAAGCGGCCATCCGGCCGAGACCTGAAAGCCCCCTACCCCACCGCGCCCTTTCCGCCGATCGTCAACCCGCCATGGTGCAGGATGAAGCGGATGATCTCGTCCACCCCCTTGCCATGGCGCAGTTCCGCCATGACAAAGGGCCGCGCACCCCGCGCGCGGGCCGTATCCTCGGCCAGAAGGGCAGGATCGACGCCGACATAAGCGGCAAGATCGGTCTTGTTGACGATCAGAAGATCGGAACGGGTAACACCGGGGCCGCGTTTGCGCGGGATGTCCTGCCCGGCGGCGGTGTCGATGATGTAAATCGTCAGATCGGCCAGTTCCGGGCTGAAGGTGGCGGCCAGATTGTCGCCGCCGCTTTCGATCAGGATCAGCTCAAGATTGGGAAAGGCCCGCGTCAGATCGGCCACGGCGGCCAGGTTGATCGAGGCATCCTCGCGGATGGCCGTATGCGGGCAGCCGCCGGTTTCCACGCCGCGGATGCGTTCGGCGGGCAGGACCTGCGCGCGCATCAGCGCCTCGGCATCCTCGCGGGTGTAGATGTCATTGGTGATGACGGCCATCGACAGATGCGGGGCAAGCGCACGCGCCAGCTTTTCGGTCAGCGTGGTCTTGCCCGCGCCAACCGGGCCGCCGATGCCCACCCTGAGCGGGCCATGTTGGGAAAGCGTCATGTGCGAAAGATCCTTACATCCATGGTTTCGTGCTGCATGGCCGCCAGATCGGCGGCAAGGCTTGCACCGCCAAGATCGGCAAGATCGGCCTCGGCGGCGCGGTCGCCAAGCGCCACGATATCGGACAAAAGCCGCGCCAGAACCGCCTGCCCCTCGGTCTGGCCAAGCGGGATATGGCGCGTGGCGATGAGGCAAAGGTTGGCGGCAAAGCCTTGCAGATACATTTGGGCCACCTCGGCCGGGGCCAGGCCCAAGGGGGCGGCCGCCTCGCCCAGCGCAATGGGCAAAAGGCGCGGCGGCAGGGGGCGGCCGGTCATCGCGGCGATGGTACGGGCAAGGGCGCAGCCCTGCTCGGCGCTTTCCTGCAAACGTTCAAGGCTGGGTTGCAGGGCGCGCGCCAGATGGTCAAGCGCCTGATGATCGGCCCCGGGGCGCAGGACCGCGCACAAAAGCACCGCATCATTCCAGCCTGCCCCATGGTGCAGGATATTGCGCAGCCAGTGCGCCATGCTGGGGGCGTCCTGAACATCCCCGGCGGCGATCACCCGCTCAAGCCCATGGCTATAGGCAAAGGCCCCGGTCGGAAAGGCCGGCGAAAGCCATTGCATCAGGGTCAGACGCGCGTTCATCTTGCGCGCTTGGGCGGGTGGAAATGCAGATTCCCATCGCCATGGTCATGCCAGCCGAATGTCTCTGCACTTGGCTGGGGCTTTACCAGATCGGGCTTTTCCAGATCGGGCCCATGAGAATGGCCCATGGTGCGGCCATGGCCATAGGCGCCACCCTCAGGCTTGAAGGGCTGCACGGCCCGGGTGATCGTGGCCCCAAGCCCCGCGAGCATGCGTTCAAGCACATGATCTTCGCGGATCACAAGGTGGTCGGCCATGATCTGGCAGGGCGTGTGGCGGTTGCCGATGTGCCAAGCCAGCCGCGTCAAATCCCCCCGGATCACCAGCACCGTTTCGGGCGCGGGGTCGATGCGGACCATTAGGCCGCCGTCAACCTCGAAGCCCCAGAAGTCATCAAGATTGGTGACGCTGGGCAAAGACACAAGAAGGTCGCGCCCGCCGGTGGTGGTCAAAAGCTTGCGGCGCACAAGGCGGGCGTCATAGTCCAAGACCACCGTGTCATCGGCGCGTGCGGGGCCTGTGCGCAACAGCCGGGCCGGGATTGGGTCAGGCAGCATGTTCCCCCCTTTCAGTATAGGAAGTAGCGCTGCGCGAGCGGCAGTTCACTGGCCGGCGCGCAGGTCAGCACCTCGCCGTCGGCGCGCACCTCATAGGTTTCGGGATCAATCTCGACCTTGGGGGTGGCGGCGTTCAGCACCATGTCGCGCTTGGCGATGTCGCGGGTGTGTTCAACGGCCAGCGTGGACTTGGCAAGGCCAAGGCGGGCGCGCAGGTCATCTTCTTCAGCGGCGCGGCTGACGAAGATCACGGCAGAACGTTCCACCGCCCGGCCCAGCGCCCCGAACATCGGGCGCGAATAGATCGGCTGCACGGGGATCGACCCGTTCGGATCGCCCATCTGCGCCACCACGATCATGCCGCCCAGCAAGATCATCTCGGGCTTGGCCCCAAAGAAGGCGGGGTTCCACAAGACCAGATCGGCACGTTTGCCCACCGCAATGCTGCCGATATGCGGGCTGATCCCATGCACGATGGCGGGGTTGATGGTGTATTTCGCGATATAGCGGCGGACGCGGAAATTGTCGTTGTCGCCCGTCTCTTCGGCCAAGCGCCCGCGCTGCTGGCGCATCTTGTGCGCGGTTTGCCATGTGCGGGTGATCACCTCACCCACGCGGCCCATGGCCTGGCTGTCAGAGGAGATCACCGAGAACGCCCCCATGTCATGCAGGATGTCTTCGGCGGCAATGGTTTCGCGCCGGATGCGGCTTTCGGCGAAGGCCACATCTTCGGGGATGCGCTTGTCGAGGTGGTGGCAGACCATCAGCATGTCGAGATGCTCTTCGACGGTGTTCACCGTGTAGGGCATCGTCGGGTTGGTCGAAGAGGGCAGAACATTCTGCCATCCCACGACCTTCATGATATCGGGTGCATGGCCGCCCCCTGCCCCTTCGGTGTGAAAGGCGTGGATGGTGCGGCCCTTGAAGGCAGCAAGGGTATTCTCCACGAACCCGCTTTCGTTCAGCGTGTCGGTGTGGATCATCACCTGCACATCCATCGCATCGGCCACGCCAAGGCAGCAGTCAATCGCACCGGGGGTCGTGCCCCAATCCTCATGCAGTTTCATCGCTGCCGCCCCGCCACGCACCTGTTCGACCAGCGCTTCGGGCTGGCTGGCGTTGCCCTTCCCGGCGAAGGCCAGGTTCATTGGCAGCGCATCGGCGGCCTGCATCATCCGGCCCAAATGCCAAGGCCCCGGCGTGCAGGTGGTGGCCAGCGTGCCATGCGCAGGCCCCGTGCCACCGCCCAGCATCGTGGTGATGCCCGAATGCAGCGCATCCTCTACCTGCTGGGGGCAGATGAAATGGATATGGGCGTCCATACCGCCCGGGGTCAGGATGCGCCCCTCACCCGCGATGATCTCGGTGCCCGGCCCGATGATGATCGTCACACCGGGTTGCGTATCGGGATTGCCCGCCTTGCCGATGGCCGCGATCAGCCCATCGCGCAGACCCACATCAGCCTTGTAGATGCCGGAATGGTCGATGATCAGCGCATTGGTGATGACCGTATCCATCGCGCCACCGGCACGGCTGATCTGGCTTTGACCCATCCCGTCGCGGATGACCTTGCCGCCGCCGAACTTGACCTCTTCGCCATAGATCGTCAGGTCACGCTCGACCTCGACGATCAGATCGGTATCGCCCAAACGCAGCCGGTCGCCCGTCGTGGGGCCATACATGGTGGCATAGCTCTCGCGCGAGATCCTGTGGGCCATGTCAAAGCGCTCGCATGACCTGCTGGTTGAAGCCATGAACAATCCGCGCCCCGCCATAGGGGACGAGTTGCACCTCGCGGCTTTGGCCCGGTTCGAACCGCAACGCAGTGCCTGCCGGGATGTCGAGGCGCTGGCCGCGCGCGGCGGCGCGGTCAAAGACCAGGGCAGCGTTGGTTTCGGCAAAGTGATAATGGCTGCCCACCTGCACCGGGCGGTCCCCCGAATTGGCGACCATAAGGACCGTGACCGGCAGGCCCACATTCAGGACGATATCGCCGGGCGCGGGCAGGATTTCGCCGGGGATCATGACCGGCCCCAAAGCTTGACTGCGACCAGGACCACCAACGCAAGGCCAAGGGCGATCATCGCCAGATGGTCTGGCTCGGTCACAAGATGCATCAGATCAGACGCTCCATGTTCGCCGGTATGGGCCAGAGCGGGGCGCGCAGGGGCCAGCGTTGCGGCAGCAAGGCCGGGGTATGCGGGGGCGAAGCGGCGGATCATCTTGACCTCTCAACGGATGGGATGGTGGACGGTGACAAGCTTGGTGCCATCGGGAAATGTCGCCTCGATCTGCACGGAATGGATCATTTCGGGCACGCCGGGCATGCACTGCGCAGCCGTGATGACATGGGCGCCCGCAGCCATCAGATCGGCCACGCTGCGGCCATCGCGCGCCCCTTCGATGACGAAATCGCTGATCAGCGCCACGGCCTCGGGGTGGTTCAGCTTTACCCCCCGCGACAGACGGTTTCGCGCCACCATGGCGGCGAGGCTCACCAAGAGCTTTTCCTTCTCGCGCGCGGTCAGGTTCATCGGACGTGCCTTTCACATTCGCCAGACGCGGGGCAGCGGCCCGGCGCGCAGCACCTCAAGAAGCCGCAGGATCTGGCGACGCAGGGGCCAACCGTCTGTGGCCAGAAGGCGCACCATCAGGCGGCCGTCAAAGGCCGAAGCGCCGCCGCTGACCCCCGGCTCATCAAGCCGCTGGCGCACGGCTGCAAGAAGCGCCTCTGCCCCCTGCCGCACCAGGGCAAGGCTTGCAAAGGCCCGCGCCCCTTGCAGGACCCCTGCCCCGGCCACAAGGGCCGCCGCCCCGATGCGCAAGGGTTCGACCAGAACGGGCCGATCGCCGCGCCAGACCTCGCGCCGGTCGCAAAGGTGAAGCTGCGCGACCGTTTCGCCCATCGCAGTGCGCCCAAGGATGCCAGCTTCAAGCAACAGGCATGTGGCATCCGCCTCAAGTCGCACAAGGGTGCTGCGGTTCAGCGCGGCGTCGTCGAAAAAGATCGTCTCTTGCGGCAGCCAATCCAGATGTGCGCCCGCCGCCAGCCGATGCTCAACCGTCATCTCGGCCACACCCGAAGCCGAGCGATAGGCCCGCTCTGCCGTCTGCGTGGTGGCCATGACACGGCATCCCGGGCCGAGATCAAGGCCGTAGTGCAACCGGTCCCCACCGGTCATGCCGCCAGAGGTGTTCAGAAACACCACCTCGGGGCCGGTGCGATGCGTGTGACAGAAGGCCTTGGCGCTGCCGGACTGTTCCATATGGTCAAGCCGGGTCATCTGGCCACCCAACCGAAAGCGCAGCCGGCTTGCGCCATGGCTACGTTGAAGCAAGGGGGCGAGGGCAGAAGGCATCAGGGGCAGCGCGGTTTGGACAGGGACATGACCTGCCTAGCTTCGCGCAAATAGCCTGTCATCCACTTCGGCCCGACGCCACAGGCTGAGATCGGGTCACAGCCGGAATTTTGCCTAAAGCCGGGCAGCTTGCCCAAAAAAGCGCCATCCGGCGAACCGGCCTTGGCCAATTCGGCCCGGTTGCCCCGCGGTGCGCAGGCTCTTTCACCCCGTGCGGGCAGCGTGCTATCGTCCGGTGCGCGGCGGGGGAAATTTCGCCCCCACGCGCGCCAGATCGGCATCCGCCACTTGCGGCCTGCCCGCCCCGATGATCGGCCAAAGCGCCCAAAGGCCAGGAATGTCCGCTGTCTTGCCCCGAATCTCTGTTATCATGCCGGTCTTCAACGCGGCCGGTTTCCTGAAAGAGACCATCGCCTCGGTTCAGGCGCAGAGCCTTGACGACTGGAAGCTTCTGGCTGTCGAGGATGGCTCGACCATTTGGCGCAACACGGCCACCGCCGCCGCCCAGACCTGAGCGGGGTCGACCTCGACCCGCGCGCCCAGGCGCAGCAACGGCGTCGGCTGGGCCGCAACCGCGATAAGCCGCCCCGCGCCGTCGAACAGCGCCGCCTTGCAGACCGACGACCCGGCATCGACCCCAAGAAACAGCTCTCGTCTTGGCATCATGTTCCTCCCTTTTGCCGCCCCATGGTTTGCCCAGCCCAAGGCGCGGCGCAAGACCGCTGTGCAGCCGGCTTGCCCGATCCTCCCTTGCCTGGCCTTCAAGCGGCGTGGCATTGCATGCAGCTTGTGCGCCCTGCGCGCCTCCGGCTATCCTGTGCCGACAACGGGAGATCGCCATGACACAACAGGCCCATCCGAACCCAGACCTCTTGGTGGGCGATGACCGGCGCCCACGATGGAACTCGGCCCCCTTTCGGCGGCACGGCTTTCACAATCTTCACCTGCTGACCCGCTATGCCCAAAGCTTCCGCGCCGCGCAGGTCATGGAGTTGCGGCGCTCTACCGATATCGCGATCGCGCAGCGCGAGGACATCCGTCATCTGACCGGCCTGCCCTGGTTTTCCGCGATGGCCGTCATCGAGGGCAATCGGGTGCTTTACGAACACTATGCCCCGGATTTTGGCCCTGACCAACCCCATTCGATCATGTCGATTTCCAAGATGTCGACCAACCTGATCCTTGGGCGGTTGTGGGAGGAGGGCAAGATTGATCTTGGCGAAGAGATCGGCGCGATCCTGCCCTGGATCGGGTCTGGCTATCACGGGGCAAGCCTGCAGGACGTCTTGAACATGAATGTCCGCAACGATTACGACGAGGATTATTCCAACGTCGAGGCCACCGTCTTTCAGCATGAGGCTGCAACCGGAATGCGCCTTCCCTCAGGCGATGAGCCGACGAACCGCAGCTTTATTGCGGGTATCCGTCTGGCCGCCGGGGCCCGTGACACCCGGAACGACAGCGGCATCTCTCTTTACAAAAGCGCCAACACTGATGTTTTGGCTTTTGTGGCCGAAGCACGCGGTGAGCGTCCGCTTGGCCAGTGGATGGCCGATCTGGCCGATGCGGCGGGAATGGAGGGGGCGCTCCATGTTGCGACCGACCGTGTTGGCTTTCCGTTGCTGAACGGGGGCATCTGCCTGACGGCGCGCGATCTGTGCCGCTATGGCGCCCTTTTCGCCCGGCAGGGCCAGGGCATTGACGGGCGCGCCTTTGGATCGGCGGGCTTCATCAAGGAAACACGGGCCAACGGCATTCCCATGGCCCCGCCTCGCCAACACTTGCGCTATTCGAACCAGACCAACACCAATGGCGTCTGGCTTGGCCATGGCGGCTATGGCGGCCAGTATCTGGTCGCCAATCCCCTGACCGGCCGCGTTGCCGCCTTTCTGTCGGTTCTGGATGACGAAAGCGGCTATGAGACGGGCTATTATCCCCCGATCATCGCCATGCTGTCCCAGATTTGCGAGGGGCGCAGCGCGTAACGCCAAACCGCCCATCGAAAGGCGCTTTGGCATGGCTGCATGTCCTTGGCCCGGCGGGTCGCGAAGGGCCCGCGCGCACGCAGCCTTTCCTCAGCCGGCCATCTTTGCGCGCAAGCGGATCAAGGCCAGAACACAGTCGATGATAGGGGTTGGCGTATCGGTCACGCGGCCCAGCTCATGCACTGATCCGACCAGCGCATCGATTTCCATCGGCCGCCCCGCATCCAGATCTTGCAGCATGGAAGTGCGATGCGCCCCCACCTCGGCACCTCCGTCGATCCGGCGATCCACGTCGATCGGGAACTTGACGCCCAGTTTCTCGGCAATCTCTTGCGCCTCAAGCATCATGGCGCGCGCCACAGCCCGGGTGCCGGGATCGGTGCACAAGACATCGAGCGTGGCATGCGTCAAGGCCGAAATCGGGTTGAACGACAGGTTGCCCCACAGTTTCACCCAGATTTCATCCCGCAGGCGCGGGCGAACAGGGGCCTTTAGCCCGGCCTTGGTCAAGGCCTCGGACAGGCGCATGGCACGGTCGGACTTTGACCCGTCCGGCTCTCCCAGAGAAAAGCGATTGCACTCGATGTGCTTGACAACGCCCGGTTCGATCACCTCGGCGGCGGGGTAAACCACGCAGCCCAGCACACGGTCGGGACCGAAGCCGTCCCATTGCGCATTGCCCGGATCAACCGAGGCAAGACGTGTGCCCTCAAGCGGGCCGCCGATCTTGTGGAAATACCACCACGGCACGCCATTCACCCCCGAGACGATGGTGGTGTCAGGCCCGATCAGCGGCTGCATCTTGCCCACCACCGGCGGCACGGAATGGGCTTTCAGCGTGACGATCACATAGTCCTGATGACCAAGTTCGGCCGGATCCTCGGAGGCCCTTACCGGATAGGTCTTGGTCACGCCTTCTTCGATCAGCGTCAGGCCCCTTGATTGCATCGCCGCCAGATGCGGGCCGCGCGCCACAAGGCTGACATCGGCCCCCGCCTCGGCCAATTTGGCCCCCATATAGCCGCCGATGGCACCGGCGCCAAAAATGCAGATTTTCATCGCGCGCCCCTCAGCCCAGGCCCAGTTTTTCGGCAAGGCCGATGCGTTGCAATTTCCCTGTAGCCCCTTTGGGAATTTCGTCCAGGATCAGGATCTTGCGCGGCACCTTGAAGGCCGCCAGCCGTTCGGCGGCAAAGTCGCGGATCTCACGCTCACTGGCGCTGGCGCCTTCTTTCAGCACCACCGCTGCACCCACCTCTTCGCCCAGCTTGTCATGCGGGATTGCAAAGGTCACGCATTGGGCAATGGCCGGATGCTCGAACAAGGTGCCATCCACTTCCAAGGGGCTGATCTTTTCGCCGCCCCGGTTGATGATCTCTTTCAGTCGCCCGGTCAGTGACAGGAAGCCATCGGCATCGAAAGCGCCCTGATCGCCGGTGCGGAACCAGCGCTTGCCCTCGGCCTCGAAGAAGTTCTTGGCATTGGCCTCGGGGTTGCCCTCATAGCCCGGGGTCACGTTGGGGCCGGAAATCGCGATTTCCCCGACGCCCGTGACAAGCCGGTTTTCAATCTCATGCGCGATGCGGACCTCGGGGCCAGCGGGCAGACCAACCGCGCCCGGCTTTTGCCTGCCGGGTTCCAGTGGGTTACAGCACATCTGATGCGCCGCCTCGGTCATGCCATAGGCTTCCACCACCGGCGCGCCGAAGGTTTCGGCCAATTGGATCATCACCGGGCCGGGCAGCGACGAGGAGGACGACCGCAGGAAGCGAAGCCGCGCGTTCTTGATGATATCGGCATTGCGGCCAGCGCGGGCCAAAATGGCCTGATGCATCGTTGGCACGGCCGTATACCAGGTGGGATCAACCTCTTGCAGCCAGCCAAAGAACTTCAGCGCATCAAATCCCGGCGTGCAGCTGATCGACGCCCCCGCCGCCAGCGAGGCGCTGACTGCGGCGACAAGGCCGTGAATGTGAAAAAGCGGCATCACATTCAAGCAGCAATCTTCCGGCGTCAGCGCCAAGGAGATGCGGATGTTTTCGGCCGAAGCCGCCACATTCGATTGCAGAAGCGGCACGATCTTGGGCCGCGAGGTGGTGCCAGAGGTGTGCAGAATCAGCGCCACATCCTCGGCGGTGGGCACGGTGTCAGGGGCGCTGCCCTTTGCCTCGGTCGACAGGGTGAACATGCCCGCAGGGTCGGTTGCCGTCAGCTCGATCACGATCAGATTGAACCGTTTCGCCGCCGCAAGGGCTGGCCCGGCATAGCCTGCCTCGACGATGATGGCTCGAGCCTTCAGGTCTTCAAGGTAGAAGGCAAACTCATCTTCCTTGTAGGCGAGGTTCAGCGGGGCCGTTGTCGCCGCCTGCGCCACGGTGACAAAGGCTGCCGCCATTTCCGGCCCGTTCGGCAGCACAATCGCAACACGGTCCTTTGCCCCAATTCCCGCAGCGCGCAAGAAGCTCCGCACCGACCGGGCGAGCCCGTTGAGCTGCCCGTAGGTCATCCAGCTCCGCCCTGGGGCGCCTATGGCATGGGCACTTTCGGGGTGGCGCTGGATCAGGTTTGCGACTGTGTGCATCAGGTCTCTCTCACGTTAACTACTTGTCTGGAAGGCGGCCGTCCTGGCCGATTCCGGTCTTGGACGGGCCGCCTTTGACGCGGTCTGCTGCGGGTCAGGCTTTCACCACATTGCGCTTGCGCCGAAGATATTTCAGGCCCGGCAACAGGATCAGGATGATCGCGATGACCGTGATCAGCCCGGCGATGGGACGGGTAAAGAAGATCGTCGGATCGCCCGAGGAAAGCAAGAGCGACTGGCGCAAGGTGGGTTCAGCAATTG